>Ga0256842_1002563_pt1 | contig 12883 bp, 12 predicted proteins | sample 4559240metaG_FD_185973 | JGI IMG/M metagenome (GOLD analysis project Ga0256842, IMG submission 185973) | Hydrothermal vent microbial communities from Guaymas Basin, Mexico - 4559-240 | ecosystem: Environmental > Aquatic > Marine > Hydrothermal vents | place: Mexico: Guaymas Basin | collected...
AAATAAAAAAAATGAAAGAAGGCGATATTCGCCGACTGAGAAAGAGTATATCAGAAGTGAGTTGGGGATCGTTGATCCAAAAACTGATATATAAAACCGAAAGGTACAGCAAAGTTTTAGTCCAAATAAATCCGGCATATACATCACAAAGGTGTAATAAATGTGGATATATAAGTAGAAAAAACCGTACGAGTCAAAGTATATTTCATTGCAAAAAGTGTGGGCATAAAGAAAATGCCGATATAAATGCAGCGAGAAATATACTTGAGTATGAAAAATGGCGTCTGGAGCAGAACGCCAGGTGGGACACTCGTCACACCGAATCTTCTTAAACTTAATAGTTTAATTAGAAGCCTCGTCCTTTAGGGCGGGGTTTCTTCACAAGGTGATATATTTAGGTTTATACCTTACTATTAATAAAATTTTAATATATATAATATTATAATTTTATTATATATTATCTTATTACAAAAATAATTCATTGTAAATGGATAATTTAAATTATAAGGATATATTATGAGTATCGGATATACAGGATTAATAATAGATCAAAAAGCTATTTTAGGAATGTTTAATAAAGTTAAAATAGTTTCTTTAGAAACCTACGAAACAAATACAACATTAACTTCAAAATGGCATGAGACAATGACAGTTAAATTTAATTCAAAGTTTAAAGCTCTTTTATTTATTGCTAGATTAAAAAAAGAACAATATAACAGACTTAGAATCATGTTAAAAAACAATATAAAATAAAAGGTGTTTTGTTATGAATATAAATAAATATTATACAGTTGAAGACTGTTGGAATCATTCAATATCATTAGCAGATTCAGAATTTGAAAATCTTTCAAACTCTGAAATAAAAGAAAAAATTGAAAAAGTTTTTAAACAAACTTTAAAAATAAATAACCTAGCTAAAGGTAATGAATCTTGGATAAAAAATTATATATTAGATAATATGCAAGAGGTTAAAGATTAAATTTAAATGAATCAGATATTTTCTGATTCATTATCTTTTTAAGAATTATTTTAAAATTCCTCCACCCCATTCAACAATATAATAGCCGGTTCTTTCAAATCTTTTTATTTTAGGTTCTTTTACAGACAATTCTAAGTCTAATGTTATAAGATTTGAAAATAAAGAAGAATTAAAAGAAGCAGTTTATGCCTATTATATAGAGTTATGGTGCTCTACAGAACAAATACAACGAAGAATAGATGAAGATTATGATATAGACTATGATTTTGTGGATCCAGATAGTTTATTAGCCATTGAATTTGAAGGTTGGAATATTATTCCTGTTAAGTAAAAAGGATTTTAAATGATAAAAACATTTATTATTATTTTTTTAATATCACTTGTTTTTTTTATAAAAACAAGAACAAGACTTAAAAAAATAGAAAGTTATCTTTTTTTTATAATAATACTAATGATACTTTTTGTTTCTTTTATGTAACTTTTTCATTAAGTTATATATTTTATTAAAGTATCGAGATCAAATTTTATTTTGAATTTAGATTCAATAGTGACTTCTTTAATTTTTTCCTCAAAAGAAGGTAGATTGTTAATGCTTTTTTTGTATTCAGCATAATTTTTAGCTATTATAAACTTTTGTTTATTTTTACCAGCTTGCGCAGGAGTGAAGTCTGGACCAGCTAACCAATTGATATATCCCTCAGGTAATTCATTATATTTTAGGCCGAAATGTTTATTACCAAAATCTTTTTTGGTTTCACCAATTATATTGTATAGGTTTTTATATCTTTTATAGAAATCTTCCAAAACATCTTTTTCGCTCATATTGTTAGTTTTAAATAATTTCAATCCTAACAATATAGTAATATTTAAGCTAATATTAATTTTAATTAGTTCTGGATTAATATAATGAATTATAGAAAATAAAAGTATAGAAAACAATAAATAATTTCCTGTATTTTCATTACCATAATTTATGGTATTGAAACTATATTTTTCATACCAGAATAACAAATACTTATCCGTTGTTTTAATGTAATTTCTGTATTTCATATTATTTAATACATATTTAAAGTAACTATAGATAAATATTATAGGTATAAAATATAAAGAAAATTGCCATACAAAATCATATAAATAGACTATATTCATAGTGTTTCCGAATATTGAAAAATCATGTGTTTTAAATATATCTTTAGTAGCAAAGATTATTGATATAAATGCTATAAAATGAATCATAAATTACTTTCTTTTTTTATAATATTACAAATTTTTTCTAAATAATTATATTTAATATTATTAAAAACTTTTTCTTGAAATTTACTATTCATATTAACATTTTTCAATATATTATCTTTTATAAAAATCCAAAAATCAAGTTCTTTAGATATGTCTTGTATATTATAAGAATTTTCATATCTCTTTTCTAACAACAAAAAAATATTATTTAGACCTGAAAGAGATATTGTATTTAAAAAAGAATTTTTATCCACATACATAAAAATAGGTGTTTGATAATATTTATCTAATTTATTCTTAATTTCTTCAATATCTTTATCTTTAAAATTCATAATTAAAGAATTAGCGTCTTCATGAAGAAGATTTTTTTTATAAATATCAAAAGAATTTATTATAGATTTTTTTTTAGCAATATAAGATTCAGATTCTTTTTCGAAAGTTATAGTAATGGGGTATTTATTTGGAGGTACAAATAATTCGCTTTTTTTTAGATACAAGTAAAAAAAACCATTTCTATTAATATTTTTATTAAAAAATTTATTTATTTCATTACTTTCTTTATCAAAAAGTCCTTCTTTTGATAAAGATAATAATAAAATGGTTATTTGTAATAATTCATAAGGAGATGTGTAATAATTAGTAGAAAACTTATCGAAAACGTCTGATAAGTTATTATAAAAATCTTCTTCTGTTAGATCATTATAAGAAATTAAAGATATCCATTTTTCTTTGTATTCAAAAAAAGATGTTTCATTTATAGTTAAATTTAGCTCTTTATAATTAATTTTATAAGAAAATATAGATTTCCATGTATATATAGAGAAAATTAAGGAATTATATTCTAATAAATCATATTTTCTCAATATTTCTTTAAATTTTTGATTTATTTCATCGTGAGTTCCTGGTTCTCCATTAAAGTCTAAATTAGATAGTTTAGCATTTTTTAATTCAAATGACAATGCAAAATAAACAGTTATTAATTTAAAAATAAAATCTTTATTTTCTTTATATTTAACCTCAATGTTTTTAATAAACACTTCAAAATTAATTAATATATGATTAAGGTTTCTTAGATTTAAATAAGTTGATTTATAAAAAACATCTAAAATAATCTTTTTATTAGACATAAAGAAATTATTTTCCTTAAATTTAGAAATAAACGCTTCATAAACTATATCTATATTTGGTATTATTTGAAAACTTTTGCCAATAATTTTTTCTTTGTATTTTAAATATAATTCTTGTTCTATCTCTTTTTCATTAGCTACCAGAATAACATGGAAATTATATTTGTGTAACAGTTCACTAATATAACCAAAAATATTTTTCAATAAAATATTTGTTCTTTCCAAATCATCAAAAATGAAAACATATTTATCTTTTTTATGTTTTAAATATTCTTCTATAGGAATATCATTAATAGACATGTTAAGAAAAGGGATTTTTTGGTTAAAAAGACCTTTAGTTATAGAAGAAAAATCTATATCTGAAGTTATTTTTGAAAATATTATTTTAGGCTTTATGTCTTCAATAGTATTTAAACCAAATAAACTTATATAAATAAATTCATAATCTTTTTTATTATTTTCAATAAATTCATTTATTAAAAAGGTCTTACCACTTCCCCATTCTCCAGAAATTAGGACAGCTATATCATTATTATCTCCAGATAAATAAATATCTAGGTTTTCATCAATAATTTTACTCATTTAAACATCCTTTTTCTCAACTAAACGATTAATATAATCAAAATTAGTATTTTCTAATTCTTTAAACTTTAATACATATCCATCCAAACTTTCTATTCTCATTAAACCCATTTCAATTAAAAAATAAAAATCACCTATTTCTATTCCTGTAGTTTTTCTAAATAAATCATTCTCATCAAAAGAGAGTACTTGATCCATATTTTCTTCTGTAGCATCTGTTAAATACATAAACAAAGGAATACGAGATAACAGTGTTTTTAAAAGCTCTCTAACCTTATCTCTTTCACTTTTTTGTTTATCTTCAGTTGATTTCAAATCATCTTTGTCTTTTTTATTTAAAGTTTTTTTTGTTTTTAAGTCTTTAACTTTATTGTTGTTTTGATTTAATTTATCTAAATCAACATCAGAATTTTTCAAATCAGAAGAACCTACATTATACTTTTTAAACATTTTTATCTTATCAAATATAAAAGAACATCTTTCTCTATTACGATCATTAGAATGAATCATAGATATAACTTCACTAGTTACAACTATATTTCTTCTTTCTATGAATTTAGAACCTATACCTTTTGCATCTAACCCACTTAAATCAAAAGTTAATATATCACGAGCATCCAATTCAACCATCTCATTGCCAAAAACTTTTAATACAGGTAAATACTTAATAAACTCTTCAATCTTCTGCTCAGACGTACTAGAATGATTATCATGCGTTAATTTTTCACTATAAGTTGTTAATAACTTTAAACTTCTATTTGGAGAAAAATCAAAAATATAACAATGTTCTTTTATTTTTCCATTTTTATCTTTATAAGGTGTTTGAGCTCTAAAAGCAGTTTGAAAGTAATTCTCCGGAGAATCAGTATCTCTTAAAAACAAAACAGCTGTCCATTCAGGGACAGAAACACCTGTTGTAAGTTTACCTACAGTCAATGTTATTGTTTTCTTATTATTTTGAATAGCTCTTTCAACAGGAGGTAATGCTTGAGCTCCTGACTTTGAATTATCACCAGTTACAAGTTCTATATGATAATCTTTGAAGATAGGATGTTCTTTTAATAGTTTAAACATAGCTAAGGCAGAGTTTGTTCTATTGAAATACCATAGAGTATGATTAATATCCTCTTTAAGATGTGATTCTGGATCATAAGGATATTGAGATATTTTTAATTCTTGTTCTCGACCAGAAATTTCATCTTCTAAAGATTGTACAGGTTTAATAATACCTGTAATTAAGTCTAACCATTTTTTAACAGCCTTTTCATCTCTAAAAGTTTCTTTTTTATCTTCTACTTTGAAAAAATAATTTAAACTAAATTCATCTTTATTCTCTTTTATACCAGCAGCAATAAGATCTTCAGACACTTTGTAAACATATAACAATATCTTAGGTAACATTTTGTAAGGATTATTATCTCCGATATATTCTTCTTTAGCTTTTTGCTCATCAACATAAGACCAATTGAAAATAGATTCAGAAGTGAATCTGTTATCAGCTAAAGCCTTAAAAGGTGTTCCTGATAGAAATAATTTTCGTTTAGTTTTTATACCCTTTTTTATAAGTTCATTACCTATTTCACTTTCTTTTTCTTCTTTAATTATCTCATCATCTTCAGAGAAAAATTCTTTTTCAATCGTTTTTTGTTCTGTTTTTGTTAGTTCTTTATTATCCATCTCTATATGTAAAAGTTCTTTAGCACTTTCAGTAGAAGTACCATAATGAAACTCATCTACAATTAAAATATCCCAATTTGTATTAAACAAGGCTTTATGCTTATCTTTTATTTCAGAGATATCTTCTTCACTAACAGATTTTTTACCTAAAAGATCTTGATACGAAGCAAAAACCACAACTTTTTGATTATCATTAATATAATTATCTATTTGAAATAACTCATTTTCAGATAAAAATACATAATCTTCAAAATCTTTATGATTATTAAGATCTTTTTCCCAACTAATTTTTACAGCAGGTTTATAAGTCATTATCAAAATCTTAGATAAATTCATAGATTTAGCTAACTGGTAAGCAGCAAATGTTTTACCAAATCTCATTTTAGCATTCCATAAGAATTCAGAAGTTTTTTCAGAATTATCTAAAAAATATTTTTTTGTTATTTCAACAGCTTTTTTTTGTTCTGGTCTCATTTCAAAAGTTTGAAATCTATCAATACTTATTTGTACTTCAGGTATTTCATCTATATAAGATTCAATTAAAAAAATTGCTTTATTTACATCTATTTTAAACCACTCTGTACTATTTTTCAACATTGAATTGTCTTTACCTATAATTTGATGTTTAGGATACTTCTTGTTAATTAAAATATCATGTATTTGATGGTCTCTAAATAATTTACCTGTTTTAGTTAAGGCAGGCTTATCATATAGTAATTCATATATCAAATCATCTTCATCAATGGCGTCTGCTTGGTTTCTTTGTTGATTAATTCTTATATTTACATCATCTCTTAATGTATCACCAATTTTAATCAAGCCCTTCTCTCTGGATTTTTTAGTAGAATAGATATATATATTATTTTTTGTTTTCATTTTTCAAAAATCCTTTGTTTGATATAGGTATGTCATTTTCTAAATAAAATTTCTCTAAATCTTCATCACATTTGTTACCTATAATTATTTTATCTTCAGAATCAATTAACTTTAATAAATTTTCTTTTAATAAAACAGGGTCTGAAGTAGGATACATTGTTAAAATATTATAAATAGGGATTTTAGAGTCTGCTATTATTCTGTTTTTAACAGAATTAGATTCATTTGTTTCATAAGAGGCTAAATTATTATCATAAACATCGGACTTGGCATCATTGAATTGTGTTATATATTGTTGATAACTCATTTTAATGAAAATTAAGTAGGAAGTTTTATTTTTTATTATAAATAAATCATTTTTTTTAAATTTTTGAGAAAGAATAGAGCTTACACAACTTTTAGCTATATTTTTATAACCTATCTCAGATAAAGTACATTCTATTAAACCAATATCATTTGCAGTTAACTCACTTAAATGTATTAAATTACTCATTTTCATTAAACCATTTCTTTAATTGAAGATTCTATGTAATCAATTTCTTCTTGTGTTAAATTGTATTTTTTATATAAAATTTCATCAGTCCATTCTTGTGTCATGTCTAAAGCAGGAACAAAACCATAAACATCTTTAGTTGAATTATGAGTATTTTTACGTAGAGATACCATAAATCTAAAAAACTTAGTTTTAACATATTTGATTAAATTTAAAGCCTCAATTTTTATATTAAAATAACCTAATATAATATAAGTTTGAGAACATACTGAATTAGGTTCAGAATATATAGGTTTAAATAATACAGCACCATTTGTATCTCCGGTTTTGGGTATTATAACTTTATGTTTATTTATTTTATCTACATTTTTATTTATATATTCTTTCTTTACATAAGCAATACCATCTAAAATATTGCTATCTTTTTTAAGGCTTAATTTATTACCATATAGCTTAACACTTTCTTCAAAAGAATCTATCTCATAATCTATAAATTTTTCTTCTTGTTTATTATTTTTAGATAAATTAAACGGTCTTCTTGTTGAAGTGTAATCTTTTATTGTTTTTTTATCACTATTAGGATTCGTTTTATATAATATGGATAAAGACATATTATCTCTGATAAAAATATCAAATTCATTTAATTGTCTTAATTTTTGAGATATTTCGTCAGTATTATTCATCTGAATATAATTACACTTCCCTTCATAAGAATTTTGCCATAAAAAATAATTAATACCTCCTCCTATATCTACATTAGGAAAACAGTTACTCGCATCTTTAAAATCATAAATAAACTTAAATTTATTATCATTCAACATGTTTTTTCTAAAAGAATCTAAACCACGACCTCCTGTCATCCATCGACTAGGAACTATCATAGATATATATTTAGGTTTCATACATATAGCTTGCTCTATAAATTTATGATAAATAGGTATAGCTGAAGATTTATTATTACCACCTCCATCACTCATTTGATAAGGTGGATTTCCTATAATTACATCAAAAGTCATTTTTCTTTCCTTTATTTCTTTTATTTTTTTATGTTTTACATCTTTTTCTAAAAAAGGATAATAAGTATCCTCAATTTCATAATCATCTTCTTCCATAACTAACAATTGAACTTCATCTGTCGGATAAAAGATATTACCTTCTTCTTGAAAGTCTTTATAATTTTCATCTTCAGAAAAAATATTGAAATCAAAATAATCATTAACAGTCATATTCTCTATAAACTTATCTTGTTTATAAATATCCCAACTATCTAAATCTTTTAATTTTCTAACACTATCTAATGCATTATCGGTTTTGTCACTATTAGCTCTCATTACACCATATAATGTTCTTCTTGATATATAACCTGTCAATTCACTTGTAGCTATTCCATAAAGCATATTTTTAAGTATATGATTAATTCTATCTTGCTGATTATCTAAATCATATTCAATTCCATCATGTGCAAGATAAATACCTTTACTTTCTAAACCTTTAAAAAACAGATAAAAACTCTCTCTTAAGAATACACCTGTTTTTACACAAGGATCAAGTAATTTAATATTTGGGTCAGACCAGATTTCTTTAGGTAATAAATTGAGCATATCTCGTGAAACTCGAGGAGGTGTAAAAACCTCGTGATTATTTAAATTTTCAAAAGTTACTAAAATATCTTTACTCTCTTTCATATTCTTTTTCTCCTAATTTTAAAAAATGTGTTTTAATTGGTATGGATGAAGGTTTTGATTTTTTTTCATACATAGAAACAAGAGGATATAAGGTTTCTATAAAATAAGGTTTTTTAACTTTAAACTCAGTGAATATAATAAATTCAGGCTCATTTATGGTGTCACCACGGAGTATATTCTTATTTAAGATATAATGAATACTTTCAAAAAAACCTAAAGAATAAATAGAACTTCCTTTATTTAAATCATAAAATGACTTAATATAAGTATATAGACGTTGTTTTGTTTCTTCAACATTTTCCGGGCATATATCTATTCCGTACATAGTAGACAGTGATCTTAAAATATAGAACTCAAAATCTTTTAAAGAAGATTCACTATATTTCAACTTAACAGTTTCTAACTTTCTTTCTAAGATTTTAATTAAAAAATTACCATTACCACAAGCAGGTTCTAAATATTTAGTTCCTATTTGATAAGATATCTCTTTAGTTAAATCCAACATAGCATTAACTTCTCGTTCATTAGTATAAACTTCAGCAAGTTCTTTAACTCGTTCCTTAGACTTTATCTGTGAAACCATAAAAATTAACCTTTATTTTAAATTTGATTAATTATATAAAACTTACTAAGTTTTAAGTTAATATTGGACGGTTTCTGGGATTAAACTTGGTAAAGTTGTTAAAATTATAAAAAAGAAGGGTTTCATATATGTTAAAAATATTGATTATTTTGATATATTAAAAAACATTTTAACAAGAGAAGATATTAATCTAATTATAAATTTATTTTTCAATGACTTGGAAATAAAAAATAAACTATTTAATGGTAAGATAAATTTTGATCATAAAATGTATTGATTTCTGAGAAATATTTAGAATTAAAATTAGATGAAATTAAATTAGCTTTTGAATATGAAAATAAAAAGAAAGAAGAAAAAGATTTACAACTCGAGATTCGTCAACAAATGAGAGAAGAAGAGAAGTTAAGAAAAACTTTTGAAGAAGCTCAAGAAAAAGAAGATAAATATCAAGATTTGTTAGAAAAGGCTCAAAATAAAGTTGATAAACTAACAGGTGATAAATTAGATTCATTAAATATAGAGATTAAGAAATTAAAAGAAGATCTTTTAGATGCTCAAGAAAAAAATCAAAGAGCAAAATCTATGGCTCAACAAACAAAAGCAGGTCATGTATATGTAATATCTAATATAGGTTCTTTTGGTGAAGATATTTATAAAATTGGAGTAACCAGAAGATTGGAGCCCTTAGATAGAGTTAAGGAATTAGGAGGTGCTTCAGTTCCATTTCATTTTGATGTTCATTCTATGATTTATTCTGAAAATGCGCCTGCATTGGAAAGTGAATTACATAGAATTTTTGATAACAAAAGAGTCAATTTAGTTAACAAAAGTAGAGAGTTTTTCAATGTAAAGTTAGATGATATAGAGGAAGAAGTCTTGAAAATATCTCCAGAATCAAACTTTATTAAAATTATTGAAGCTCAACAATATAGAGAATCAGTTGCTATTAGAGAAAAATAATTAAAAACCGAAAAATACATTCTTTTAAGAAATATTTTATATTAAAAAAATTAAGCTGGGATAAGGAATTAAATGTCAATAAAATGCATCTGTTCTGACTAAAGATTATTCTTTGTTATCCTCGCTGCAAGCAACGAGGTATTTCAAAAACATCTATGCACTTTAACTTTTGTTGTATAGACATTATGAAAATCTATGCTTGCATAGGGGAAATCTTTTCGATTATATCTAAAAAAATAGTGATTTATAACTTATATCAAATATAAATGTTATAATTAATAAAAAAAGAGGAATCAAAATGAATTTGGAAGAATTAAACAAATATGAAAATGGTACTTTATTACCTTTAGTAAACGTAGGTGAACAGTTTTCTTTTTTTATAAAAGACGAGATAGATATAATTGAGAAGATAAAAGATAATCCCTACATAGAATTTTCTTTAAAACCTATAAAGCTGAGTTTAGAAGAGTATGAAATAGATGTAATGTTATTGGCTTTAATTATTAACGGAGAGCATAATTATATATGTACTTTTTTTAGAGACATAAAAGAACAAATTAAAGAGTTAAATGATTTCAAAGATAGTTTAAGCTGGAAATTATTCTTATTTAGAGAAGATGGTGGGCAATATGAAGTTAATTTTAAAAAAGATAAGTTAATTATTATGTATGATTTAATTGAAGACGATTCAATTAAAATCCCAAAAGACATTCTTAAAAAAGCCTATTCTTATTTAACAGATAAAATTTCGAAAGAGAGTTTAATTAGTTTAGTTTTTGATGAAGATATAGAACCTTTTACAAAATTTAGTATAAAAAGTTAATTTATGAATTTTTTTGAAAATTTTACTAAGTTATGTAGATTCTAATCTTCTTGACATTGAAGACATAAAAGATACTTACAAAAAAGTTGACATTAATTGTAAATAAGTTTATTGAGGAGTAATAAATGGGACAAGCTAAAACAAAAGGGTTGTTCGAAGAGAGGAAAGAAAAAGCTATTATTGATTTAAGAAAACATTTCCCAGATTCGATGGAATGTAACTATTGTAAAGAAGTTCTTAAAGAAATAATTCCTTTACAAAATAATGAACTAAAATTAGGAAAAAAAATATGTTTTTCATTTTGTAGAAATTGTAAAAAAATAACTTATGGATTTAATATTGAAAATGAAAAAGACTTTTTAATAACAGAAGAGTTTTCTAAAAATCTAAATTCAAAAGAGTTTGTTGACTCAATATATCCAGCATTAATAAATATGAGAGATTTATTAATATAAAGATATAGATTGGTAATTATTTAGTGCAGAAAAATATGAGAGTATTCACTAATAAAGTTTTAGATAGTGTAGTAATAGTTAATCTAAAAACAGATAAAGTAGAAGAGTTTTCAGTTATATTATGAAGAAAAGGAATTAAATTAATGAATTATAATAAAGGTATGACAAAACGTATAGGGAATAATGACATATATATTTTAATTGTATTGGCTTTAGTTTTAATTTTTATCATTAATTGGACAATAAATAACATGGATTCCACAAAAGGATTTTCTTCAATATTAATTATATTCAGTATAGTTTATCTTTACATAACAAAAAGAAAAAAAAGAGTTAATAAACAAAAATCAAAAAAAGATGAAATTTCTAACTTAAGAGTAAAGAGTGGCGAGGATAAAGGTAAGTTATGGATTCATTTAGACAAAAACAAACTTGACTATCTAAGTTCTTTAAATAATGACAATTCTTCTTTACTTGCTGATAAAGCTTTAAAATATAGAGAAAAATTTAGTTAATAATTATCTAAATCTTTACTTTCATAAAACACACCTTCCTTTTCAAAATAATCAAAATATTTTTTCATTATAGAGCTGGAATTTCTAAGTTTATTTTTATCCCCAACATGTATAAATAAGTCTTTTGCTCTTGATATAGAAACATTTAATAGAGGAATGTTGTCTGAAACAAAAGAAGTACTTGAGTCTCGACTTACAACACTTGAAAAAATAATTACTTTAAATTCGGCACCTTGAAAAGAATGAACTGTTCCTATTTTTTTATTTTGTTCTGTATGAGCTAATTTATAGCAAAATTTATCTAATAATTTTTTACTCTGAGATCTATAAGGCGTTATTATTCCAACATCTGTAGTTAAATTGTAACCAGCTTTTTCTATTTTTATAATTAATTTTGAAATAGTATCTATTTCATCATTATTAGTATTCTTTACAAGAGACTCTTTTGCAAGTTTTACGTTATAAAATTCTAAATTTTTAAGAGGATTATTCATAGATTCTATCTTTGATAAATAATCTTTAGTTATTTTTTTAGTTTCAATTTTTAATCCTGTTGGATAATCTGCGACTATCTTAAATAGTTCTGCTATAGGCTTCTGACATCGCCTATGCTCATCTAAAAGGATTCCAAGGCCAACAATGTTTAAATCACCATTTTGAGCTCCTGCAGCTCTATGATAACAAGAAATTTTATTAGGTGAATATTTTTCAAAAAAAGATTTATTTACTCCTGTTAAAACTAATAACTCATTCTCTAATATTTCAGGTATATTTGAGATTGGTGGAAGTTGCTTAGGATCACCAACAATTATGGCTTTATCAGATATATTTAGAGAATGGATTAGATCACCGGAAGGAACCATTCCAGCTTCATCAACAATTAAAGTATCTA
>Ga0256842_1002564_pt1 | contig 12878 bp, 10 predicted proteins | sample 4559240metaG_FD_185973 | JGI IMG/M metagenome (GOLD analysis project Ga0256842, IMG submission 185973) | Hydrothermal vent microbial communities from Guaymas Basin, Mexico - 4559-240 | ecosystem: Environmental > Aquatic > Marine > Hydrothermal vents | place: Mexico: Guaymas Basin | collected...
TGATTTAGTTGAAAAAGCTAAACAGTATAGAGAGCATATGGTTGAGATGGTAGCTGAGACAGATGATACACTTATGGAAAAATTTCTAGAAGGTGAAGAGTTAACAAATGATGAAATTACTGCTGGTATTAAAGCTGGTTGTAATGCGATGACTTTTATCCCTATGCTTTGTGGAACTGCATTTAAAAACAAAGGTGTTCAGCCTTTATTAGACGCTGTTGTTGATTACATGCCTGCACCAACTGAAGTTGCTGCTATTAAAGGTGAGTATGAAGATGGAACTGAGACTACAGTTGAATCAACTGATGAGGGCGAATTTGCTGCTCTTGCATTTAAGATTATGACTGACCCATTTGTTGGACAGCTTGCGTTTGTAAGAGTTTATCGTGGTTCACTTGATAGTGGTAGCTATACTTATAATACATCAAAAGGCAAAAAAGAGAGAGTAGGTCGTCTGCTTAAAATGCACGCTAATAAAAGAGAAGAGATTAAAACACTTTATGCTGGTGAAATTGGTGCAGTTGTTGGTCTTAAAGATACACTAACGGGTGATACACTTGCTGGTGAAAAAGATCAAGTAATCTTAGAAAGAATGGATTTTCCAGATCCAGTTATATCTGTTGCAGTAGAGCCAAAAACTAAAGCTGATCAAGAAAAAATGGGTGTTGCTTTACAAAAACTTGCTCAAGAAGATCCATCTTTTAGAGTTGAGACTGATGATGAGAGTGGACAAACAATTATCTCTGGTATGGGTGAACTTCACCTTGAGATTTTAGTAGATAGAATGCTAAGAGAGTTTAAGGTTGACGCTGAAGTTGGACAACCACAAGTTAGCTATCGTGAAACAATTAAGAAGAGTGTTGAACAAGAGTATAAATATGCTAAGCAATCAGGTGGTCGTGGTCAATATGGTCATGTTTATCTTAGACTTGAGCCAATGGAACCAGGTGAAGGCTTTGAATTTGTTAACGCTATTAAAGGTGGGTCAGTTCCAAGAGAATTTATTCCTGCTGTTGAAAAGGGTTGTAAAGAAGCTATGGCTGGTGGTGTTCTTGCTGGATACCCAGTTGAAGATGTTAAAGTAACTCTATATGATGGAAGTTACCATGATGTTGATTCATCTGAGATGGCATTTAAACTTGCTGCTTCTATGGGTTTCAAAGCTGGAGCAAGAGCTGCAAATGCAATTATTCTTGAGCCAATGATGAAAGTTGAAGTAGAAACTCCTGAGGATTTTATGGGCGATGTTATAGGTGACCTTAACAGAAGACGTGGACAAATAAGCTCAATGGAAGAGAGAAGTGGTAACAAAATAGTTAATGCTTTTTGTCCTCTTTCAGAGATGTTTGGTTACTCAACTGATTTAAGAAGCCAGACTCAAGGTCGTGCTTCTTACTCTATGGAATTCGATCATTATGAAGAAGTTCCTAAAAATGTTGCTGAAGAAATTATCAAAAAGAGAAATGGATAACATTTCTATATGATAGTACCAAGCCAAGTATGCTACATAGTGTACTTGGCTTTTTTTTTCTTTAAAGTCCTCATAGCTCAGCTGGATAGAGCACTTGATTCCTAATCAAGAGGCCATGCGTTCGAATCGCATTGAGGACACCATAGTATAAACTTTTTTTTACCTTAACTACTCTAGTATGAAATAAATATGACAGCTACTTTAAAGTTATATAGGAGTATTATTACAATAATTTACTAAATGAGGCTTTAGAACTTATGGCAACAATAACCGTTGATGATAAAGAGATAAAAGTTAAAGATGGTGCATTACTGATTGAAGAGTTGTTAGCAAATGGTATTGAAATACCGCATTTTTGCTATCACCCTGCTCTTGGTAAAGATGGAAACTGTAGAATGTGCATGGTTGAGATTGAAGGCAAGAAAAGGCCTCAAATTGCTTGTGATACTCCTATTAAAGATGGTATGATAATACGTACTAAGAGTGAGGGTATACAAAGAGTAAAACGGCAGATTTTAGAGATGGAACTTGTCAATCACCCGATTGATTGTCCCGTTTGTGACCAAGCTGGTGAGTGCTCTTTACAAAACTACTATATGGATGTTGGTCTTTACGAAAGTAGACTTGGAACTCCAAAAACACATGGAAAAAAACATATCGATATCGGAGCAAATGTAGTTCTTGATCAAGAGAGATGTGTTTTATGTACTAGATGTGTAAGATTTACAAAAGATATTACAAAAACAAAAGAATTGGGTGTTTTAAACCGAACGGATCACTCTGTAATAACTATATTCCCAGGAAAACCATTATCCAACCCATATGCTATGAATGTTGTTGATTTGTGCCCAGTTGGTGCATTAACAAGTAAAGATTTTAGATTTCATAAACGTGTTTGGTTTTTAGAACCAGATGAAGCAATATGTAATGGTTGTTCAAAAGGTTGTTCTTTATATGTTGATCATCATAAAGCTAAATATGAAAAAGATTCTATTTTTAGATATCGTCCTAGATTTAATGACAAAGTAAATGGATACTTTATATGTGATGTAGGAAGACTTAGTTATAAACAAGAAAATACTAATAGAGACTCTTTTGCTCAAATACGAGGAAAAGAGAGTGAATATGAGTATGCAAGTGGAAAATTACTAAGACTTTTAAAACGTCATCACGGTAAGATAACTATCTTACTCTCTCCTTCATTATCTCTTGAAGAGATGGTACAAGTAAAAAAATTGGCAAAAAAATATGATGCTGTATTAAGTGGATATGATATTAATGAGTATGATGAAAATTTTGGAGATGATTACTTAAAATGTAATGATTTATCAACCAATAGAAGAGGATTTAATTTATTAAATATAGATGAGAAAAAAGAAAATTTAGACAAATCTTTAAATGATACAGAGTTGATTGTTCTTATAGGAAGAGATGATATCGAAACAGTAAATAATTATGAAGATATTGAAGTAAAAGTTGTTTTAAATGCTGCAACACCTAAGAAAAGTGAGTTATATGATTTATATCTTCCAATTTTAACTCATATGAGTCGTGAAGGTTCATTTATAAATATAGATGGCTTTTTACAGTTTAGCAAGGCTAATGTTGAATATGCATTAGAGACTCAAAGTTTATCAAAGATAATATCTACTATTTTGTCTGATAATATTTCAACATGTGAAGAGATTTGGGAAGATAGTCTAAAGAATATAATTAAAGATATAAGTTTAGAAGATATAAAAAAAGAATCCATAAAAATGAGTAATATATGAGTGCAACACTTATAAGTATAGTTGTTTTCAATATAGTAATGGCATTGATAGTTTCTTTAGTTTTTGTACCTATTTTGGTATGGATGGAGAGAAGGGTTGCTGGATTTATTCAAGATAGATTAGGACCAAATAGATGTCATATTGGCGGTGTTAGGCTTGGTGGTATTGTTCAATCATTTGCAGATATGCTAAAGCTTGTATTTAAAGAAGATTATAGGCCTGGGGCAATAAAAGAGAAGGTACTTTTTACTCTTTCACCGGTGATTGTATTTGTAACAGCATATTTGTCTTTTATGGTAATACCTTTTGCTGATGATTTAGTGATAGATGGTAAAAGCTATATTATGCAAGCACTTCCTATCGAGTTTGGTTTACTTTGGATTTTAGCATTTGCAGGTTTAGGTGTTTATGGTCTTATGCTAGGTGGCTGGGCAAGTAATAATAAATATAGTCTTTTAGGGGGTATAAGAGCTGCTGCACAAGTGGTAAGTTATGAAGCAGTTATGGGACTTTCTTTAATTTCAATGCTTATTATTTATGGTTCCGTTCATTTAGGGGATATGGTTAGATTTCAAGGTGAACTTATCTGGGGATTAATCCCTGCTTGGGGTATTATTATCCAGCCTGTTGCAGCTATACTGTTTATAATAACAGCTTTTGCAGAGACAAATCGTGCACCTTTTGATATAGCTGAGGGAGAGAGCGAAATTGTTGGTGGATTTCATACTGAATATAGTGCTATGAGATTTGGACTATTTTTTGTTGGTGAGTATATCGCTATGGGAGCTGCTAGTGCTTTGATAGTAACCCTATTTTTAGGTGGTTATCAAATTCCTTGGTTAAATAGTAGCACACTTAAAGAGAATATAGAAATAGTTTTTATGGTTATTGCTTTACTTATGCCTATTATGAGTTATTTCTTTGCTAGATGGATTAAGAAAAACAATGTATGGCTTGAAGAGGGTGATATTAGGAATAGAGAAACGAAATGGCTTATAAATGGATTAATAGGTATAAATGTAATTATTATAGCAACATTAGCTTTTTTTATTATCTTTGGTATAGGGGATAATGGTACAAATATTTCAGTAGTGATTTTACAAGTAATTACATTTGTAGTAAAGTTACTTATAATGAATTTCTTCTTTATATGGGTAAGATGGACTTTAGTTAGATTTAGATATGACCAGTTACAAAATTTAGCATGGAAAGTGCTTCTTCCAATAGCAATTGCAAATGTATTTATTACAGGTATATTTGTTGTGGTCTTAGGAGTATAGTATGGGAATTAAAATTGTTCCAAGACATGGCAAAAGTTTAAAAGATAAACTTTATTTACCTGCAATAGCTGGTGGAATGAAAGTTACTTTTTCTCATTTTATTAAAAATTTAAAAGATACATCCAATATAGAAACACTATGTTATCCTGAAGAGAATCCAAAAGATATAACTTCTAGATATAGAGGTATTCATCGTTTGACAAAAAGAGAAGACGATACTATACGATGTGTTGCTTGTTTTATGTGTGCTACAGCATGTCCTGCTGATTGTATTTTTATTGAGGCAGTTCAAAGAGAAGATGGCGTAGATGAAAAAATGCCTGCAAAATTTAGTATAGATTTATTAGAGTGTGTATTTTGCGGAGGGTGTGTTGAAGCATGCCCATGTGATGCTATCCGTATGGATACTGGAATATTTAGTTTTGTAAAGAAAAAAAGAGAGGATTTTGTTGTGGATAGAGATACTCTACTCTCACATAAGCCTATGAAAGGTAGTAACTAATGGTAGATATTGTATTTTTAGTTTTAGCCTTTTTTGCTGTTGGTGGAGGGTTGGGTATGATACTTTTTGCTCAGCCTATGTATTCTGCGATGAGTCTTATAGTATGTCTTATTGCATTAGGAGGTGTGTTTGCACTTTTAAGTGCTCCATTTTTATTTATGGTGCAAATAATTCTTTATGCAGGAGCTATTGTAACTCTTCTCCTTTTTATAGTTATGTTTTTAAATATAAAAAAAGAAGATCTTCCTGATGAACCTAATAAAATAATTACTATAGTAGCTGGAGCAGTACTATTAATACCATTTAACATAATGATTTTAAAAGCTTTTAGTACATTTCCAGAAAAATCAATGTATATTTTAGGTGATGGTTTTGGTGCAATTAATGATTTTGGTATAGAGCTTTTTAGAGGATGGTTAGTTCCCTTTGAGCTTATATCAATGTTGCTTTTAGCAGCACTAGTTGGTGCAGTAGTTTATGCAAGAAAGGAGAAGCCAAATGGCTGATTCACTTCTATCATATATAGCACTAGCTATGATACTTTTTTCAATAGGTTTTCTAGGTATCATAAGTCGAAAAAATATCTTTATAGTTTATATGTCTATTGAGCTTATGTTCAATGCTGTTAACCTGATATTTATAGCTCTTGGAAGATATAATGAATCAATGCAACCACAAGTGATAGCGTTGATTATTATAGCTATTGCTGCAGCTGAAGCTGCAGTTTTCTTATCTCTAATAGTCGTTCTTTATAGAAGAAAAAAATCACTGAATTCTGATATTTTTACAGTTCTTAGCCAAAAGGATGCAGCTCATGAGTAATTTTTTATTGGCATTTATTGTTTTGGTACCATTTGTAAGTGCTACTATATTGGGGATTATGTATCTATATTCAATTAAAATTTCCAAAGTACCAAATTTTGTTTTTACTTTGTTTGGTTTAAGTGCACCAATTATTAGTTTTGCTGTTGGATTCTCATTTTTTCTAAAGATGATAGTAAATGATGAAATTATCCTGTATAAAGCATATAGATGGCTAAGTGTAGATGCATATGATATTGACATGGGATTTATGGCAGACCAACTCTCTATATTTATGGTTCTTTTCATTACTTTCGTAGGGGGATTAATCCATATTTATGCCACAGGTTATATGAAAGATGATGAAGGTTATGGAAAGTTTTTCTTTTATTTTAATCTATTTTTAGGCTCAATGCTCCTTCTTGTTTTAGCTGATAGTCCGATTATTATGTTTATTGGTTGGGAAGGCGTTGGAGTTTGTTCTTATTTTCTTATTAGTTATTATTATGAAGATAGTGAAAATGTAAAAGCAGGAAATAAAGCTTTCATCGCAAATCGTGTTGGTGATTTAGGATTTATAATAGCTATGGTAACTATGTTTTATTATGCTGGTGCAAATGGACTTGATTATATAAACCTAGAAGCTGGATTAGTTAATTTACCTATAGATTTATTAACATTTATAGGGTTAGCACTATTTGTTGGTGCTATTGGTAAATCAGCTCAGATTCCTTTATATGTTTGGTTACCAGATGCTATGGCAGGACCAACTCCTGTTTCAGCTCTTATTCATGCTGCTACTATGGTAACAGCGGGTGTTTACATGGTTGCAAGGTTTCATTTTTTATATGACATGATTCCAAATGTTGGACTATTTATCGCTTATATAGGAGCTTTTTCAGCTCTATTTGCAGCTATTATTGCTACAAAACAGACAGATATTAAAAAAATATTAGCTTACTCTACGATGAGTCAGTTGGGTTATATGTTTATTGCTGTTGGTTTAGGTGCATATAGTGTAGGTATATTTCATGTTTTTACACACGCATTTTTTAAAGCACTTCTGTTTATGGGAGCAGGGGCTGTTATAGTTGCACTTCATCATGAACAAAACATATTTAAAATGGGTGGCATGAAAGATAAAACTCCTTTGGTATTTTATACGATGCTTATTGCAACTTTAGCTATTACGGGTATTCCTCCTTTTGCAGGATTTTTTAGTAAAGATGAGATACTGCTTACGGCATTTAGTTCTGAGCATTATTTACTTTGGGGTATTGGTGTAGTTACTGCAATATTAACAGCTTATTATATGTTTAGAATGATTTTCATAGTATTTTTTGGACAAAATTATAAAAAAGAGAGAACAATACATTTTGTACCAAATAGTATGTTAATGCCTCTAGTAGTTTTAGCAATAGGTGCAGTTTTAGCTGGATTTATTGGTATACCAGAAGTATTGGGTGGACATAATCTTGTTGGAGAGTGGTTATCAAACTGGCATTTAGATTCTTTACATGTAACTCATAAAACAGAGATTCTTTTAATGGGTGGAAATATTTTAGCAGCTTTTATTGGTATATTTATAGCATATAAAAAGTTTTATATGTACGATATGAAAGATGTTGCTGAACCACAAGGAATTATTTGGAATAAGTTTTATATCGATGAAATATATGATAGATTTATCATACAAAGAACAAAAGCATTAAGTATTTTTATCTCTTATAAAATTGATGTAAATATTATAGATAAAATTGTGATGGGACTCTCTAATAGTTTTATAAAAAGTGGACATTTTGTAGCAAGAATGCAAAATGCAAATACACGTTTTTATGCTTTTACTATGCTTTTAGGCATTAGTGTTATTTCAACATATTTAATTATAGTAATGAGGTAGATGATGGATTTTGGAATACTTTCGGTAATTATATTTTTGCCAATGTTTGTGGCTTTTTCAATGTTGATTCTACCTGTAGGTGCAAAAGGAACAAGAAATGCTGCCTTTATAACATCAATAGTAATTTTTGCTTTGGTAGGTTATGTATATTATAATTTTGAGATTTCTGGTTATATGCAGTTTCGTGAACACTATACATGGATTGCTACTTATGGTATAAATTATAGTTTAGGAATAGATGGATTTTCTTTCATTATATTGATGCTTATTGCTACTCTTATACCAAGTGCATATCTTTGGTTATGGGATGGTAGAACAAAAGGTTATTGGGTAAGTATGTTACTTATTCAAACTGGTATTACAGGGACTCTTTTTTCACAAGACTTGATTCTATTTTATTTTTTCTGGGAAGCAATGTTACTTCCAGTATTTATGATTATAGGTATGTTTGGAACAGGTAATAGAGTGTTTTCTACAATTAAGATTACAGTATATACCATCTTAGGTTCACTATTTATGCTTATATCAATTTTGTATTTGGGTGTTGCTTTTTTTCATAATTATGGTTTTTGGAGTTTTGCACTAAATGATATAGTCCAAATTACAAGCCTAAGTAGAACAGAAGAGATATGGTTATTTTTTGGATTTATGATTGCTTTTGCTATTAAAATACCACTTTTTCCATTTCACACTTGGTTGCTTGAAACATACTCAAACTCACCTACTGGTGGTGTATTTTTACTTTCATCAATAATGGCTAAACTTGGTGTTTATGGAATAGTTCGTTTTGTTATGCCTATTTTTCCAGAACTATATAAAGAGTTTGCTCCTATATTTGTTTGGCTTGGTATATTTGGACTTATATATTTTGGAATAGCAGCTATGATGCAAGTTAATATAAAGAAAATGTTTGCTTACTCATCTGCTTCTCATCTTGGTTTTATTGTTACAGGTATATTTTCACTTAATGTTTATGGAATGACAGGAGCAGCATATTTGATTATCGCACATGCTATGGCAACAGGAGGACTATTTTTATTAGTAGGTAAAATGGAATATAGTATTGGTATAAAAGCAATTCCAGCACTTGGTGGTATTGCAAAAAAAGCTCCAGTATTTACAGTATTTTTTGGCATAATGCTTCTATGTATTGTAGGACTTCCAGGAACCAATGGTTTTGTAAGTGAGTTTCTTATTATTTTAGGAGCTTTTGGATTTACTCCAAGTGCTGGAATTATTTCAGCATTGACAGTCTTAATAGCAGCAAGTTTTATGTTTTGGATGTTCCAAAGAGCTATCTTGTCAGATAGTGGAAATGATGTATCACAAATGAAAGATTTGAATTTTAAAGAGATAGCAGGGATGATACCATTGGCATTTTTAATAATTGCTATGGGAGTATATCCTGATTGGTTCTTCTACAAAATAGAGCCAACTATACAACACTATTTGATTGATATATTAGAGATAAGGAACTAATAATGAATATACCAGATTTTATATATTTATTACCTCTATTTTTTGTTGGATTTGGGGCAATATCTATGATGATAATTAGCACTTTTAAGAGTGTTACCATTAAAAAAGGTGCATTTTTTACTTTAGTATTTTTAATTATGTCTTTTTTTGCAAATCTATATAATTTAAATAGTACAGACGAAGTTTATTCAGTATATCCTTTTATAGATGTTTTTAATAAAATGATTATAGTAGATACGTATTCAGACTACTTTAGCACAATACTGATTTTAGGTGCAATTTTAACTATACTTATTGGTCTTCATTATCTTGAAAGACATAAAGAGTTTACTGTAGAATTTTTTTCACTTTTCCTTTTTTCTGTTTTTGGAATGATGCTTTTAGTTCATGCAAATGAACTTATAACAGCTTTTGTTTCACTTGAGATAACATCATTATCATTATATGTAATGATTGGTTTTGAAAAAGTAATAGATAGAAGAGTTGAAGCTAGTTATAGATACTTAGTATTAGGTTCACTTGCTGGTGTATTTTTTCTATTAGGAACAGCATTTATATATGGTGCAACTGGAACTACTACATTAGGAACTATAGGAGATTTGTCACTAAATACTTTTACAGCTAATATACCTCTTCTGATGATTGGTGCTACAATGGTTTTGATTACTTTTCTTTTTAAAATTACTGCTTTTCCTTTTCAAAATTGGGCATTAGATGTATATGATGGTGCACCTCTTCCTGTAACTGCTTATATGGCAGCCACATTTAAAGCAGCTATTTTTGGATTTGTTTTAAGACTGTTTATTGTAGATTTTGATTTAGTTCATAACTTTTGGGATGAATTACTTGTTTATATTATTATACTTACTTTATCATATGGTAGTTTTTTAGCAATTATACAAAAGTCTTTAAAAAGAATGCTTGTTGCATCAAGTATAGTTCATACTGGTTATCTATTGATAGCATTTACATCTATAAGTGCTTTAGGTGAGAGTGCGGCAAGTTCTATAATATTTTATCTTGTAGCATACTTTTTATCAGCTGTTGGGGCTTTTGGCCTTATTGCTTATATATCTTCTGATGATCATCTTAGAATCACTTATGATGATTTTAGAGGTTTTGCAAAAATTAGACCATATATGGCAGCAATGCTTAGTATTTTTATGCTCTCTTTAGCAGGAATTCCTTCTACTATAGGGTTTATAGGTAAGTTTTATATCTTTACAGGAGCAATAGAATCAGGTAATACAATTTTAGCAGTTGTAGCAATCATCGCAACATTTATATCGGTATATTACTATTTTAAACTTATAGCTGTCATGTATTTTTATAGAAGTGCAGAAATGACTGATGTACCACCTTTAAAAGGTGTGGCACCATTGGTTATAGCTGTTATTGCAATTGCTATTGTATGGGGTGGTGTTGGTAATACACTTGTTGCATATTTTCCTGGAGTAGATTTCTTAATTGATATGGCAAAATTATCTTATGAATCTTTATTTGTAGGATAGGATACAATTATAGTTAAAGCCTTATTAAGGCTTTAACTATTTACTATAAGAGGGGCAACAAGCGAATAGTTCACTTAGTGCTTTTTTATCCTTAATTTCAAAACTATTTTTATCATAATAAATGATTCCTTCAGCTTGAAGTTTCTTTAAATTCCTTGAAAATGTTTCTGGTGCCATATTTAGAATTTCAGCAATTTTATACTTTTTTAGTTTTGAAAAAAGTTCATGATTTTCAAAAATAAGTCCTGCAAGTTTTTGCATAGAAGTCTGTTGCATATTTGTGTTCATCAGTTGCTTTACTTTTGTAACAAGTTGCATAATAATACCAAGTGCAATATTTGGATCTTTTAAAAAATGCTTTTCAAATTCATTAAATGATACAACTAATATACTCGAATGTGTTTCACACTCTGCACTTACTTGATGAGGTGTTCTTTGTAGTGTGGCTGCCTCACCTATAAGAGTTTGTGAGTAATAGTAACTAAGTATATTGATATTGTCATTTTTATCATATCTATATAATTTGACAAGGCCATCAAGTAAAAAGTATAGATTTTTAGGCTCGTCTCCTTCATAAAAAAGTATATTTCCTGGTTTGAAGTTTTTAATACTGCTTATTTCATTGAGTCTTTTTAATTGTTTATCATCAAGTGAGCCAAATAGACATATTTCTTTTAATCTTTCTTGCATAGGCTATAAAACTCATCCCTAAATTTTGTGATATAACTATTGGCAATAAATGCAACAGATGGAGCAAATACACAAATAGTTTTTCCATTTAGCATTTCACAAGCATCAAGAATTGTATCAAAATCAGCTTCTGTACCTTTCCCACTAAGAAGTTTACCTAAGATTTTATCTACCCACCCACATCCTTCACGGCATGGTGTGCATTGCCCACAACTTTCATGATGGTAAAATTCAAAAAGATTTTTCATAGCTTCTGGCATAAAAGTATCTTCATCCATAACTATCATGCCACCTGTACCAAGGCTTGAGCCATGTTTTCTAAGTGATTCGTAATCAAGAGTTATATCTTTTATCTCATCAGCTCTTAAGACATGACAAGATGAACCACCTGGTATTAGTGCCTTTAGCTTTTTACCATTTTTAACACCGCCACCAATCTCTTCTAAGAAGTCTTTCATTTTAACACCAAATGGTAACTCATAAATACCAGGATTTTCAACATGTCCACTCATTCCAAAAAGCATAGTTCCTGGACTTGATTCAGTTCCATAAGCTCTATAAGCTTCATAACCATTATTTATGATATATGGAACACTTGCAATTGTTTCTACATTATTTACTACTGTTGGACCACCAAAAAACCACTCTGGTTCTTTTTGTTGTGGTTTTAACCTTGGATGACCACGTTTTCCTTCAAGCGATTCTAAAAGAGCACTCTTTTCACCACATATATATGCACCACCACCACGATGAACAGTGATGTCAAGTTTATAGTCAAATCCAGCAACTTTTTCACCTAAATAGCCAGCTTTATAAGCTTCATCTATTGCTTCGTTGAGTCTTTTTGCCCAAAATACATACTCTCCACGTATATAGATATATGCACTATGTGCTCCAATTGCATAAGATGAATTGATAATACCTTCTATAAGTAGATGAGGGTCATACTCCATAATTTGTCTATCTTTAAAAGTTCCAGGTTCACTCTCATCAGCATTTACTACTAGATAAGATGGTTTTGGATGGTCTTTTGGCATAAGTTTCCATTTATCTCCAGTAGGTGCACCACCACCACCTTTTCCTCTAAGTCCACTTTTTGTAACTTCTTCAGTTACATCATCAGGGCTCATAGAAAAGAGTTTTTTTAGTGAGCTATATCTATCATGTTTAACAGCAACTTCTAATTTGTGTGAATCTTCTATATCGAAGTTTTTACTTACAATTTTAACTATCATAACTCATCCAACATTTTATCGATTTTTTCTATGGTTAAATCACCTACATAATCATCATTGAAACTCATAGCAGGTGCTTGTCCACATGCCCCTAAGCATTCAACTTCTGTAAGAGTAAATTTCATATCTTTTGTAGTTTCTCCAAAGTTAATACCTAGTTTTTTGGTAAGGTGAGAACGTATTTTTTCACTTCCGCAAAGTTTACAAGATAGTGTCTTACATACTTGTATATGGTAT
>Ga0256842_1002565_pt1 | contig 12871 bp, 11 predicted proteins | sample 4559240metaG_FD_185973 | JGI IMG/M metagenome (GOLD analysis project Ga0256842, IMG submission 185973) | Hydrothermal vent microbial communities from Guaymas Basin, Mexico - 4559-240 | ecosystem: Environmental > Aquatic > Marine > Hydrothermal vents | place: Mexico: Guaymas Basin | collected...
CCAATATAATAAAACAGGATTATATAAAAAGTAGAAAGGTTTACATTAAAGATTCGGTGAATAAAACTATAAAAGGTATAGAATCAAGAAGGCTTGTTGCTCTATACAATATAAAAAACATAGTTTACTTTAGCGCGACAAATGCTGTCAAAACCATATCAAGTACGTATAATAAATACAAAAACAGATATAAAAACAACCAAATTAAGGATATACTTGTTGGTTTCTTTAATAATGCCAGATTTTATTACGGCGATGGTTTTTATTTCTTTTTGTCCAAAGAAGGCAATGTAGTGAATTCGTCAAATATAGCATTGAGCGCAAAAACATCTGACAGGTATAAAATGTTATTTAGAGATTCTTATGAAGGCTTTGTTAATGGACAAACCATTAGCGGAAGGCATTTTGTAAGCTATGCAAAGCTTTTTGAGCCATTGAATCTTTATATTGTCTCTTGTATTTTTACGGATGATTTTGAAAACAAACTAAAGGATAGTGTTATGCTTGCGCTTGCAAGAAAAAATAGTATAAAAAATAAAAATGAGTACATATTTATAAATGACACCAAAGGCAATATAATAATTTTGTACGACAAGATATTTAACAATCAAACAAAGCTGTGGGATTTATACGAAACAAAAGAAAATATAAATCGTATAAAAAATATTTTTAAAAAAGAGTTAGAAGCCTACAGTAAAGATAATGGAGATTTCATATATTACAAATGGTATAAGCCTAATAGCGTAAAATTGGTAAATAAAATATCCTATGTTCGTGGATATAAACCCTGGGGGTGGATAATCGGCGAAGGTTTTTATGAAGATGATGCACTAAAATCTATAAATGGAATAAAAAGTAAATTAAATACGACAGTTATAAGCGTTGTTCGTGGCTCATATATATTTTTGTTTTTTGTATTGTTTGGAGTTATCTTTATTTCATATATAATATTTAAGGTTATATACAACAGGATGCAGCTTATTTTTAAAGATTTTGAGCTTTCATTTAGGAAAAATAAAAAAATAGATGAATCAAAATGTAAAATATCTGAACTTAGAAGCATTATGAGATATATTAATGGTGCAATAGATAGATTTACCGAATATGAAAACGAATTCTTAGAAGCGTTTGTTTACTCTATGGAAACCAGGGACACCTACACCAAGGGACACTCACAAAGGGTCGCATTCTATTCAAAGGTTATAGCAAGGGTTTTGGGTTTTGATGAAGATAAGCAGGAAGAATTATATAAAGCAGGCCTTTTGCATGACATTGGAAAGATTGGCGTTCCCGATAATATACTATTAAAACCGGGTAGGCTGACACCAAACGAATATAAGATAATTCAATATCACGCTCTATTTTCTTATGAAATAGTATCAAAGATAGCTCAATTTCAATCCATGGCGAATTATATTAGACATCACCACGAGCGTTGCGACGGTAGCGGTTATCCCGACAGACTACAATGTAAAGATATAGAAATAGAAGCAAGAATATTGGCAATAGCCGATGTGTTTGATGCCTTAACTAGCAAAAGAGCATATAGAAAACAGCTAAAACCTAAGGAAGCTATCGAGATTTTAAAAAGTGAACAGCTTGACCAGGAAATAATAGCAAAGGTAGAAGACGATTTGATAGAAAACTATTTAGAAGAATCGGACGTTGAGTTTACGCTTAAGCAGACAAAGGAAATTGAAAAGGTTAGAAAAGAGATATTTGATATAGATTATATGACAGGGCTAAAAAGAAGAAAGGTTTTGATAGAAATTGCCAATAAGCTTATAAAAAATAAAAAGACCTTTGCTGTTATTTTTGTTGATATAAGGTCTTTATCATTTGTTAATTATGAATTTTCCATGGATGCTGGCGATAAACTTATAGTCTATTCAGCTATTGCTCTTTCTGAGATATTGAGCAAAAAGGGCTACGGTGATCCCGATTATATATCAAGGGCTTATAACGATGCGTTTTTGTTTATAGTGGAAGATGAAAAATTTTTGGAGAATATAAATACCCTTATTGAAGATATAAGAAAAGAGATGAAAAAAAGGGTTGCCAAACTATTTGATGATAACGATGAAGGAATGTTTATAAATGAAAGAAATAAATCCATCAAAAACTTTATAGATTATCATATTTTGTATAGTATGTACCCTTATGATTCAAAAGATGTAGATAGACTTATATATTTATGCGTTGCAAAAAAAGAGACCTACAGAAAGAAACGATATTGATAATATTAGATAAAAGTAGTAATATCCGATTATGAAGTCCATAACAGACGGTGTTTTAAATGGATGACGATTCTGTCAGTTGTTTTAAGATAGATAGATTTGACTTGCTTGTTGGTCAAAAGCATCTGTTAGATAAAGGTAAACCATTATATAATTTTTATTATACAAAACATAGGCCGCCGTCTGTTGTTTTATACGGTCCGCCGGGTGTGGGAAAAACTACATACGCTAATCTTTTGGCAAAAAAACATAAGATGAATTTTATATACATAAACGCTACATCGTCTTCTTCTTCCGAATTAAGAAATGCTTTAAAAGAAAAACCTGTTTTGCTTGTTATTGATGAAATTCATAGATTTGACAAAAGGCAGCAAGATATTCTATTGCCTTATCTTGAAAGGGGCGATGTTGTAATGGTTGGAACGTCTACCTACAATCCCTATTTTAAACTTACGAAGGCTTTGCGCTCAAGGTGTTTTGTCTATGAATTTAAGCCTTTGTCAAGCACTGAACTAAAAGCGATAGCAAAAAGGATATTTAAATGCCTATCTAAAGATGTGGACGAAGAGATTTTAAATATGCTTGCGATGTATGCTTCATCTGACGCAAGAAGGCTAAATAATATGATAAAACTTTTAAAGGATGAAGATATCACTTTAAATACGATTAAGGAATTTTTTGCAGTGGATAGCGGATATTCAAATGAAAGCGAGCGGTATGATTTGATAAGCGCCTTTATAAAAAGTGTAAGAGGAAGCGATGTAGATGCTTCACTTTACTATCTTGCGCGATTGATAAAGGCAAACGAAGACCCTGAATTTATCGCAAGAAGGCTATGTATCTTGGCAAGCGAGGATATAGGTTTAGCAGATAACGACGCTATAAATATTGCATCGAGTGCGCTGAACATAACCAAAGAGATAGGCTTGCCCGAGTGCGCCATAACGCTTGCGCACTGCTGCGTCTATCTTGCAAAGGCTAAAAAATCAAACTCAAGCTATGCCGCTATAAAGAAGGCTTTAAAAGATGTTGAAAGCGGACTTATCTTGCCTGTTCCCGAACATCTAAAAACAAAGCCGAAAAAACCATATCTTTATCCGCATAATTACAAGAATTCATACGTAAAGCAGGTTTATACAACACAAAAAGTGAAGTATTTTGAAAAGAAAGAGAATGATACAGTATGAAAAATATTGCTGACGTGGGAGAGTTTGGCTTTATCGATATAATTAAAAAAAAGGGAAATCCAATAGACAACATTACAGGTATCGGAGACGATTGCGCAATTATTCCTATGGGTGATAGGGAGATTGTTGTTAGTATAGATACATTGACTAAAGGTGTGCATTTTTTCGAAAATATTAATCCCTACTATCTGGGCAGAAAGGCTCTTTCGGTAAATATTAGCGACGTTGCGGCGATGGCTGCAATTCCAAAATGGGCTTTTTTGTCCGTTTCTTTGGAAAAAACGGAGAGCCTTGAATATATGGAAGAATTTTTGAAGGGTTTTTATGATGTTGCCGAAGAGTTTAACGTATCGCTTCTTGGCGGTGATACGACAAAAAGCGACGTATTTAGCATAACTGTAACGATAATTGGTGAGAATAAGATAGGACAATCCATTAAAAGAAGCGGTGCAAAAGTTGGAGATTATGTTTATGTAAGCGGCAAGATAGGTTGTTCGTATGCTGGTTTTGTGGCTTTAAAAAACAATTTTGATGGATATGAAGAATTGAAATTAAAACACATAAATCCAACACCGAGAGTAAAAGAAGCGTTGTCAATTAAAAAATACGCAACGGCTATGATAGATGTATCAGACGGACTATTGCAGGATTTAAATCATATATGCAAACAAAGCGGCGTTTCTGCCGTGATAGATTTTGATAGTATACCATTGTGCGATACCAATCTTGTAAAAAAAGAGGATATGCTAATAGGCGGTGAAGACTATGAAATTGTATTTTGTGCAGATAATAAATACGATGATATAATAAGCTCTATCAATAACATAACAAGAATAGGAATAATAACAGATGGCTTGGGTGTTAAGGTTGTAAAAAATGGTAAAAAACTCAATATCGATATCAACGGTTATAAACATTTTTAGTGTAAGGAGATGAAAAATTGAGTGTAAATAGCGAACTTATTTTAATCGCGATATCTTTGCTTTTGTCTGCCTTTTTTTCTTCGGCTGAGACGGCTTTAACGTCGATGAGTAAGGTGAAGGTTGCTCAAATCATAAAGGAAGGCGGGAAGAATGCTAAGTATTTTTATTTATGGATGAAACATCCGAATAAAATGCTTAATACTATTTTAATAGGAAACAATGTCGTAAATATATTTGCATCGGTTTTGGCTGGTAGTGTAGCAAATAAGATTTCTGGCTCTTCCCAAATTGCAATAGTTACCACCATAATGACTATTTTAATCCTGTTTTTTGGAGAGATTACGCCCAAGACGTTTGCCAAGCATAACGCAGAGAAAATTGCTTGTATCTATATTCGTATTTTGGCTTTATTGTATTATGCTTTTTATCCTTTTACATACATAATAAACGTATTTGTCAAACTTGTTATTAAGATAATGGGCGGCGAAATAGATAAAGAACAGCCTTTGATTACAGAAAAAGAGCTTGAATTTATGATAAATGTGGGTGAAGAAGAAGGTATTTTGGAAGATGAAACTAAAGAGATGATGCATAACGTTATGGATATAAAGGATATACTGGTTAAGGAGATAATGGTGCCGAGAACAGAGATGGTTTCTTTATCGGTTAATTCTTCCATAGACGACGTATTTAAGGTTATAGATGAGTATGAATATTCAAGGATTCCTGTCTATGAAAACGATTTAGACCACATAGTCGGAATTTTGTATGTTAAGGATTTGATTAAACATACAAGAAACGGCATTGACGGTATAAGGTTAAAAGATATCTTAAGAGAAGCGCTATTTGTTCCGGAAACTAAGAATATATATGATTTATTTAAAGAATTTCAATCGAAGCGTGTTCATCTTGCCATAGTAATAGACGAATACGGCGGGGTTGCCGGTATCGTTACGATGGAAGATATACTCGAAGAGATTGTGGGAGAGATTAGAGATGAATACGATTTGGCTGAAGAAGATGAATTCATCAAAATAAGCGATAGTGTTTTTATGGTGGATGCAGGAATGGATTTGGACGACTTTTGCGATAATTTAGGTATAGAAAAGACCGAAGAGATGAATGAATATGAAACCGTAGCCGGTTTAGTATACGATTTGGCAGATAAAATACCATCAGAGGGTGATGAGTTTGATTTTGTCGGAAAATTTAGAATAAAGGTTACAAAAACCGATGGAAATAAAATACTAAAACTTGAGGTGAGAAGGATTGAAAATGAAACTAAAGACTAAATCAATAGCGCCGTCTATTTTATCGGCTGATTTCTTGCATCTTGCCGATGAAATAGAAGCGATAGAAAACGCTAAAGCCGATTTAATTCATATCGATGTGATGGATGGGCATTTTGTTAACAATTTAACATTTGGACCTTTTATCATAGAGCAGATAAAGGGTATGACTAAATTGCCGCTTGATGTTCATCTTATGATAGAAAACCCTGATAGATGGATTGATACTTACGCAAAAGCCGGAGCCGATAATATTACGATTCATGTAGAAGCTTGCAACCATATCCATAGAGCTATTCAGCATATTAAAGAATTGGGCAAGGCTGCGTCCGTATCGTTAAATCCTGCAACGCATCCCAATGTTATAGAATATGTTGCAAGAGATTTGGATATGGTGCTTGTAATGAGTGTAAATCCGGGTTTTGGCGGACAAAAATATATAGACAACGTAAATGAAAAGATAAAATACCTTGACAATATGAGAAAGAATAAAGATTTTAATTTTTTGATAGAGGTTGACGGCGGCGTGAATAAAGATAATATACATTTGCTTTCTTCTTTGGGTGTTGATGTTTTTGTAGCCGGAAGTGCCGTTTTTAAAACCAAAGATTACAAAAAAACGATTGAGGAATTTAGGAGTTTAATGTGAAGATATCGGTAGTCGTTCCTGTTTATAACGAAGAAGAAAATGTAGAATTGCTCTATAAAAAGATAAAAGATGTTATGATTAAAAATAAATATGAACATGAGATTATATTTGTCGATGACGGAAGTAGGGATAAAACATTTGAGATAATGAAACGGATAGCCCAAAATGATAATGATTTTAAGGTTATTAAATTTAGAAGAAACTTTGGTCAGACATCTGCTATGGCTGCGGGGTTTGATTATGCAACAGGCGATATTATCGTCAGTATGGACGGTGATTTGCAAAACGACCCTGAAGATATACCAAAATTGTTAGAAAAACTTGAAGAAGGTTATGACGTTGTAAGTGGATGGCGAAAGGATAGGCAGGATGAAACAAAAAGGGTTGTACTTTCGAAAATGGCAAACTGGTTAATAGGAAAGATTACTAAGGTTAGGCTGCATGATTATGGCTGTTCTTTGAAGGCGTACAATAGCGATGTTGCCAAGAATCTTCACATGTATGGCGAATTGCATAGATTTATTCCAGTTTTAGCAAACATATACGGTGCTCAGATAACAGAAATTCCGGTAAGACACCACAAAAGACAGTTTGGAAAGAGTAAATATAATCTAACAAGAACCTTTAGAGTTATAGTCGATTTGATTTTGATGTATTTTATGCAAAAATTTATGACGCGTCCTATACATTTTTTTGGTATTGCGGGATTTTTTTTATTTGTTTTGGGCTTTTCGATAGATGCATACCTTGCGTTTGAGAAGATATTTTTTGGTATAAATATAGGCAACAGACCGTTATTGTTGATGGGTGTTTTATTTATAATAAGTGGAATAAATCTTGGTGGTATAGGTATAATAAGCGAATTTTTAACACGCATTTACTACGAAAGCCAGAATAAGAAGATATACAACATAAAAACCACCATAAATATTAATGAAAAAACGCACTAACCCGTTACGGGCTATACTGCTTGGTTTTTTGTCGGTTATTGTTATAGGCTGTGTTTTATTGCTTTTGCCGTTTTCCGCAAAACAACCGTTATCTTTTATAGATGCTTTGTTTATGTCTACATCGGCTGTGTGCGTTACTGGTCTGTCGGTTGTTAGTATCGGGAATTTTACACTGTTTGGACAACTTGTTATTTTAATTCTCATACAGATAGGCGGGCTTGGATATATGAGTGTTACGTCTTTTTTGCTTTTAAGTTTTAAGAAGAAATTATCTTACGAAGACAAGCTTATTCTTAAGGAGTCGTTAAACTATCCCACTATGCATAATTTAGTAGATTTTTTCAAGAGAATCTTACTGTTTGTGGTAATAAGCGAGATTGCAGGAGCGATACTTTTATCGTTTGTCTTTTATCAAAAATACGGTTTGCTTGGCGTATATTACGGAATTTTTCATGCCGTAAGCGCTTTTAATAATGCGGGTTTTTCTCTGTTTAGGGACTCTTTAATATCGTATAGGTATGATATTTTGGTTAATTTTGTCATTATGAGTTTGATAGTTTTAGGTGGAATAGGATTTTTGGTTGTAGATGAACTGTTGCTTTTTAAATCCAAAAAAATAACGAGAATTTCATTGCATACAAGGGTTGTATTATCGTCAACTGCGTTTTTGATACTGTTTGGAGCATTCTTTATATTTTTGCTCGAACGAAAAGGAATATTGCATAACCACGGTTTTATGTATGATATGTTAGTAAGTCTCTTCCAAAGTATTACGGCAAGGACAGCAGGTTTTAACAGCGTTGATATCAGCAATATGCACTCATCAACGATTTTTTTATTTGTGATACTGATGTTTATAGGAGCGTCGCCTTCGGGAACGGGTGGCGGAGTTAAAACTACAACGGCATTTGTTGTATTTTTGGCTATATATTCATTTATTAGAGGCGAACGCGAAACAATAGCATTTAAAAGAAAGATTCCTAACAACATAATCGAAAGGTCTTTTGTGATTTTTTCACTTTCTTCGATTTTTGTTGTTTTTGTATCATTCATCTTGAGTGATATTGAGAAATTTCCATTTTTAGATATATTATTTGAAGCAGTATCTGCTATTTCCACTGTAGGTTTGTCTGTAGGTAATAACTTAAGTTTGTCTGCAAGTTTTGATACTGTAGGCAAAATTGTTATAATGATGCTTATGTTTATAGGTAGGGTGGGTATTTTTACTTTCTCTATAGCATTATTGAAAAAGCGTGTATCAAGAAGGTATAAGCTGCCCGAAGGGAGAATACTGTTATGAATAGGTTGTATGGAATTGTGGGTTTAGGTAGATTTGGTAGCAGTGTTGCGATGAGGCTTGCCGAGCTTGATAGAAAGGTTATATGTGTGGATAAAGACGAAAATACGGTAAAAAATATATCGGAATTTATAGAAAATGTGTATCAAGCGGATTGTCTTGATGAAAAGGCTTTGAAAGAAGTAGGAATTGCTGATGCCGATGTTGTTGTTGTATCTATTGGAGAAGATATAGAAACAAGTATAATGTCTGTTGCGATTATGCATGGATTGGGTATAGAAGATATCTATGCGAAAGCCATAAATCCGTTACATGGCAGGATTTTGGCTAAGGTTGGAGCAAAAAGGGTTGTATTTCCAGAAAAGGAGATGGGGATAAATTTAGCAAATAACCTTGCAAATATAGACATAATACAAACACTTTCTAAGGGAAAAAGTTATGTTTTGGCAAGGATAAAAGCGCCGAGATTTTTTTTCGATAAGAGCATACTTGAGCTTGATGTGAGAAATAAATACGGTTTGAATATTATAGGCATAGAAAGGAATAATGATTTTAATATAAACCCTATGCCTAACGAGATTATCTCAAAAGATGATACTCTAATGGTTGTGGGTAAGAGAGAAGATATCGAAAGGATAGCTAAATGAGTGAATTTGAGTTGAAATGGCTTGCTTTTGAGATAACTCCAAGGTGCAATCTTGACTGTGTTCATTGCAGAACCAATGCGTCGATGAATTTAAAGGACGTTTTAAGTTATAAAGATATAACAAGCACAATTGATGATATATCAAAGGAGTTTAAACCAGTTATTGTTATAACGGGCGGTGAACCGCTTTTAAGGAAAGATGTATTTGACATAGCCGATTACGTAAAATCAAAGGGAATGAGGGTTGGGCTTGCAACAAACGGAACACTTGTCAACGATATTGAAATGGCTAAAAAAATAAAGAAACATTTTGATGTTGCATCGTTGAGCATAGACGGCTCAAGTGCTGAAATTCACGATAATTTCAGAGGAATAAGCGGTGCGTTTGAAAAAACGTTAAAAGCCGCATCTTTATTTAGAGAAGTCGGATTAAACTTTATAGTAAATTCTTCTTTTACGAAGCGCAACCAGCACGACATAGAAAACACCTATAAGTTAGCAAAAAAGATAGGTGCAAGCGCTTGGTATATGTTTATGATTGTGCCAACAGGAAGAGGAGAAGAGATATCCGATGAGCTTATATCCAAAGAGGACTATAAAGAAATATTAAAATGGCATTTCTATATGGAACTTGAAGAAAACGATATTTTTGTAAGACCGACTTGCGCGCCTGAGTATTACGCTTTATGCGATATGGAAGCAAAGTCAAAAGGTATAGACTACACAAGGCGTAATCTGAAATTTTCAACGGGCGGTGCAAAAGGATGTATTGCCGGGCAAAAGATTGCCTTTATCGGGTATGACGGTGAAGTAAAGCCGTGTAGTTATTTTTTAAGGAGTGCGGGTAATATTTTTAAAGAGAGTTTTTTGGATATATGGCATAATTCCAAGATATTTAAAGATATGAGAGATTTTAAAAATTACAATAAAAAATGCGCAACATGCAGATATATAAACGTTTGCGGCGGATGTAGGGCAAGGGCTGATGCCTATTACGGTGATTATATGGCTTTTGACCCATACTGTTTTGTGTAGGTGTGTGAAGTGGTAGGTAGAAAACGCGGTATTTTAGAGTCTGTTTTTGAAAAAATTTTATGGAGAAGCAGGCTTGTTGCCATACTTGCCGTTGTTTTCGGTATGGTAGGCGCTTTGGCTTTGTTTATGGTTGCAAGTTATGATGTATGGCATGTTGCATGTAGGACTTACGAATTTTTTGTTTTGCATACTCACGATGAAAAGTTTCATGAGCAATTAATCGGCGGAATAATAGGCGCTGTTGATTTATATCTCATTGCCGTTGTGTTGCTTATATTTTCGTTTGGTATATACGAGTTGTTTATAAGCGATATAGACGATGCCGAAAATACGTCTGTAGGCGATAAGATATTGGCTATTCATTCCTTGGACGAATTGAAGGATAAATTGGGCAAAGTTGTTGTTATGGTGCTTATTGTCAGTTTCTTTAAAAAGGTTATGCGTATGCATTTTGCAACACCGCTTGAGATGTTGTATCTGGCGGGCAGTATTTTAGCATTGGCTTTGGCTTTATATTTTATGCACAAAGGTAAACATTAATGGATAAAAATATAACGCTTATAGGAATGCCCGGTGCCGGGAAAAGCACTGTCGGTGTCATATTGGCAAAGATACTATCTTTTGAATTTATAGATACCGATATCTTAATTCAAACAAAATATAAAATGTCGCTTCAAGATATTGTTGACAGATACGGTTATATGAGATTAAGAGAGATAGAAGAAGAAGTAACCTGCTCCATAAATCCCACAAGAAGTGTCATATCTACAGGCGGCAGTGTTGTCTATAGCGAAAAATCTATGAACCATCTCAGAAATATTTCTATAGTAGTGTTTTTGGATGTTAGTTTCGATAATCTTTTAAAAAGAATTAAGAATTTCAAAACAAGAGGGCTTGCAAAATCCAAAGACCAGACGTTTTATGATTTGTATATAGAAAGAAACAGATTATATAAAAAGTATGCTCAAATTACGGTAGATTGTAACGACATAAATCAAGAGCAGGTAGCCGAAAATATTGTTAAACTTGCTTTTTAGTATGATTTTAATACAATGCCGTCCATGTTAAATTCTAAAGTAAAAGGTTACGTAAGCGCAGTATTTGCCACGCTATTTATGGCAAGTCTGGGTATATTTGTTAAGAATATAGAATCTGCTCCCACTGTTATGACCTTTTTTAGACTGTTTTTGTCTGCTTTTTTTATTCTTTTGCTGGTTGTTTTTAAGGGCAGAATTAGTGAATTGCTTGTTTTTCCAGACAAAAGCATATTCTTAAGCGGTCTATCTTTAACAAGCAGTATTATTTTTTATATAATGGCTATTCAAAAAACATCAATGTCCATTGCCGTATTTTTGCTTTATTTAGGTCCGGTTTTTGCTTCCTTGGCGGCTTTTATTTTTTTAAAAGAAGGTTTAAGTGGTCTTGATATTGCTTCTTTAATTCTTTCAGTTTTTGGCATACTCTTTATGCTTAAATTTGATTTTCGTTTTAGCGGAATAGATGCGCTTGGAATATTGTATGGTGTTTTATCGGGTTTTTCTTATGGTATGATAATATTTTCAAACAGAATGATAAAACCGAACGTAAGCCTAAATAGTAGAAGTTTTTATCAATTTTTAGTAGGCAGTGTGTTGGTGTTGCCTTTTGCTTTAGCTCAATGCAATATTTTATCCATAAAACATGATATATTATGGCTTGTTATGATGGCTTTTATCTGTGGATTTTTAGGAATAACGCTTATGTTTAACGCAATAAAGATGTTGCCTGCTGTGGAGTATAGTGTTTTATCCTATTTTGAGATGTTTTTTGCAACGCTTTTTGGTGTGTTATTATTTAGAGAAGATATGGATGTATTTAAAGTTACGGGCGGTCTTTTAATCTTGCTTTCGGGATTGTTACAGGTTTTTAAAAATAATATAAAAAGGATGTTTTTATGACAACTATAGATGCTGTGATACTTGGAATTATAGAAGGAATAACGGAATTTTTACCCATATCGTCAACAGGGCATTTGATTTTGGCATCGACTATCTTAGGTATTCCGCAGAACGAATTCAATAAAACATTTGAGATAGTTATTCAGCTTGGCGCTATCTTAAGCGTAGTGTTTTTGTATTTTGAAAGATTAAAGAAAGATGTTGAATTGTGGAAAAGAATCTTAGCCGCATTTATACCTACGGGTATCATAGGCTTTTTGTTGTATAAAATTATAAAACATTATCTATTTAATCCATACATAGTTTCCGTATCATTGATAGTGGGAGGGATTATAATAATACTTATCGAAAAAATGATGAAGGGTTTAAGCGATAAAAAGGATATAGATATATCGAAATTAAGCTATAAACAGGCTGTATTTATAGGTATTATGCAGTCATTAGCCACAATTCCCGGAACATCACGCTCTGCTGCTACGATAATAGGCGGTCTGTTTAGCGGTATGGACAGAAAAGACGCTGTTGAGTTTTCGTTTTTACTTGCAATACCGACAATGTTCGCCGCAACTGGATATGATTTATTAAAAAGCGGCGTATATCTTGAGCCGAATCAGTGGCACTTAATAGCAATCGGTTTTGTTGTTTCTTTTTTTTCGGCTTTGGTTGCAGTAAAATCGTTTATAGCCTTTGTAAGTAGATTTAGTTTTGTTGGCTTTGGTGT
>Ga0256842_1002566_pt1 | contig 12867 bp, 12 predicted proteins | sample 4559240metaG_FD_185973 | JGI IMG/M metagenome (GOLD analysis project Ga0256842, IMG submission 185973) | Hydrothermal vent microbial communities from Guaymas Basin, Mexico - 4559-240 | ecosystem: Environmental > Aquatic > Marine > Hydrothermal vents | place: Mexico: Guaymas Basin | collected...
TCTTTTTCTAAAAACCAAAACACAGATTTAATAACATCATCAAACTCTTTTGAACCTGTAATTTTTCGATACTTTATATAAGCCTCTAATGGATAAGGAGTATGTGTTACATGGGGAGTTTCCTCATGATAAAACCTATTTTTTGACATCCATGGTTGATTTAATCCCCAGCAATAACCTGAATAGCCTTTTGAATAGTTATTTTTTAGAAAAAGTAGATAATTTCGGGCAAGGTTTATGTATAAAGCCTCTTTAATTAATAAATAGAGATTGATGGCTACTTGAGAAGCAAGTCCATATACAATTGGATAGTTCCGTTTCTTACAGCAGCCAATATATGGAATAAAAGAATATAAGCTTACTAGAGGGTACCCTAAATACTTATAATTATAGAATAATCTTTTAAGAAAAACACCAAAGGGGTTTATCCATTTATCATAAGGGTCACAAGAAGATAAATTATTTTTTAGAAACTGGTTGACTAAACGAAGGTAAAATTTAAAATTAGCTTTGGAGTATGTCATTTTTTTTTCTTTCTTTTTTTCTTAATTTTTGAAATAAAAATGAGAGGCATTAAAACTAAGGGATAGGTGGAAGTATTTAATAGGTTTTCCTGAAAAGCAGAACATATAATATACGAAAAAGCAATTATTTCTCCCTTTTTGCCCCCAATTTGTTTCATTAGTTTGTAGAGAAACAGATAAAACAAAGAAGTTGGAATAATTCCCATAGCATATGATAAAACTCCTATAGCAGATTCACCAAGTACAATATGCACTATTTCTCTTCCTTCAATTAATCCTAAATTCCCAACATTTCCGAAGCCATGCCCCCATAAACCTCCTTTAACTATTCCATTTATTAAACCTATAAGATGAGCTCCAATACTTGTAGCCTCATTCAACCAAGGATTCTTTAAAAGAGCAAACAATAAAAGGATAAAATAAAGAATTGTCCATATTTTCCAATATTTTGTTACCTTGGAAGCTAATAAGAAGGAAAAATAGGAAACTATAAATAAGTAAGCACCCTTAGAAAAAGTTAAAAGTAACTCTATTAATGACAAAAAGAACCAACCAATTCGTCTCTTATGAAATAAATAAATAGAAAAGGCAGCAATAAAATAACCGTATTGTATTGCATTGGCAAAGAAAGATGTAAGTCTAGTAAATTCATGGCTTCCTATTACTGAAAAAAACTGTCCTCCAGTGAGGGCTTCTTTTTTAGCAAGACCTATCAAATTATAGTTTGTATTTTTGAATGGAATAACATAGTGCATGTTTAACACATCTATCCAAAAGTCTGTGTTTAAATGTGATATAATTAGCATTATATTAAATAAACCGAATATTAAAGAAAAAATACCTATCATAAAGTATATTCTTTCTATCTGCTGTTTAGCAATAGCTTTTTTATTAATCTTTTGCAATGCCAAAAGAAATGTTGGGATTCCAAATATATTAGTGAGGTATACAAAAACAGATTTGTTAAGCATTTGAAGACTTTGGAAAAGACCATATAATGTAAGAAGAAATGCAATTAAAATATACCGATTAAATTTGGGTAAAGATGTGAGTAGAGTAATAGTTATAAAAATAGGCATCAAGTTTTTATACCCATACACAAGCATATTATTCAGTTTATTGGGCAAAATTAATTCTTTGATAAGGAAGATACCATGTAAAATAGTAGAGGATACTGCCATAATTATCCAAATAAGTATAAGGTAAGCTAATAATTTTCGAGAATTTTTGGCTAAAATAGATACACTTCCCAAAATGATTAAGAAAAAAATTGCTCCTATAATGATAAAAGCCTGAGTAGTGTATACTATTAAAACTGTACTAAGAACCAAAAGGATTAGAATATAGATAGAATTATTAAATTTTGCAATTATTTTGATATTATCCATATTTTACCGTTTTCGTTCTTTAAAAAGTTTAACAAAATAAGTTTTCTACCTTCCTGAACATACAGATAAGAAACTAATCCTTGAATAATAATCAAAGAACAAAGAATAGCAAAAGAATTTTTTAAAAGATTGACTAAAATAGATCCTAATAGGAAATAACCTACCGAGAAAATTGAATTGTTTAAATAATAAGCTTTTACTTTTTTGCAAACATATAATAATCCTGTGTATGGAACTTCAATCGATAGTATTATATAATATACTAGAGAAAACAAAAACATAAATAAAAATAAACTAATACTATACAACGAATTAAAAATTTTCATTTTGAAGAATAATAAGAAATCTAGCTTAGAAGAGAGTAGCCATAATGCGCCACTAGTAGTTAGAACAATAATACCAAAAACAATTAAAGATTTAACAGAACTTAATATTGTATCGTTTATATTATGTCGAATTGGCAAATAATTACCTTTGGAAACTGCTCGGGACATAAGAGAAAGATTCCTTTGAATATAAGGAAGAGCTACAGCATTATATATAACTGTTACGCCTTGAAATGCATAATTAAACATAGAAAGGTGCCCCTCTGGACAAAAAGAAAATAAATAAGCTGTAATAGGATCTCTCAGCGGAATAAAATGAGCAGTTCTAAAAAAAAAGCTAACTTTTAAAAAATTCCAAAGTAATAGTATTTCTTTATGCTTTGGAAAATTCAACATATTTTTATAATATTCAGAATTATAATTTAAACTTAATCGCAGCAAAAGTGAAAACCAAAAACCGAGGCAAAATGCCACTGGCATAATTTTTATATTTTTGAAAATTAATATAAAAATTATCTCTAACATAGGGGGAATACTTAAATAAAGATAATAAGAAACTAATTTGCTTTCTGCCAATAATAAATTGTTATGGATATTTATAAGCGAAAAGGCCGGGATAGAAAACAACATTATTTTCAAATTTTCAATCATAGCAGCTACGACAGTATCAGTATATTTATGAAAAATTAGAGGGATCAAGGAATCGGCAAAAACATAAAAAACGCCAAGTAACATTAAAGAAAAGAAAAAACTGAAGGATATAACCAAAAACAGAAAGGTTTGAACAGATATATTTTTATTTATTTTTAGTTCATTATAGTATTGCATGGTCATTTCGTTGGGAATTAAAGATAAAAATTGAAGACTTTTCACTATCATTAGTGCAGAAAAATAGGCATCAGTGAAAGATGACCATCTAAAAAACCAAAAAAACAACAAATAATCTACAACATAAACGAAGACTCTAAAAGAGCTCGCAATTACTATTTTATTTAATAGCATCTCTATTCCCTTCTAAATTCTTTTCAATGATCTGTAAAAGACTTTCCAGATAATCTTTAAAATTTTTAGGATATTCAGAATAGAAGTCCTTAAGAAAATATCTTCTTGGTTTTAGAAGTTTTTCAATATAAGGCATGGTTTGCTTAATATGATAGTAAATTAATGTTTTTACATCACCCTTTCTAATCTTATTATAAACTTTTTGCATAACATTCAAATCTCGGTGGAAGAGTTTAGGAGAAAGCAAAAAAAATTTTAATCGCCTAGTAAGTTTTCTTTCTTGATCACTGATTTTCTCAATTATTCTTTTATCAAAGTATTTGTCAATAAATGCTTCTACAGTTGGGGAAATCAAACTTTTTTCTAGAAAGTTTGCTAAAAAATATGCCTGTAAACTCCTACCCCAATCTTCAGGAAAAGATTCTCTGTGAATATGAAGTAAAGCCCAATCTTCATCCCATACAAAAGGTTTTAAAGGCATACCATAAGTATTATCTAATACTTTTCCATCCCATGCTTTCCATTTAAGTCCATTACTGTAATGCCATAATTTGTTTAATCCTATGTTTAATACTGCAAATGCTGCCCAGAATCCATGAATATTGAGGATATGTAAGGGAAAAAAGCGAAAATCTATTTTCATCATAGGTAAATTCAGCAGATTATCCGCTCTTTTAAAAACATAAAAATGATCATCTAATTCACCTAAAGGTGCTCCAGGAATGTAACGATACCCCAAACCAGTTCCCCTGAAAGCAAAAGTTATGTTTTTTGCTTCTATAGCTTTTAATAACTGAAGTAGTTTATAAGCAGACAAAATCCATCCATCGCTATGAGTATGTATGTAAAATTTACTATCTCCTTCTTTTAACCACAACTTAACGAGACTACGTTGTGACTCTACTATCCTCGCGGTTAAAGAAAAATGAAACTTGACTTTATCTACTTTTACAAGAGGTATATTTATTTTAACCAGTTTCGTGATAGGAAGTTTTTTTAACTGTGTAATGACTTCTTCACGTTCACAAGTTGTAGCTACATAGATTTCTTTAACAAAAGAAATTTTCTCTAAAATACTTATCAATATTTGAAGTTCTTCTATTTTATCGTAAACGCTTATACCTACTGTTAATTTCATAATTCTTATCTCCTCAGCTTTTCAAATTTTTTTACCTCTTCAGGAGTACCTAAAGGTATAAATTCGTCTACCATATTAATTTTAAAAAGGAGTCCCTTACGAATTAAATCATTATACATAGGAGCTATATAGAATTCCCCTTGAGTTAGGCGATTTTCCCGAATATATTCTTCTGCTACTTCAACAAAGTATTTTGCTTGCGTAAAATTATAAAAACCTGTCAAAGCTATGTTTGATATTTGAACTTTTTCAGCTACCTCTTTTACAATCATATTGTACCCCACTTTTGCAAAGCTCCATTTATTATCTTTGGTATCCAAAAAAAACCCCCCAATAATTCCATCGTATTCCATATCTAATAATTCGCATTTTAAAGAGTAAGATTTAAAATAGGTGTCTATGTTATAAATAGAAAGATTATCAGTAGGGTTAAAAAATTCCTTGGCTTTCAAAACAGTCTCTGCTTGTCCTCTGGTAGGTTTATCAATAATTACAAACTCAACACTTTTAAGTAAATTTAAATTTTTTAATTTAGCAATTTTATAAAGTTTGTCTAACACGAATTTTTTAGCATCATATTGTTCAATGTGCTCTTTTAGTAAGATAAGGATTACCAAGTCTGCTATTTCTAAAGGTAAGCTCTCTATAGAATATTCAAATAATGACTTACCTTTTACTTCTATCATATATTTGGGAACAGAATAACCTGCTTGTAAAAACCTTGAACTTTTTCCTGCCATCGGTATTACAAATACAAAATTCACATTATTTCTTACATATTCTCTATTAAGTGGCAAACGGTGTAAATTCTCCCATCCTCTAAATCTAACCGCATTATCGTCTATATAAAGATCAGCATGTGGCTTTCCAAATACCAATTCATCATAAGGGATTCCATATTTATTTAACCATTCAATAGTTAACTTTCCAATTTTAGCTATTACCTTTCCAATATTTCCATTACAAGTTTTCATATGCCGAGAAGTATAAATAATTATATAGTGTCCATCTTCTTTTAATTTTTTCAAAAATTCTACTGCTCCTTTTACTGGTTTAAGTTCTTCATAAGACTCATCTGTTTTTTTTAGCTCAGCTATTACTCCATCTAGGTCAATGCAAATCCTCATAGCTTCCCCCTTTTAAAGCCTCATTTAAAATTCTTATTCCGTGTACATAAAAGGCTATCTGCCTTTCTTTAGATTCAAAATGCAAAGGGGGCATTGTAACAAATAGTAACCCCATTAAAAATTTTATCTCTCGTACATTAAAACCAAAATAATTTAACATTTCGCTAAAACAATTCTCAATTTTGTTTTTATTAGTAAAAAACTCATCAAAAATAAAATAATTGATAGTTTTTTTATGTTTATTTATATTTAGAGAATATAAATCACACATAAATAAATCATAAAGCCCCCAAATTGAATGAGCTAATTTTGCTATGTCATATCTTATATCTCCATAAATTGTGAAAATTTTTCCCCAATTTCCTCGGGGATCTAAAAGTTTTACAATTCCTGAATCTGGATCCCACAAAATATTACTAAAACACAAATCTCCGTGAACTATTCCAATATAAGGTGTCGGATCACTAGAGTAAAGCTTGGAGATGGCATTTTCAATTTCAGGAATAATAGAATAGATATTATGAAGCTCCTGACCGTTAATACCTATTTTAGGAGCCTTTATTACCCAATCCAGTCCAGAGGAAGTTAATTGATTCGCAAATTCCTTCAATCTTTTTTTTAATTTAACTAAATGAAATTCTTTAATATTTTCCCAGAGTGTATATGCTTCTTCTTTCTTCGGTTTATACTCTAAAAATCTAACGATAATATTTTTTAATTTCTCCCATAAATGAGTCCATTCTTCAAAAGTTACATCATAGAAAATGCTCCACTCTGAAAGAGTTTTATATCCATAATATTCCATCATTACCGCAATTTGTCCATTATTGATTTTTGTTTCGATTAAAAATGGAAATAATGCTTTTAACTCACTTGGAAGCTGTCTATAAAAATTCACCTCGGAGTTTAATTTTTCGTCAGAACTTTGTTTTATGAGAATATTTGTATAATAATCAGTTTTTATTCTATTAAAAGCTCTTGAAGAAATAAGCAACGCTTTAGACCGAGGAATATTTATCTCATGCCCAAAATCTAACCAGTCATCCCAGTCAAGAGACCAATCTAATCCTAACTCTTTACCTTTTATTATGACTTCCATTAAGTCATCCAGTAGGTTAACTTTGTTCAATATTTTACGCAAATCCTTAATGTTTATTCGGAAAACACCAGTAAACCCATGTCCTTTTTTAAATGGCGAGTTTTTGGGATAGAATTTTATTGAATTACCATCTTTTTCCACCGTAGAGAAAGAAGGATTAAAAAATTTTTGGCGAGAAAGAACTAATCCTGGAGCTTTTTTAGGAATACTTGTTGGGACAGTTGTGACAGGTAGTATTAGAAGTTCCTCTTGGAGTAAATATTCGCTTTCCTCTAATAATTTTTGAATAGCCTGATTGAGAGTATCAACAACTCCTGCTGTTTTGTTTTCTAGGAATAAAAAATTTATTGGTAATTTTATAAATCTTACTATCGGAGATTTATTCTCTTTCTCCGTAACTAGGAAAATCTCTTCACAACTAATACCTAATCTATTAAGAGCTTCAACCACCCGATTAGCTAAAACGCCATTCCCTATAGGTATTAATCCTGGACATCTAAATATGAATTTATTAAACTTAAACCTATATGTAATATCCCCTGCTGATAAAACTAATGCCTTCATTTATTTTCCCCATCTCAATTTTTGATATACGCCACTATCTTTTTCTCAATCATTCTTATGAAACTTTCCATACTTTCACTATTTTATAAATATTCAATCAAAACCTCACTATATTCATTTTCCTTTTATTGCTTAAAACTATCTTTACACATCCGCAAGACTTATTCCTGTCCTATAAATTTGCCTCATTTCAACTTCTTTATAAAACTTTCTGCAAGTAAAATTTTACAATACCAATTTTTGGGTAACAAAGAGTTCAAAAATTCTTCCAAAAACCTAAATTTAAATACTTGCTGTTTTTGAGCATCACACAGAACAATAAAAAAGTATACCTTTTTATCTTTAATAGAAACATTCGTGAGAAATTGAAATAAAAATAAACTTTCAAAAAATTTTTCACGATACTCGGCTTTTAATAGCTCCGCTATAATATAAGAATTGCGTCTTATTTTCATTTTATCTTTTTTAACCCTTTTGATCAGGTCTCTTAGAGTTCTTAATAATTCAGTAATTTCTATTAGAATAATAAGATCTTTAACTTCATCAACTTTCATAAAGTCAACTGATCTTAAGGAAGAAAAATTTTCTAACCTAAGTTTATCAAAATTTATAAAAGATTCCTGCAATGAATCAGTTGATATACATCCTTCTTTTATATAGTTTTGCTGATACTTTTCAATGTTTAAAACTTTCATTTTTACCACTCAACTACATCAAACTCTCTTATTGAAAGTTCAAAAAGATCTTCTGTTAAAGACATCATAATTTTATGTAGAATTTTGGCATCATTTGTACTCTCTCCAAAAGAAAGTAGTGCATTTTCATCCATTTCTAAAAAAAGGAAAGAACATTTATTTGGATCTAAACTATTGGTGTTAACCAAATATTCTATGTAAGCTACTATTTCAGGGCTATGGGTTGAAAGAATTATGTATACCTCATTTTCAATAAGCTCCTTCAGAATTTCCAGCAATTTAAACCTTAAACCAGGATGTAAATGGACCTCCGGTTCTTCAAGGAAAAGCATGGTTTGTTTTCTCAGGCAATCTCTTTCTATAAGAAGCTGAATTATACCTAAAAGCTTAATACCAGTAGCCACTACATTTACATTAAATTTTTTTCCTTTTTTCACAAATACAAAACCTTCTTTCTCAGTATATTTAAAATACCCTCCTATAATTTTTTGAATTTTCCTCCAGATAAATTCTAATTGTGGGCTATCCGACCTCCCAATATTTCTTAAGTCTCGGACAATGTCCCAGTAAATATCAAGAACTCCATAATTATTCGCATAAAATTCTCTATAAGTTGCCATGCTTTTTACTAAATCTAACACTACTGGAGAAGCAATAAAGTTGACTTTTTCTATTTGAATATCAGGAATAACCTCCTCATGATCATATATTAACCTTCTTTTGCTTTCTTTTCTAATAGTAATTGTAACTTCGTTCTTAGAAAAAATTTTAATCTGAGCTTCTGCTTTTTTAGTAAAACGATTTACCAAATCTCCCAGTTCCCCAATCTGAAATACCCACCGCAGTTTTTTCTCTATCTTTCTTAAACTTCTTCCCCCAACCCGCCATTGACTATTTAAAGTTTTATCTTCCCCAAAACGGTGAACAGGTTCTAAAATACTATATAATGTCCTAAGAATATAAGATTTTCCACTCTGATTTACACCCGCCACCAAGGTAAAAGGTTTCACTTCCAAAGTTGCTTTTTCTATAGGTCCAAAGTTTAAAAATTCAATCCTCATATGCGTTTCTTTAAAACACTCCACAAAAATCTAGGGTTATTTTAGTAAGATGTTTCACCCCTCAAAAATCTCCTTTACTTCTTTTTCTATCTTATCTTTCATATTAGCACAGCTATTTCCCTCATCTGCAAAAATTTGAATTACAAAATGAGAGGGTAAAACTTTTTCTTCCATAGTTTCTTCATTTACATCAAACCCTAAAAACTCTACTATGGAAATTTCTCCTCCTTCATTGAGCTTTACCTTTAATTTTAAAGTATCTTCATCATACAAAGGAAAAGGAGGTTCTCTAAACCACATAAAAAACAAGCGAGTGCCGCATATTTCTTTAAAATTTTCCACTACTTTACGCAACTTTTGAATTTGAGTTTTATCAATAGAATAAATAGTTAAAGGTACTTTCAAAAATCTTTTTGGAAGTTTTCTGCTTTTAAATCTCTGAATATCTTCCTGAGCCTCACGGATTTGAAAATCTCTACTAATTTTGTCTATAGACTTCAACATTCCATCATCGGTCCATAAAGAGAGTTCTGCAACTTCCATTTCATTTAACTGATCAACATCATCAAGATGCCAATTCTGGAAAGGATATATACCTCGCAATAAAGAATCCTTTATTTTCTCATCTTTTAAAATTTCTTCATCTTCCAAACATCTAGCTATTGCATCTCCTAATAAAGCGTCTGTTATATTTCTTACATGGTGCTTATATACATTTTTAAACATTTTATATCTTGCAAACCTAAGACTCCAAGCTTCTAAAGCTCCTTTCTCACTTACACAAAGAGTAAAATCTTCAGAAAGTAAAACATGTCTCCATAGTCTATCTTTATCATAAATGCCATAAATAACTCCACAGTGATAAGAATCTCTAAGAAGATAATCTCCTTTATCTACATCTATCGGACCATCTATAAGACTACGAAGGACTTTAGAAATACCTGTAAGAATCTTCAGCTTCTTTTTTTTATTAAGAACTTCTAAAACAATAGATTTTATTTCTGAAGCAATTTCAATGGAAAACAAAATATTTTTTGAGATTAAAAAACTTAAAGTTTCGTGATTAAAAGTAATATCTTTTTTGAAAGTATAAAAATTAAAGGCATCTTCTAAAGTATGACTAAATGGGGCATGTCCAACATCATGAAGCAATCCTATTAAACCTGCAGATAATATAAAAATCTTTTTAAAATCATCTTCAGAAAGTCCTCTCAATTCTTGTATCTCATCCTTGGCTTCTTTTAACAACTCAAATGATTTATGAACCAAAGAAATAGCTACCTGCATTGCTAAATACATCGTTCCTAATGAATGTTCAAAACGAGAATGTTGAGCTGACGGATAAACGAGTTGCTCAAGAGGAAGCTGACTAATCCATCTTAGACGTTGAACTAAAATATGATCTACAACCTCTTTTAAAGAATGAGGAAGCTCTATAAATCCATATATTGGATCTCTAATAAGTTCGGTTTCTTCTTTTAAATATTCTTTAAGCACATACATTTTGCTCTATTCTCTCAGCCATCTTTTTTAAATTTTTTATATCTGCATTATTCATTTTATAAATTTCTAACCAGGACAAAAATCTTGCTATATTCTTTATTCTATTAATATCTTCAATTTCCTTTTGAATATATAGATAATGAATTTTAGAAATGTTTGCTATATCTTTTAGATTTTTTATTTCATTTTCTGTAAAAAATTCTAAAACTTTTCTAACATTGCTCAATACTTCACCCTGCCAAGAAGTTTTTTTAGAATCTAACCGAAAACCTTCTTCCTTTTCCGCAGCGAAAATAGCTAACTGGATATCTCTACTGTAAGGACCATATAAATATGGAATGAATAATCTTTCTCTATTTTCTTTATCAAAAGAAAAATAAAGCACTTTCTGAATCAAAGTTCTTTTATCCTTAGGATAATTAAATTCCTCTAAAATTCTTTTAACTTCATTTACTAAATATATGAATCTTCCCATATTCCCTTCCTCCATTCCATATTTATTACTTAATCTGCTACAACAATCCACAAAAATCCAAGGTTATTTTAGTAAGATCTTCTAAATCTTTGAATACCTTATGCCCTACAAGAAGAACTATTATATCGCTTTCTTTTATTGCTTTATCAATATCATACAGCTTTAATCCCTCAATTTTCTCAATATTTGGCTCAACAGGTAAAATGTTATATCCTTCTTTTATAAGTGTTTTTACTATATACAGCGCTGGACTTTCCCTTAAATCATCAATATCAGGTTTGTAAGTAAGCCCTAAGCAAGCTATTTTAGGAGTTTTCCTTTTTTCTTTTTCAAATTTTTTAGCTTCTTCCTTAATCTTGTTAATAACCCATTGTGTCTTATAAAGGTTCACTTCTCTTGCGGTTTTCATCAATCTTGACTCTTCTGGATATTGCGTAATCAAAAACCAAGGATCAACAGCTATGCAGTGTCCGCCTACTCCTACTCCGGGCTGCAAGATACTCACCCTGGGATGTTTATTAGCTAATTTTATTAACTCCCAAACATTTATCCCAGCTTTTTCACAAATTAAAGAAAGCTCATTAGCAAAAGCAATGTTTACATCCCTATAAGCATTTTCCACAAGTTTGCACATCTCTGCGGTTTTTGCATCTGCTTCATGAAGCTCTCCTTTAACAAATAGACCATAAAACTCTTTTGCCTTTTTTGTGGATTCGGAATTTATTCCTCCTATAACTCTGTCATTATGTTCAAGCTCATAAAGGATTTTCCCAGGAAGAACTCTTTCTGGACAGTAAGCTATAAAAAACTTCCCTTTCAGTTCCGGCCTCTCTTTTACAATAAATGCATATATTTTTTCTGTAGTCCCCACAGGACTTGTAGATTCAATAATTATCAAATTTCCTTCTCTAATATAAGGAAGGATCATTTTTATAGCTGATTCTACATAGGAAAGGTCTGGCTTATGGTCATCCTTAAAAGGCGTAGGAACAGCTATTAAAAATACATCCGCAGGTTGAGGTTGAGTGGAAGCTTTTAAATATCCTTTTTTTACTACATGGTTCACTAACCCTTCTAAATCTGGCTCAACAATATGCACTCTACCTTCATTAATGGTTTTTACTACTTCTTCATTTACATCTACACCGTGAACTTGAATACCTTTACTTGCAATAAGCGCTGCTGTTGGAAGTCCTATGTATCCAAGTCCCATTATCACTACTTTTGGTTTCATACACTCATCCCCCTACTGTATACGGATATTCTCCTTTTTTGACAAATATCAATGAAATCTCTTTCATTGAAAGTTACTAGATAATCAATATGCTTACCCTTGTCCTCTAAAATTTTTACGAATTATCATATCAACCAAACTTATAGTTCTCTTATTTACTGATTTAAAAAGTTCAGAGAGAGCAATTCTCCTATACGGGGTATCATCTATATACTTAACTTTTAACATTTTCAAATGTTTTTCAAACTCTATCATATATTCTCTTCGCCTCACAAATCGAGTTCTAAGCACCTCATATAAAACAGGCCAAGGTATAATTATATGAAACAAAACAAGCTTGTTAAATAGTTCAGTGGCTTCCCCATGATAATAATCTCGTTTATCGTACAAAGCTATTCAAAACCCTGTATCACATAAAACAAATTTTGCCATAAAACTTAAATATCCTCTTCTTCTAATTCTCCAGCATATCCTTTCCAAGGAGCAACCTTGCGTTTTCCAAAGATAAACTTACCTTTTAAAAACCCTTTTTCTTGATAAATCACATAAAATCTATCTTTATTTTTTATTTGCACTGAATTTAAAAGGTCTTATTTCAATTCTTTTATCAAATCGTTTTTATATTCAAATATAAAAGTAGCAATACTATCACCGCATTCCTTAGCATCATAAGAATCAAGCCAATAATACAAACCTTCATAATCTCCATCAATTCCTAAATCATAAGATAA
>Ga0256842_1002568_pt1 | contig 12859 bp, 23 predicted proteins | sample 4559240metaG_FD_185973 | JGI IMG/M metagenome (GOLD analysis project Ga0256842, IMG submission 185973) | Hydrothermal vent microbial communities from Guaymas Basin, Mexico - 4559-240 | ecosystem: Environmental > Aquatic > Marine > Hydrothermal vents | place: Mexico: Guaymas Basin | collected...
CTCGATCGCTCAGTAAAGGAGATAGTAGCATCCGCTCAACGCACGGGAGCGAAGATTGTGGGGCCTATTCCGCTTCCGACCAGGCGGGAGGTATATACTGTACTTCGTTCGCCGGTGATAGATAAGAAGTCTCGGGAGCAGTTTGAAATAAGGACCCATAAGCGATTATTGGAGATAGTTAGCCCTACTGCTAAAACTATAGATGCCCTTAAGAAGTTGAATCTCCCGGCGGGAGTGGATGTAGAGATTAAGATGTGAAATCAAAAGGTGTTTTGGGGGGATAGTTTAAATTTAGGCTATCTCCCCCGAGATATAGAACTGGTTGTCTAACAACCTCAGAGTCTATTTTGGGGTTGCGCTGGACATAAGGAGGTTATTAGATGATAGAAGGATTATTTGGTAGAAAATTGGGAATGACTCAGGTCTTTGAGGAAGACGGTCGTTTAGTACCGGTGACCGTCATAGAGATATTGCCGGCAGTAGTGTTGGGTGTAAAAGAATTCCCTTCGGGTAAAAGAAATGCCCAGATTGCCTTTGGCAGTGTTAAAGAGGCACGTCTAACTAAACCAATTCTTGGTATATTCAAAAAATTAGGATTGGAACCTAAAAGGTATCTTCGCGAAGTTATAATAAAGGGAGATACCCTCCCAGAAGTGGGGCAAGAATTTGATGTAAGTTTATTTGATGAAGTTAAAAAGGTAGATATTGTTGGCAAGTCTAAAGGACGAGGGTTTGCGGGTGGTATGAAACGTTGGGGCTGGTCAGGCGGACCTGCTACACATGGTTCTATGTCCCATAGAGTGATTGGTTCCCTTGGGCCGGGTACATTTCCTGGCAGGGTTATAAAAGGGAGGCATCTACCTGGGCATATGGGTAATGCTCGGGTTACGGTTCAAAATTTAAAGATTTTTAGTATTGATAAGGATAATAATGTCCTGGTTGTGAAAGGTTCAGTCCCAGGACATATCAAGTCGTTGGTCTTTGTGCGCAAGGCAAAGAAATCTTCTTAACGTTGAGGTGATGCAATGGCTGAGATACAGATAAAAGATAGAGAAGGAAATGTGACCGGTACTGTAGAGATTAATCCCTTGGATATACCAGTGAAGGGAGATGGGAACAATCCATTATATTACTATGTTAAGGCATATCTCGCCAATCAGAGGGCGGGAACTGCCTCTACTAAGACGCGGGGTGAGGTTTCAGGTGGTGGCAAAAAACCGTGGCGGCAAAAAGGCACTGGTAGAGCAAGGGTTGGTTCTATCCGTTCTCCTCTTTGGCGAGGAGGTGGGATTATCTTTGGCCCTAAACCAAGGGATTTTTCTCAGAAAATTACTAAGTCCTTGAGGTTGTCAGCCTATCGTTCTGCTATGAAAAGGGCTATAGAGGAGGGAAAGATTACTTTGGTTGAGTCATTAGATGTTGAATCGCATAAGACAAAGGATTTTAAGGCCGTTCTTGAAAAGTTAAGTGTAAAACCGGGTATTGAGAACATTTTGATTGTTGTTAACCAGATAAGCAATAATTTATATCTATCATCGCGTAATATTCCTGATGTTTGTGTTTTGTTAGCGAAAGATGTTAACCCTTATGATTTGCTTTGGGCTGAAAAGATATTGGTAGATAGAGCAAGTTGGGAGACTTTGATAGAGAGAACTAAGAAAAAGAAAGGGATTGACAAATGAAGACGAAATACGATATAATCAAATTCTTATACCAATCTGAAAAGGCTGTGGATCAGCAAGGATATAATAAGTATACTTTTGTGGTTCCCAAAAGTGTAAATAAGATAGAGATACGGAATGCAATTGAGGAGATATTCGGGGTTAAAGTGAAAAGAGTCAATACAATGATTATGCCGGGTAAACCTAAAAGGCTTAGATGGAATTTGCCGGGCAAGACGAGTGAATGGAAAAAGGCAATTGTTACATTGGAGAAGGGTCATAAAATAGAAACAGGAAGTTAAGCAATGGGAATAAAAAGATACAGACCAGTTACTCCTTCACGTAGATGGATGACGGGATATACGTTTGATGAGATTACTAAGACCAAACCTGAAAAGTCATTATTGATTCCACTCAAAAAGACAGGTGGTCGAAACGTTTATGGAAGGGTTACTGTAAGGCATCGAGGTGGAGGGCATAAGAGGCGTTATCGAATAATTGATTTTGAAAGAAATAAGTTTGATATGCCGGCTACTGTTTTATCTATTGAGTATGATCCGAATCGTACGGCAAGGATTGCATTAGTGCAGTATGAAGATGGAGAGAAGAGATATATTATTGCTCCAATAGGGTTGAAAGTTGGAGATACAGTAATGAGTTCACGGACTCAACCCGTGGAGGTAAAGCCGGGGAATGCAATGTTGCTCAGGTTTATTCCATTGGGGACGATTCTTCATAATTTAGAACTCTATCCTGGCAAAGGTGGGCAGGTTGCTCGTTCTGCTGGAACAAGTGTTCAACTTATGGCTAAAGAGGGTAGGTATGCCCATATCCGAATGCCTTCAGGGGAAGTAAGACTGTTTCTTCAGGATTGTTTGGCAACTATTGGGCAGGTAAGTAATCCAGAACGTGATTCTATTGTTATTGGAAAAGCTGGACGTATGCGTTGGCTTGGCCGCAGGCCAACGGTCAGAGGTGTTGCTATGAATCCTGTGGATCACCCTCATGGGGGAGGAGAAGGTAGGGCCCCTCAGGGTAATCCTCATCCAGTTAGCCCATGGGGATGGAATACTAAAGGGAAAAAGACAAGAAAGAGAAAACCTTCGGATAAACTTATCGTCAGGAGAAGAAAGTAAGGAGGAAATATGCCAAGGTCTTTGAAGAAGGGTCCATATGTTGATCCAAAATTATTAAAGAAGGTAATGAAGGCCAAGGAGACCGGTGATAGGACTCCAATAAAGACCTGGTCTCGGCGTTCGGATATAGTACCTGAGTTTGTTGGCCATACCTTTGCAGTATATGATGGCCACAAGTTTGTTTCGGTATATGTTACTGAGAATATGGTAGGGCATAAATTGGGTGAGTTTGCTCCAACTCGGAAATTTATACAGCACGGTGGGGTGAAGGCCAAGAAAGCAATGGCGAGAAAATAAGGGGCTTGTTATGGTAGCAAAGGCAGTAGCGAAATATATAAGGATATCACCTCGAAAGGTAAGATATGTTATAGATCATCTTCGAGGGAAGTCAGTTTTGGATGCAGAAAAGGTGTTGATGGGGATAAATAAACGAGCAAAGTATCCAGTTTACAAGGTATTAAAATCAGCAGTAAGTAATGCATTAAATAAGAATATTCCGTTAGAGGCGCTTTATATATCCAAAATTACTGCTGATCCGGGTCCAGTATGGAAGCGATGGCGCGCTGGAACAATGGGACGGGCCATGCCTATACGAAAACGGACAGTTCATATATCTGTTGAGCTGGAGGCAAAATTTCCTGATGTCCAGGATAGTTCACATGAGAGTATTTTAAAAGAAGGAGAGCAGGAGTAATATGGGGCAGAAAGTACATCCTTTTGTGTTGCGTGTGGGTTATATTAAAAACTGGCGGTCTCGTTGGTTTGCTAATGGCCAGAAATTTGTTAAATATGTCATTGAAGATAGAAAGATAAGAGACCATATTCGTAATAAATTGCGACATGCAGCAGTTAGTTGTGTAGAGATAGAAAGATATGGAGAGAATAATTTGCGAGTGATAATTTACACTGCCAGGCCTGGAGTGATTATTGGTCGTAAGGGAGTAGAGATTGAAAAATTGAGAAGTGAGATAGAGAAAATTGCCGTAGGACAAGAGGTCAGAATAGATACCGAAGAGGTCAGTACACCTGAGACCGATGCCCAGATAGTTGCCGATAATATTGCCTATCAAATTGAGAAGAGAATTCCTTATAAAAGGGCTGTTAAACGAGCAATTGAACAGGCTATGCAGGCTGGTGCTCAGGGGATAAAGATAGAGATTGGTGGGAGATTAAGTGGGGCAGAGATTGCCAGGACTGAAAAATACAGGGCTGGAAAGGTTCCTCTTTCCACCTTGAAAGCGGACATAGATTATGCCTTATCTGAGGCCCAAACAACCTATGGAACAATTGGGGTAAAGGTTTGGATTTATCATGGAGAGGGTAAACCACTTAAAGCTATATTTAAAGAGCAGATGGAGATGTTCGTCTAAAGGAGGAATATTATGCCTTTAATGCCAAGCAGAGTAAAATATAGAAAACACCATAGAAGAAATCGCAAGGGTATAGCGTTAAGAGGGAGTCGACTTACATTTGGTGAATATGGTATAAAGGCGTTAGAGAATGCTTGGCTTACTGCCACTCAATTGGAAGCGGCTCGAGTTGCTATAAGTAGAAAGTTAAAGCGGGGTGGAAAAGTTTGGATAAAGGTCTTCCCTGATAAATCCTATACTAAAAAACCTGCTGAAACGCGTATGGGTAAAGGAAAGGGTGCACCAGAAGGTTGGGTTGCAGTTATCCATAGGGGGAAGATTTTGTTCGAGATAGCAGGCGTTCCTGAGGATTTAGCAAGGGAGGCTATTCGCACTGCTTCTTATAAGTTACCATTTAAAACCAAGTTTGTAAGTCGAACAATGGAGTAGGAGATATGAAGGCAAGAGATTTAAGAGAATTGGACGATCAAATGTTGAAAGATAAATTGGAGTCTTTAAAGAAACAGTTATTTGAACTGCGTATGAAACAGGCTGCAACGGGTGCAGATAAACCACATTTGTTTAAATCTATAAAAAGGGATATCGCAAGGGTATTAACTATCTTACGGGAGAGAGAACTTCAAAGTCAGGAGAAGTAAGATATGCGCAATAAAAAGAGGATAATGGAAGGGGTTGTTGTTAGTAACAAAATGCAGAAGACCATTGTTGTGATGGTTGAACGAATGGTAGAGCATTCACTGTATAAGAAACGAGTGAAAGTTAGAAAAAAATATAAAGTGCATGATGAAAAAGAGTTGGCTAAAGTGGGAGATAGAGTTAGATTTATCGAAACTCGACCTCTCTCTAAGGAAAAGCGTTGGAGACTTTTGGAGGTGCTGAAATGATACAGATGCGCACCCGATTGGTAGTTGCTGACAATAGTGGAGCCAAAAAGGTGGCGTGTATTGGGGTTTTACATAAGAAGAATTCACGTTATGCCCAAGTGGGCGATGTTATTACCTGTTCAGTGAAGGAGGCATTGCCCAATGCCCCGATAAAAAAAGGCGCGGTAGTTAAGGCAGTTGTTGTGCGCCAGAAGTTCCCCATTCGCAGAAAGGATGGAACTGTTGTGCGATTCGATAGCAATGCTGTTGTTATAATAGATAATCAAGGCAATCCCAAAGGGACACGTGTCTTTGGTCCGATTGCCCGTGAGTTGAGGGATAGGAATTTTATGAAGATAGTTTCATTGGCACCAGAGGTATTGTGAGGTGATAGAGATGGCATTTAGTTTTAAGAAAATAAAGAAAGATGATGTGGTAGTGGTAATAGCGGGTAAAGATAAGGGGAAGAGAGGAAGGGTATTGCGGGTTTTCCGAGATAAGGGGAAGGTTTTGGTTGAAGGAATTAATAAGGCCAAGAAACATATTCGCCGTATTAGTGAGGAACTGCCAGGAGGAATCGTTGAGGTTGAAAGGCCATTAGATATTTCCAATGTTATGCTTTATTGTGAAGAATGTGGGAAAGGGGTTCGAGTTGGTTTCAGGATTGATTCAGATGGTAGGAAGATCAGAGTTTGTAAATCTTGTGGTTCGTCTCTTTAAGGAGGATAGTTACTATGGCGATAGTTCCAAGGTTGTTAAAGAAATATAAAGAAGAGATTATACCAGAGATGATGAATAGATTCGGGTATAAGTCTGTTATGCAGGTTCCGAGATTGGAGAAGATAGTTATAAATATGGGTATTGGAGAGGCTGCAAGGGATATCAAGTTGTTAGAACAGGCAATGGATGAGTTGGCGATGATAACCGGACAACGGCCTGCAATTCGACGAGCAAGGAAGTCGATATCTAATTTTAAAATAAGAAAGGGAATGCCGGTTGGTTGCAAGGTTACTCTTAGAAGGGCCAGGATGTATGAATTCTTTGATAGGCTGGTCAATGTAATTCTTCCCAGGTTGAGGGATTTTCGAGGTGTGTCAAGGAATTCATTTGATGGCAGAGGGAATTATAGTATTGGCTTGGCTGAGCAAACTATATTTCCAGAGGTAAACTTGGATAAGGTTACTCGGGTGCAGGGTATGGATATAACATTCGTTACAACTGCAGAAACAGATGAAGAAGCAAGATCTTTGTTGGAATTGTTGGGGATGCCGTTTAGAAAACGCTAATTGGAGGGAATATATATGGCAAAAAAGGCAATGGTAGAAAAGTGGAAGAGAGGACCGAAGTTTGAGGTGAGGAAATATAATCGGTGCCAGATATGTGGTAGGCCACGGGCATATTTAAGTAGGTTTGGCCTGTGCAGGATATGTTTTAGAGAAATGGCCTGGCGGGGAGAGATCCCTGGGGTAAGGCATGCAAGTTGGTAAGGAGGTCGATCTATGAGTATCAGCGATCCGATTGCCGATATGCTTACAGCGATAAGAAATGCGGCTGTAGCCCGCAAGGAAAAGATAGAGATCCCTGCGTCTAAGTTTAAGCAGAGGATATTAGAAATTTTTCGTGATCATGGATATATTAGGGGATTTAAGTTGATAGATGATAATAAGCAGGGGATCTTTGAGATATACTTGCGGTATATAGAGGGAGATCCTGCTTTTAGTGAGATAGTAAGGGTCTCAAAGCCTGGTAGAAGGGTGTATGTTAAATTAGAAGAGATCCCTAATGTCAAGCGAGGCATAGGGATAGCAATTTTGTCTACATCAAAGGGAGTTATGACGAATAAACAGGCTAAGAAAGAACAGGTTGGCGGGGAATATATTTGTTATATCTATTAAGGAGAGAGGATAATGTCGAGGATAGGAAGAAAGCCCATATCAATACCGGATAAAGTAACGATTACTGTAGATTCATCTAATGTGGTTACTGTGGAAGGGCCTAAAGGGAAGTTGACACTTCAGGTTTCCCCACGGATAAAGGTTGTAGTGGAGGATGGCTGTGTCAGGATTGAGAGGCCTACTAATTTGAAGATGGATAAGGCATTTCACGGTTTATATAGAAGTTTGATCAACAACATGATAATAGGGGTTACTCAGGGATATAAAAAAGAATTGGAGATGATTGGTGTAGGTTATAAGGCTCAGTTAAAGGGTAAAGAATTAGTTCTTGACGTTGGTTATTCACATCCAGTAAACTATCAGATCCCTGATGATATCAAGATTGAAACACCTAAACCAACCCAGATAATAGTTGAGGGGATTGATAAACAAAGGGTTGGGCAAATTGCAGCAGAGATTCGGAAGATACGTCCACCAGAGCCTTATAAAGGTAAAGGGATACGATATGTTGGTGAGAAGGTGAGACAGAAGGCCGGTAAGGCCGCTGGTAAGAAATAATCTTGCAGGAGGAAATCGTATGGGAATGGACCCCAAATTAAAGCGAAAGAAAAAGGAACGGCGGCATAAGCATATACTTAAGAAGATATTTGGTACAGCAAATAAACCTCGCGTGGTAGTTTTTCGAAGTTTAAGGCATTTCTATGTTCAGGCAGTGGATGATGAACGAGGTGTGGTGATAACAGGTGCCTCTACATTATCACCTGAAGTTCGGTCTAATATTGCCTATGGAGGTAACAAGGAAGCCGCTGCCAAAGTGGGCGAACTTGTTGCCAAACGGCTTAGAGAAAAGGGTATAGAAGAGATATGTTTTGACAGGGCTGGATATAGATATCACGGCCGAGTTAGGGAATGCGCTGAAGCGATGAGGAAAGGAGGAATAAAGTTCTGATGGCGGATGTAAAAAAGGAAACTCAACAGACCGATGAAATTGTTTATGAGAAGGTACTTCAAATAAAGCGTATAACAAAGGTTACAACAGGCGGTAAAAAGTTATCTTTTTCTGCCTTGGTAGTAGTTGGAAATGGAAAAGGCAAAGTTGGGTATGCCTTGGGGAAGGCCAACGAAGTGGTAGATGCCATTCGTAAAGGGCTTATGAAGGCACGCCAGAATATGGTTTGGATACCTGTGAAAGGACATACGATCCCTCATGATGTTGTGGGTGAGTTTGGGGCCTCCAAGGTGATAATGAAACCAGCCTCGCGTGGTACTGGAGTTATTGCTGGTGAAGTGGTGCGGGCTTTGTGTGAAGGTGCAGGGATACAAGATATATTGACCAAGTCATTAAAATCTAATACCCCTATTAATTTGATAAAGGCGGCTATGAATGGATTTTTTAAGTTGAAATTGACTCCACCACCGTCTTTGTCTGATGATGAAAGAGTAGAGTAAGGAGGACGTTTACTTATGGGAATTAGTAATATACCTATGCCAAAAGGGGCCAGAACCAGCCCAAAGCGAGTAGGGAGAGGTGTTGGCTCGGGTATGGATAAGACCTCAGGTCGAGGCCATAAAGGAGCCAAGGCAAGGTCAGGTCCGGGTGTATATCCTGGGTTTGAAGGAGGTCAGATGCCTTTGTTGCGGCGTATCCCTAAACGGGGTTTTAATAACCGGGCCTTTGCGGAGAAATACAGTATAATCAATGTGGGGAAGTTGGCTGATTTGTTTAAATCAGGGCAAGAGATTACCCCAGAATTATTATTGGAAAAAGGGTTGGTGAAAAAACGCACGAAAGTAAAGTTGTTAGGCAATGGTGAAATAGGGATCGCTTTAAAGATAAAGGTTCATAAGGCCTCCTCTTCAGCAATTGAAAAGGTAAAACAGGCTGGAGGAGAAATAGAAATAATAAAATAGTTTGTTTACCTGAAAAGATAAATGCTCAAGGCATTCGCAAACATATTTAAGATAGAGGACTTAAGGAAAAAAGTTATTATTACCTTAGGTCTTCTTATTGTATACCGTATTGGGGCTTATATCCCTATCCCGGGCATAGATAGTTTAAGATTGGCTCAGATATTTGATAATATGGCTAAACAGGCCGGAGGAGGCCTTTTTGGATTGATGAATTTGTTCTCAGGTGGGGCATTGCGAAGGGCTACTATTTTTGCACTGGGAGTAATGCCGTATATCTCCGTATCTATTATCCTACAACTTTTAACACCTGTTATTCCCAAATTGGAACAGTTGTCGAAGGAAGGGGCTACTGGGTACCGACAGATACTTCAATATACCCGTTATGGAACAGTATTGCTATGCCTTTTGCAGGCCTATTTTATTGCGCTGTATTTAGAGAATGGAATTGGCGGAGAGAGTGTGGTTTTATTCCCTGGTTGGGGGTTTAGGATAATGACGATGATATCCTTGACTACAGGCACGGCGTTTATAATGTGGTTAGGGGAACAGATACAGGAGTATGGAATTGGCAATGGGATATCACTTATAATTACTGCAGGGATACTTTCCCGTATGCCAGCCGCTGTGTATCAATTATATACCCTTGCTCGCACAGGTCAAATGCGGCCAGAGATTGTGGTATTTTTATTGGTAATGTTGTTTGCTGTTGTTTGGTTTGTTACTGCTATTACACAGGGACAGAGGAAGATACCAGTTCAGTATGCAAGAAAAGTAAGTGGGACCAGGGTTGTTGGAGGACAGAGTTCGTATATACCTTTGCGTGTTAACCAAGCAAGTGTTATGCCTATTATCTTTGCCCAGTCTGTATTATTATTCCCTGCTACGTTGGCAAGTTTTGGTATTAGATTCGGTGTAGATAAGGTTGCGAGTTGGTTAAGAAGAGGTGATATGACCTATATAATTGTGTATTCAATATTGATAATCTTTTTCACCTTTTTTTATACTCAAATTATATTTCGGCCACTGGATATAGCTGATAATCTTAAGAAATATGGAGGTTTTATTCCGGGAGTTAGGCCAGGAAGGCCAACAGCAGAGTATCTTTACGATGTAATGATAAAGGTGACCACTATAGGGGCCATATTTTTGGCTGTAATTGCGATTATGCCAATGCTTTTAAGTCGTTGGCTAAACATACCATACCTGGTTGCTCAATTCTTTGGTGGGACAGGTATATTGATAGTTGTAGGTGTTTTGTTAGATACGATTAGGCAGATAGAGTCTCACCTGTTAATGCGTCATTATGATGGTTTCCTGCGGTCTGGTAGGATAAGAGGAAGGAGATATGGATGATGGAAAAGATTAATCTGGTACTGTTAGGCCCTCCGGGTGCAGGTAAAGGGACACAAGCGGAGATATTAAGAGAGAGATTAAGTTTAGAGCATCTTTCAACCGGAGACATACTCCGTGCTGAAATGAAAAAAGGTAGTGAATTGGGGCAGAAGGCCAAGGAGTTTGTTGAAAGCGGACAATTAGTACCAGATGAGATCATAATAGGTATGATAAGGGAGAGGCTTAAAGCAATACCTGATGAAAAAAAAGGGTTTTTGCTGGATGGGTTTCCTCGTACTGTAGCTCAAGCACAGGCTTTGGACGATTTGTTGCAGGAATTAGGACAAAAACTTACAGCAGTGATATATCTGAAGGTCTCTTGGGAAGTAGTGAAGATGAGATTGACCGGTAGGTTGATATGTCGGAGTTGTGGGGCTATATATCACAAGATAAATAAACCACCTAAGGAAGATATGAGATGCGATCTCTGTGGAGGAGATCTGTACCAAAGGGAGGACGATAAGGAAGAGGTTATTAAAAAGAGATTTGATGTATATACCCAGCAAACAGCACCATTGATAGAATTCTACAGAGAGAAAGGGATTCTGTACGAAGTCAATAGTGAAACTTCACCTGAAGATACCTACCACCAGATATCGGAAATATTGTCTCAATAACTTGATTTAAGAAATGATTAAATTGAAAGGCCCTGCAGATGTAGAGGGGATTCGTTCCGCAGGACGGATAATACATCAGATTTTTCAACTCTTGTCTGAGAGAATAAAACCCGGAGTAAGTACTTGGGATTTAGATCAATTCATAGAGAAATATATTGTTTCTCATGGTGGTAGGCCTGCGTTTAAGGGCTATCGCGGGTTTCCTGCTGCCAGCTGTATATCAGTTAATGAGGAAGTGGTTCATGGCATACCATCTGAGAAGAAGGTATTGAAAGAAGGAGACATCGTTGGAGTAGATATTGGGGTTGAAAAAGACAGTTATTATGCTGATGCAGCCTATACATTTGCAGTAGGGCAGGTAAGTGAAGAGGATGAGAGACTAATGCAAATAACGCATTATGCCTTGATGCGGGCAATAGAGAAGGCCAAAACCGCTCGACGAATAGGAGATATTTCTTATGTGATCCAGCGAACCGTTGAAAGAGAAGGATTTTCCGTTGTCAGGGAGTTTGTAGGACATGGGGTTGGGTTTGAGATACACGAGCCCCCAATGGTACCAAATTATGGGAGACCTGGAACAGGGGAGAAAATTAAACCAGGTCTGGTTTTGGCAATAGAACCGATGGTTAATGCTGGCACATGGGAAGTAGTAATAGACCCACACGACAACTGGACTGTTCGCACTAAGGATAGAAAGAAAAGCGCCCATTACGAGCATACCATTGCTATCTTAGAAGGAGAAGTTCAAATACTGACCTGACTGGTGTGTATTAGGGACCTTCTTTATTCTTTATATAGATTTAATCAAATCTAGGTTATTGTGCAATAGGCTTATACTCTATTCCTTATTGAAGGCCTCGGGTATGGTATAATCTTCTAAGATGATCCAGGCAGGAGGAGATAGTAAGTTATGAAGCAGCATATCATCTTTTCAGGTACAGTGCAAGGAGTTGGATTTAGATATACCTCGCAGGTATTGGCCCGAAGGTGGGGACTTTCGGGTTGGGTAAGGAATCTCCGTGATGGCCGGGTTGAGATGTTTCTTGAAGGAGAGCCAGAGCAAATTAAGGATTTTCTTCATGATTTAGAACGGCATTTTTTAGGATATATTCGGGATATCCAATATCTAAAAGATGCAGATTCCATACCTTCTCAAGTAGGGTTTCATATCTTACCGACGATCTAAGGATTTATAAGCGCTAAGGATAGGGATTAGTGGAGGAGTAGTTGATTATGACCAAGCAAGAAGCAAAGCAACGTATAGAACAATTAAGAGAAAAGGTCAATCGCCATAATTATCTCTACTATGTCTTGGCTAAGCCTGAGATAAGCGATTATGAGTATGATATGCTTCTTAAAGAGTTGCAAAGACTGGAGAAAGAGTTTCCAGAGTTCATTACACCCGATTCTCCTACGCAGAGAGTCGGGGCCTTACCTGAGAGGCCCACATTCGAGGTTTTTGAGCATAATCCGCGTATGTATTCATTAGATAATGTATATTCCTTTGATGAATTTAAGGAATGGGTGGATCGAATTGAAAAAATTGTTGGATTTATCCCAGAGTTTAGTTGTGAATTAAAGATAGACGGTGTAGGGATATCGATTATATACGAAAATGGCGTATTTGTTCGGGCTGTGACACGTGGGGACGGTTATAGGGGAGAGGACATTACACCTAATGCTAAGACTATTCGAGAATTGCCCTTGCGGTTGAAAACTGATAACCCTCCAATTTACTTGGATATAAGAGGCGAAGTCTACATACGGAGAGAAGATTTTCAGAAGATGAATCAAGAAAGATTAGATCAGGGCCAAGATGCATTTGCTAACCCACGTAATGCCACAGCAGGTTCCCTTAAATTATTAGATGCCCGGGAAGTTGCTAAGCGGAATCTTCATTTCTTTTGTCATTCCTTCGGTAGGGTGGTTGGGAGAGAATATCGATCTCAATGGGAATTTTTGGATGATGTTTCATCTATGTTGGTTCCGGTGGAACCTAATAGGAGACTGTGTA
>Ga0256842_1002569_pt1 | contig 12857 bp, 14 predicted proteins | sample 4559240metaG_FD_185973 | JGI IMG/M metagenome (GOLD analysis project Ga0256842, IMG submission 185973) | Hydrothermal vent microbial communities from Guaymas Basin, Mexico - 4559-240 | ecosystem: Environmental > Aquatic > Marine > Hydrothermal vents | place: Mexico: Guaymas Basin | collected...
ATACTGGGGTGGCGTTAACTCCTGGTATAGATTTTGGAGAAAATGAAACGAACAAGTATGTAAGATTTTCTTACTGCACGGATGAAAACAAAATCATAGAAGGGTTAGAAAGGCTTTACAGGTATTTGAGGTAAGGGGGGAATTTTATCCCCCGAAAAATCTGTTGCACATTTCTTTTAGTCTCTTCTCTGCACCTTCCATAATATCTTTGATTATTTCTTCTGCAGTTTCTTCTTTATTAACGTAACCTACTACCTGACCTGCCATTACAGAACCCCATTCAACATCACCCTGTTCTGCGGCAAGTCTCAATCTGCCTCTTCCGAGTTCTTCAAGTTTTTCTTTTGGCGTCCCGGAGAATTCGAGTTCTGCAAATTTCTTAGTAAGTTTATTTTCAAGCAGTCTGACGGGATGTCCTGTGGTAATACCTGTAACTGTAACTTGATTAAAGCGCGCTTTGAGTATTTTCTCTTTATACTTGGGATGAACGTTGCACTCTTTAGCAGCTAAAAATCTTGTTCCCACCTGAATACCTTCAGCTCCCAAAGCAAAAGCTGCTGCTGCCTGTTCTCCTAAAGCGATGCCTCCAGCAGCAATTACAGGAATATTTACTGCTCTAACTATAGAAGGAATTAAAACCATAGTTGTTAGCTTTCCTATGTGTCCTCCAGCTTCCATTCCTTCGGCTATTACAGCGTCAACGCCTATCCTTTCCATTCTTTTAGCCAACGCATCACTGGCAACAACGGGAATAACTTTTATTCCTTTTTCTTTAAAAGCAGGAATGTATTTGCCGGGATTTCCTGCTCCGGTAGTTACGACCGAAACTTCCTCTTCAAGGCAGACGTTTATTATCTCTTCTGCGTTTGGCATCATGAGCATTATGTTAACGCCAAAGGGCTTATCGGTAAGTTCCTTACATTTTCTAATTTCTTCTCTCAGTTCATCGGCACTTCTGCTTCCGCCGGCGATAATTCCGAGACCTCCGGCGTTTGATACTGCTGCTGCTAATTCCGCATCGGCTATCCAAGCCATTCCCCCCTGCAGTATGGGATATTCAATTCCTAAAATTTCACATACCCTCGTTTTGAGCATTTCTCTCCTCCAGTTTCAGCAGTAAGTCAATTATAATTTTATGATGCAAGAACCCCAGGTAAATCCTCCTCCAAAAGCAACGAGAAGGACTAAATCTCCTTTTTTTGCGGCGCCGCTTTTGATGGCTTCATCTAAAGCTATGGGGATGGAAGCAGCGCTTGTATTGCCGTATTTATTGAGATTAATGAATACTTTACCTTTTTCTATTCCTAACCTTTCGGCTACGGCGTTTATTATTCTAACGTTAGCTTGGTGGGGGATGAGAAGAGAAATATCTTTAGGTGAAACGTCGGTTTTTTCAAGAACTCTCTTTGCAGATTCAACCATGGTTCTGACAGCTACTTTAAAAACTTCGTTTCCCTTCATTTTGAGGTAGTAGGGAGGAGATTCGTTACTTCCAACAGAGTTAACGTAGAGAAGGTTGCCGTAGTTTCCATCTGCTCCAAGGTCAAAACCTAATATTCCTTCATCTTGAGATTTTTCCAGCAGAACAGCTCCAGCGCCGTCTCCGAAGAGAATACATGTGGTTCTGTCGTTCCAGTCAAGAATTTTTGAGAACCTCTCTGCTCCTACGATAAGTGCTCTGGAGATGTTTTTGCTTCTCATTATTGAATCGGCTACGTAAAGGGCGTAGATGAATCCGGTGCAGGCAGCTGATATATCGAAAGCTATGGAATTTTTATTTTTAAGGAATGCCTGTAATTTGCAAGCTGTAGAGGGAAAGAAGGCATCAGGTGTGGCTGTGGCGACAATGATAAGTCCAAGCTCTTCCGGCTTTAAACCAGAGATATTTAGGGAGGCTTTATAGGCTAACTCTGCTGTTGTTTCCTCTTTGCTTATTCTTCTTTCCTTTATGCCCGTTCTTGTTGTTATCCATTCGTCGGACGTTTCTACCATTTTTTCAAGGTCGTGGTTGGTGAGGATTTTTTCAGGAAGGTAAGAGCCAGTTGAGACTACTTTTATTCCCATTTTCCTACCCGTATTTTTCTAAATTCTCTTCTATATGGCTGTTTAAATTACTTTCTGCGAATTGGCAAGCTATTCTTATAGCGTTTTTTATGGCTTTGGCGTTCGAACTTCCGTGAGATATTATAACAGGTGCTTTAACACCGAGTAGTGGAGCACCGCCCCATTCAGCGTAGTCTATTCTTTTCTTGAAGCTCTTTACAGCAGGTTTTAAGGTTATGGCACCTAAACGGGAGATGAAGTGTTTTTCTATTTCTTCTTTTAATACTTTGGCTAAAACTTTTGCAAGGCTTTCGCTGAGCTTAAGTGCAACGTTGCCGACAAATCCGTCACACACGATTACATCAAAGTTACCGGAATAGATGTCTCTTCCTTCTGCGTTGCCGACGAAATTGAGACCTTTTTTAGAGGCTTGTTTTAATAACTTATAGGCTTCTTTTGTTAATTCGTTTCCTTTGGTTTCCTCTTCGCCGATGTTGAGGAGACCAATGCGGGGATTTTCATCGCCTAAAACGTATTTGGCATAAGCTTCACCCATCACGGCAAACTGCAAGAGGTGCCGGGGTTTGCAGTCAACGTTAGCACCAACATCAAGCAAAAAAGTGTATCCCTTTAGGTTTGGAAGTATAGTTGATATAGCTGGTCTTTCTACTCCTTTTAACCTTCCGAGGGAAAAGAGAGAGATAGCCATAACTGCACCGGTGTTTCCTGCGCTGACAAACGCGTCGGCTTTTTTGTCTTTAATTAGAGACATTCCGATGTGAATTGAGGAATTTCTTTTTTTAAGAGCTCTTGAAGGTTGTTCATCCATGGAGACGGATTCCGGTGCATCAACTATTTTTATGAGATTGTCAGAGTAAGAATATTTGGATAATTCTTTTTCTATAAGTTCTTTCTTTCCCGTTAGAATTACTTCTATCCCTAACTCTTTTGCCGCCTGAACTGCCCCTCTTACAGGAACTTGGGGGGCATTGTCACCCCCCATGGCGTCCAGAACCACCCTCATTTACTCTTCTACCTCGATTACTGTCTCTCCTTTGTAGTAACCGCAATACTTGCACACTCTGTGCGGGAGCTTAGGTTGGAGACAGTTTGGGCAGGTTGAAATTGCGGGCATTTTGGCTTTCCAGTGTGTCCTTCTTTTGTCCCTTCTCGTTCTTGAAACCTTTCTCTTTGGAACTGCCATTTTACTTCTCCTTTGAAAATTTGTCTTTGAGAATTTTAAGTTTTTCCCAGCGTTTATCAACGGTAGGTTTACTTTTCTCGACCTCCTCTTCCTCTTCTTCTACATTTGGTAGTTGGCAGTTTTCACTGCACAGGGGTTTAACCGGTAAGTTGAGCATAATCTGTTCTTCAACTACTTCTGCGAGGTCGAGGACGTCGGAATCGGAAAACTTTACATCGAGTTCAGAAGACTTTATCTCTCCACCTGTGATTTCGGAAGTAGGTAGTAACTTGTATTTGAAATCTTTGTCTATCTTGTGCATGTATTTTTTGTTGCACCTGCTACAGGTTAGTTCCACTTCTCCTTTTATGTTACCCTCTAAATCATATCCAACAGGTTTTTTTGTGATTTCGATGTGGAGTTTAAAAGAAGAAGCTTTGGAAACCTCTTCTTCTGGAAGGTGCATAATAGAGGACTGTATTTCTGTGTCTATTTTAATAGGTTCTTTGGCAGTAACTTCGTTAAGATTTACTTTCCTCTTCATGACTCTTCACCTGTGATAATATTGATACAAAATTTGAAGCATAAAGTTATGCTTTAAAACGGACTTTGCAAATCGTATTATACTTCCTAACTTTAAAAGGCACTTTTAATGAAAAAAAGGAGGCTATCTTGAAAAAGTCAATTTTTGCTCTATCAGTTTTCCTGACGGTTTCTTCTCTATCTCTGCACGCTGAGGAAAGTTCAAAAGTTGTTGCTGAGGTAAATGGTATAAAAATTACCGAGCAGCAGCTTGATGAGGCTTTAAAAGCTGTCCCTCCAAATATGAAGAGTGTGCCGAATCTGAGGAGTATGGTATTGGAGAATCTCATTAAGGAAGATTTGCTTTATTCTCAGGCATTGAAAGAGAACCTTGAGAATGACCCCGAGGTGAGAAAAGCTATTGAGATGGCAAAGAAGAGGATACTGATACTTTACTTGCTCAAAAAGCACGTAAAACCTTCTGATGTAAAGGTAAGTGATGCTGAAGTTAAGGCTTTCTATGAGAAGAACAAGAAAATTTTTAGCGTAAACGGAAAACCTGTAGATTTTAAGTCTTTAGAGCCAAGGCTTAAAGAGGCTTTATTGGAAAATAAACGTAAAGAAGCTTACATAAAGAGTTTAAACGATTACATTAACAAGCTGAGGGCTTCGGGTAAGGTTAAGGTGTTTACTGCTAAATAATGGCTATATCCGTTTTTGGAGGGAGTAGTTATGAGCAGGAAGTTAGTGATACTGGCTATTTTTTCACTGCTTTTTTCTGCACCTGCCGTTGCCAAAATCGTAGATTACATAGCTGCGATTGTTAATGGACAACCTATCCTTTACAGTGAAGTGGTAAAGTTTGCAAAGGAAAACGGCATTGAAGATTTGGAAGAAGCGCGGGATAAAGTAATAGAAAGAAAAATCCTCCTCACCCAAGCCCAATCCAAAGGTTTAAAAGTAACCGACAAAGAACTTAATGCAGCTTTAGAAGATTTAGCAAAGAGAAGTGGTGCAAAGAGCATAGAAGATTTTAAAAAGATGCTCCAGTCTCAGGGTATATCTTTTGAGGACCTCAAGGAGAATTTAAGGGAACAGCTACTGATAGCTAAACTAATCGCAAAGGATGTAAAGTCTAAAATCAAAGTGTCGGATGTAGAAATTAAAAAAATCTGCAGTAGTTTAAAATCTCATCCTGTAAGAACTGTTTACTACATATACACAAGGACTGAAGACAAAGCTCAAAAAGCTCTTGAGCTTTTAAAGCAAGGAGTTCCTTTCGAGAAAGTAGCGAAAGAGCTTTCGGAAGACCCTGTTACGGCTCAAAACGGAGGATACGTAGGGGAGGTAACAAAGGGGTCGTTGATAAAACCTCTCGATATAGCTGTATGGTCAATAAGTCCGGGAACTTACAAATTGGTGCAGACGAAAAACGGTTATTACATTGTTTTTGTTAAGTCGGAAAAGTTGCCTTCCTGCAATGAAGAGGAAATTAAGAAGCGTCTTTTTGTTCAGAAATTTCAGAAAGCGCTCAAAGAATACGTTGATAAACTAAAGAGAACTGCAAGCGTTAAAGTTTACATGTAAATCGGGAGGAAGTTTCTTGGTTACGGTGAAGCTAAAACCGATTGAGGAGATACTAAAATACCTGAAAAAAGAGTGGAACGTTGGAATAGTTGGGTGTGAAATCGGTTCATCGAGATGTAAAAACGGCGGACTCAGGGAAGCAAAAAAGCTGGCTGAAGTTTTAGCACTTAACGGTTATACCGTAGCCTTTATATCCTCGCCGGGTGGAACCTGTATTTTGGAAAGACTTAAAAAAAATATTCTTAGGGACATAGAAGAAAAATGTGATGTGGTGGTTTCTTTAGCCTGCGGAGCCGGAACGCAGGTATTGGCGGAAAACCTTGACATTCCAGTAATAACCGGCGTTGATACTCTTTTCATTGGAGCGGAGACAGACAGTTACACTTTTAAAGAATACTGCATTGCTTGCGGCAATTGCATCATTTCCTCAACTGGGGGAATATGCCCGGTAGCAAGATGCCCGAAATCACTTTTAAACGGTCCGTGCGGCGGAGCTATTAATGGAAGGTGTGAAGTAGATTCATCTATGCCGTGCATTTGGTATGTCATTGAAAAGAGAATGGAAGAGTTAGAGACCATTGCAAGTCTCAAATTGCCTCAACCTCCGGCTGACCATTCCAAGTTTATCCATCCGCGAGAATTAAAGGTGGAGGACTGAATTGACTCTACACGAAAAGCTTTCCAGCGGTAAGTTTGTTATAACTGCTGAAATAGCTCCTCCGCGGGGAACAGAATGGAAGAAGGTAATAGAGGAGATTGAACCGCTCCGCGGCAGGGTGGATGCTTTTAACGTAACCGATTGTCAACGTTCAATGCTCAGGATGTCTTCAATAGCAATGTCAAAAATCCTGTTGGACAGCGGGTTTGAGCCTATTCTGCAGTTGACTTGTAGGGATAGAAACAGGATTGCTCTTCAATCGGAGCTTTTAGGTGCAGCTGCTTTGGGTATTAGGAATGTTTGTTTGATGACGGGGGATTTTACTACTTTGGGAGATGTTCCTCAGGCGAAACCCGTTTTTGATTTAGATTCGGTTCAGTTAATAAAGAGCGTCAGTGATATGAACAGGGGAAAGCTCATAAATGGAAAAGATTTAGATGAACCAACTTCCTTTACCATAGGTGCTGTTTTTAATCCGTTTGCCGGTCCGAAAAGACTTCAGGTTTGGAAACTTGAGAAGAAGATAAGAGCCGGTGCAGTTTTTATACAGACTCAGCCCGTTTATGATGTGAAGACAGCAAGAGAAGTGGCGGAAACGATTAAAGATTTGGGAGGTAAAGCGATAATAGGGCTTTTACCTATCAGAAGCGTTAGAATGGCTAATTTTATGGAGAAGCTTAATCCGGGCTCCGTTCCGACCGATTTGAGAAGGGCTGTAGAAAAGGCTGAAAATCCGGCAGAATACGGGTGGAAATATACGATTGATTTGGCAAAAGCAATATCGGAGTTTGCTGACGGCATTCACTTTATGTTGGTAGGAAAGATAGAGGAGTTGGCAGATTTCATAACATACCTGCGGAATAATCACGGGAGAAACGAATGAAGGGAAAGCTTCCCGTTCACGTTGGGATTATAATGGACGGCAACGGCAGGTGGGCTACAAAGAGAGGGCTGCCGAGGATAGAAGGTCACAGGAAAGGGGCGGAGGTTACCGAAAAGATAGTAAAAGCGGCAAGCAACTTAGGTATTAAATTCCTTTCCCTGTATGCTTTTTCTACGGAAAATTGGAAGAGACCTAAGGAAGAGGTAGAGTTTCTTTTTAATCTTATGTATGAATACGTTAATTCCCGACTTCACTTATTTTTGGAAAACAACGTAAAGTTTAGAACTATAGGAAGGTTGTGGGAGCTTCCCGAATACTTACAGGAAGGTTTTAAATCAATAGAGGATAAAACCAGCCACTGCACCGGGATGACAGCCGTTTTTGCTGTAAACTACGGTGGGAGGCAGGAGATAATAGATGCCATAAACAGAATGATAAGGAACAAAGAGCAAAACGTTACTATGGAGACTTTGCAGAAGTATCTTTACATGCCGGAGCTACCCGATGTTGATTTAATAATAAGGACGAGCGGTGAAATGAGGATTTCCAACTTTTTATTGTGGCAGTCCTCTTATGCCGAGCTCTGGTTTACAAAAACTTTGTGGCCCGACTTTACTGAAGAGGAGTTTTTTGAAGCAATTGAAGATTTTAAGAGGAGAGATAGGAAGTTTGGTGGAATAAAATGAAGGAAAGGCTTTTAGGTTCTTTACTCGTTGTTGGTTACGCTTTGCTTCTCTACTTTTCCTCAAAAGAAATTTATCACCTTCTTGTGTATTTATTGGGATTTGCCTGCATTAGCGAATCTTTCAGAATTAGCAGAAGTTTGGAAGAAAGCTATTTTTTTGGTTTGATTCTGTTTTCGCTTCTCTACTCTTTAGGAGTAAATTTCCCTCACCTTCTTACTGTATTTCCGCTTATTTCAATTCTTTTCCTTTTTGCCGCCGAGATTGTTAGTAAAGGAAAGGTAGAAGAAACTTTCTATTCTGTAGTTTTGATGTTTCTATACATACTTGTAGGTATAACATCTATTGGGTGTCTTGATAAAAAATTTTTTCTGCTCTTGCTTTCCATTGTATGGGCTACAGACACGTTTGCCTATTTGACCGGTAAGTTCTTCGGGAGAAGGAAATTAGTTCCTTCGGTAAGTCCTAAGAAAACGGTGGAAGGAGCCTTAGGCGGAACGTTGGGGGGTGCAATCACAACGGTAGTAATATCAAAGCTTTTAGGCATTCCTTTAAATTACTTACAGATACTTGTAATTTTGTTTTTAACGGTGATTGCCCAGTTGGGAGACTTGTTTGAGAGTTTTTATAAGAGGACTTTTGGGGTAAAGGATTCGGGTAAAATCCTCCCCGGCCACGGCGGAGTTTTGGACAGGCTTGATAGCAGTTTGGCAGTTGCACCTTTTCTCTTTTTAATAGGAGGTGGAGCGTGAAAGTAGAAATCGGGCACGGTTCTGGAGGTAAACTAACCAAGGAACTTATAGATAGGGTGTTTTTAAAGTATTTTGACTTTCCAGAGCTTAAGTCCCTTCAGGATGCAACGGTTTTACCTGTAGAAGGAGAGAAAATTGGTATAACGACCGATTCTTACGTGATTCGCCCCCTTTTCTTTCCGGGAGGAAACATAGGAAAGCTCAGCATTTGCGGAACCATAAATGATTTAACCGTTTCAGGTAATGTGCCCCTTTACGTTTCTGTAGGTTTCATAATCGAAGAGGGAACAGACTTTGAAATTTTGGAGAAAATAGCTGAATCTATGGCTGAAACTGCTGTGAAAAGTAACGTAAAGATTGTGGCAGGTGATACTAAAGTAGTGGAACGGGGCAAGTGTGATGGCGTTTACATAAACACTACCGGAGTAGGAAAAAACGTAAGGAATTTGTCCCCTTTGAACGCTCGGGAGGGAGACGTAGTAATAGTAACAGGTTTTATCGGTGACCACGGTATAGCCATTTCTCTGGCAAGGGAAGAGTTTGATGTAGAAACAGGTGTTTTGAGCGATTGTGCTCCGCTAAATAGCCTTCTTGTTCCGCTGTTTGAAATTCCTACGCTTCGCTGGATGAGAGACCCTACAAGAGGCGGTCTTGCAACCGTTTTGATTGAATTTTCCGAAAGTAGCGGTTTGGGAGTAAAGCTTTACGAAGATAAGATTCCCGTAAGGGAAGAAGTTAGATTTGTGTGTGATATGTTGGGATATGACCCGCTTTACCTTGCAAACGAGGGTAAAGCTGTGATAGTTGTGGGTAGAGAGGATGCAGAAAAAACGCTTGAGATACTTAAATCGCACGAACTGGGCAAAAACGCAGAGATAATAGGTGAAGTGACAGGTGACGGAAGCGTTCAGTTGATAACTTCTATAGGGGGAGTTCGCCGATTGGAGCTTTTGGAAGAAGACCCGCTACCGAGGATTTGCTGATGTGGCACTACGCTAAGATTGTTGTTGTTTCATACTTGATGGTTCTGCTTGTAGCTTGTTTTGATAGAAAGTTTGATGTAGGTTTTTGGAAGGAACTTTTGCGTTCTTCGATTCTTTCCCTTTTGCAACTTGTTACTGTCGGTTTTGTCATTCTCTTTCTGTTGAAGTTGAAGCTGAACTGGGTCAATTTCGCAATAGTTTTGCTGTTTTTCGTGAACGCTTCTGTGATTTCTACTCGGCGGTTTGAATTCAAGGGTTATCCGAGGAAGTGGGGATTTTTCATAACCTTTCTTTCAATATCTGTAATGTCTGTTGTGTCGTTGGGGCTTTTATACGTGTCCGGCATACTCCACTTTAAAGCCAACAGCCTTATACCGCTGGCTGGCATAGTTACTGCTGCGGGAATGAGGAGTTTGTCTTTGAGTTATAAGTATCTCAAAACGAAGTTGCGCGATTTGGAAGAGGTGATTTTAGGAATGGCTGCTCTTGGTGCTTCTGACGCTCAGGTGTTTCACTTCATATTTAGAGAATTAATAGACGATATTACTGTTCCCATAAGGGATATGTTGCGTTCAGCTGGGATAGTGCATATACCCGGTGTGATGGTCGGTTTGTTGTTGGCTGGCACTATTCCTATTAAGGCTGCTTTGGTTCAGTTTGCCGTTTTATCAACTATGGTTTTCCAATTTACTTTTGTTCCTACGATAGCGCTTTTTACGCTGGTGAAAAAGTTCGGAGTAAAGATTGAAAGCGGAGGAGTGAATTGAAGAGGGAAAGGATAAAGGAGCTGGTTAGCTTGATTCATGAGATTAGCCCAAAGGATAGGAAGATAAAAATTATGAACGTGTGCGGTTCTCATGAACATACGATAACTTACAGCGGAATGAGAAGCCTAATGCCTGAAAATATTGAGCTGATTCCTGGTCCTGGGTGTCCGGTGTGCGTGTGTTCTGAAAGCGATGTTATAAACGCCATAAGGCTTTCTCAGAGGGATGATACGATTTTGGTAACCTACGGAGATATGTTGAGGGTTCCTACGAAAGAGGGTTCTATACGAAGTAGCGGTAGAAACTATAAGATGGTGTCAGCTCCCCATGAAGTATTGAAAATAGCCAAGGAGAATCCTGAAAAAAACGTAGTTTTCTTTTCCATAGGTTTTGAGACTACTACTGCTCCTACTGCTGCGTTGATAGAGATGGGACTGCCTGAAAATGTAACGATACTTACATCTCAAAAACTTACGCCGGAAATTATGGAGGTTTTGGTAAAGGATGAAGAGGTAGGAGTTGATGCCTTTATCGCTCCAGGGCACGTTTCTGCAATAGTGGGTGCTAATGCGTGGAGGATTTTTCCTGAAGAGTATGGTATTCCAACAGTAGTTGCAGGTTTTGAACCTGATAATTTGCTTTTGGCAATACTTAGAATTCTCTATCAATTAAGGGAAGGAAGAGCTGAGCTTGAGAACGTTTATAGGGGAGTAGTAAGACCGGAGGGAAACGTGAAAGCCCAGGAATTGATGTATAAGTATTTCGAGAAAGCTGATGTTAATTGGAGGGGTATAGGTTTAATTCCTAAGTCTGGGTTGGAGTTTCGCAAAGAATATGACAATATTAACGCTAAAAAGGTGTTTAATTTACCCGAAATAAAGGAAGAAAAAGTTAAAGGTTGCATCTGCGATAAAATTGTTTTAGGGAAAGCTTATCCTAACGAATGTAAGTTGTTTGGTAAAGTCTGCACTCCTTCAAATCCAAAAGGTCCCTGCATGGTTTCTATGGAAGGAGCGTGCAACATCTGGTATAGGTTTGGAAGGTAGTTTAGAAGGGAAAACCGAAAGAGATGTGAAGTCTGCCCCTTCCTTGACCCTGAACTTCTTTTAGTTTGTATCCGTAATCTATGCGCAGGGGACCTACAGGAGTAATGTATCTGAATCCTACTCCTATAGAGGAATACCAGTTGCCGAGCGAAAAATCCCCCCTCTCCTCAAACACCTTTCCGCTGTCGTAAAATATGGCTCCCTGCACTGTTTGGGTAAAGTTATACCTAACTTCGCAGCTGAATAGCCCGTAAGCTTTTCCTCCTACGTAGTTACCCTTTGAATCGGTAGGAGATATAGTTCCGTATTTGTATCCTCTAACGCTTTCAGCTCCTCCTAAAAAGAATCTATCCTGAACGGGAACGTGACTTCCTTCGATAGGCTGAATGAACCCGGCTCCTTCTCTCAGTGCCAGTGTAGTTTTTTCCGTTAACGGAAACAGCTTCAGCATTTTCTCTTCAATTAGCCAGTAGTCTGTATCTCCTCCCAGAATTTTGCCGGTGAAAGAAGTAAATAGCTGAATAAGGTAGCCTTTTCGGGGATTTTTTTCATTATCCCTCTTGTCGTATCTTTGTAGATAAAAAACGGTTCTTTTAACAAACTCCTTTTTTTCGTGGATGGAGGTATCCTTTATGGATTCTCTCGCTATTTCCATTCCGAAGCTTTGAAATGTAGCTTTTGAAGCTTGTCTTTCAAAAGCGAACCTGTAAAAGATTTTGTCAGTGGTAAAGCTTTCAAATATCTGTTCTTTCTTTACTATTGAGTAGGAAGTATCGTAACGTTTAAACGGAAATGCAGCTTTGCTCATTTTAAAAACTGCGTCGTAACCTTCTTTCTGCCTGTAGTTGCCAAAGAGGAAGTATTTTATTCCCAGTCCAAAAGGAGAGGTTGAAGAAACAAATCCGTTCGCAACGTATCCCGAGTCTGTTCCAAACCCCATAAACCCCTTAGCGTGCAGTAGGGAAGCTTCCTTTAGAGAAATTACTTCATTGACAGTGCCGTTCACAGGATAGTTGTTTATTGAAACCATTGAGAATAATCTGGTGTTGGCAAGTTTTGAATATTGCTTGATAATGGCTTTTTCTCTGTAAGTATCTCCTGGATGTATGTCAATTAGGCTTTTTATCCAGCGTAAATTGGTTCTTTCCAGTCCTTTAACGATTACGAATCCGAAAAACTTTTTGGTTCCAGGATGGACATAAATGGAGAGGGAGACGAGGATTTTCTTTTTTCCAGCTTTGAAGTGTTCGTTGGCGGTCACTTCAACTTCGGAAAATCCGGCTTTTTTGTAGCAGTTTCTTATCTTTTCTGTAAATTCGTTTAAGAAGTTTTTTGTGTAAACGATTGGAAGTTGAAGTTCTTTTAAAGATGAGCAGTCTAAAGAATCTCCCCACACTTTTATAGATGTTAGCCAGTAACGCTTTCCCTTTTCAACGTTAATTTTTAATTCTCCCGACGGAGAAACAGTGTAGGATACTTTGGCACTTAAAAATCCTTTTTTTCTGAGGGAACTTTTTATTTCGGTTATGACTTTTTTAATTTCGCTTTGAGAGAATGGTTTACCTATTAGGGATTTAAAGAGTTTTTTAAACTTTTGTGGAACTACTTTTTTAACTATTACCTCTTTACCTTCGTTTATTTCAAACGTGATTACTATGCTGTCTTTTTCTCTTTTTGAGGAAACGTTAACTTTAACGAAGGGAAACCCGTTGTTTTTGTAAAACTTTACAATATTTTCTTTAGAGCGTTC
>Ga0256842_1002570_pt1 | contig 12854 bp, 12 predicted proteins | sample 4559240metaG_FD_185973 | JGI IMG/M metagenome (GOLD analysis project Ga0256842, IMG submission 185973) | Hydrothermal vent microbial communities from Guaymas Basin, Mexico - 4559-240 | ecosystem: Environmental > Aquatic > Marine > Hydrothermal vents | place: Mexico: Guaymas Basin | collected...
AAACTGGTGCGTGATATTTTTTTAGCCTTGCATCTATAATAATTGGTCCACGACAACCCCAATGTTTACATCTAATAAATGAATCTACGCCATATATATCAGTAGCAGGATCTGAACGGGTAAAAGTGACCCACAAAAAATTATCCCAATTTTTTGTTGTAAAATCCACATCATCTACAACCACAATAAAACAGATTCCCTTTAGATCTTGGTCTTTTAAGCCATCAGCTAACTCTATTATGGCTGGATCATGTGTGTCCCTGTCCAGATTATGGGGAGGGCCTTTTATTACCAAAATAGACTTAAAAAACATCTTGGGATTATAAAATCCTTTTGCAAGGTGCAAATCATTATTTAATTTTGAAGTCAGAGTTCTTTTCTTTTTGCCTGCAACTGAAATTATCACCTTTGAACCCTGATTTAAACTAATTCCTGAGTAATCTAGGGTATCCATTGTTGTCCTGGTAATAAAGTGTAGATCCCTTGTTGGATCTAGCCTTTCCATTACATGGGTAAAAAAATATGGAATATCCTTTGTTGTGAGATGGGGATCATCTTCTTTTGCAGCAATAAATACATATTTTGACAAAGATGTCTGGGTATTGCCCAAAATAGACATACCAGCAGTTAATATTTCTTGTGGAATTCTATTATCTTCAAATGGAACATAACTTTCTCTGGAAATTGCAAGTAGCAATGGGTGTACCCCTGCTGCATCCACTGCATGTACTTCATAAGCTCCACTAAAAACCTTACCAACAAAAGGAGCTACAATTTCATGGATCACATCTCCAATTATTGAATCCTCTTGAGGTGGTCTTCCAACTGTTGTAAAGGGCCAGATGGGATTTTCTTTATTGTAATACACCTTCTCTACCTGAAGCACTGGAAAATCATGAACTAGGCTATAGTATCCAAGATGGTCACCAAATGGCCCTTCTTTTTTTGTTTGTTTGCCATTCACATAACCTGATATACAAAAGTCTGCATTAACTGGTATTGGCAAAGATCCCTTGGACCTGATAAATTTTATCCTATGCCCGGCCATTAGTGATGCAAAAAACACCTCTGGCATACCATCTGGAAGGGGCATAATTGCACTAAAGGTCATTGCTGGAGGACCACCAACAAAGATATTTACTTTAAATTTCTCGCCCATTAAAATGGCCTTTTGGTGGTGATAGGCAATCCCTCTATGTATTTGATAGTGAAGACCAACTTCTTTGTTTTCAATAAATTGATTGCCATTTAACTGGATTCTATACATTCCAAGATTGGAATTTTTAAAACCACCCCTCTTGGGATCTTCACTATATACCTGAGGGAGGGTTATATATCCACCCCCATCCATGGGCCAGGATTTAAGATAAGGAAGATCACTTATTTTGCAGGTCTTAAAAAACTCATCAATATCTTTTTTTATAACCTTAGGCCTTATACATAAACCCATTTTAAAAATATAGTACCACGCCTTTGGATCCTTTATAAGGGCTTTAGGGTCTTTGATAACTTTTAAAACCTTATCCCATGTTTTAAAAAAATCTCTGAATATGTATTTGATTCTCTTTTTTGTACCAAAGAGGTTCCCCACCATTGGAAATTTTGTACCTTTTACTTTAGTAAACAAAATAGCAGGGCCTTCTTTTCTAAAGACCCTCCTCTGGATTGCAGCAATTTCTAAGTTTGGATCAACTTCTATATCTATTACAGCAAGATCTTTATTTTTGTATAAATCCTTGATGCAGGAATTTAAATCACTGTATCCCATGGCTATATATCAATATACACATCTGTCTTTTGTATTTTATTTTTCATCCACCTCTTTAAATATCCTTTAAATATTTCCCGAGATGTAGGCACCAACATACAAAGACCAAGGACATCTGTTATAAGTCCTGGGGTAAGTAGCAAAATACCTGCTACAAAAATCATAAATGCATCAACTAATTCTTCTGTTGGCATAATACCCTGATACATATTTTCCCTGATCTTGTATAAAGTTCTAAGCCCCTCCCTTTTTGCCAGATATGCCCCAAACACTGCTGTCAATATAACCAGCATAATAGTGTTAAATGGTCCAATTACAGAACCTATTTTTATTAAAAAATAGAGCTCAAAAATTGGAACCAGAAAGAAGATTAAAGCTAATTGAAACATAAAAAATCTCCCTTAAGTTTTAAAGTGCAACAATGCCTTCTATTTTTGCTGCTTTTTTATAAATAGATATGACCTCTTCTGATGAGGAAACAAAACACCGTGCAGTTATGCTAATAAATTTTCCGCTCTTTGAGTTTCTGACCTTTACCTCCTCCCCTTGAAATAGTTCTATTACCTGTTTTTGCCTATCCACAGGCACTATAAATTTAAACACATAGTGTTCTGGAAATACGTGTATTTCCTCTAATTTTTCTTTAAATCCTGCCCATGTAAACCCCATAATATCACCTCTTGTTATTTAATTTTTTTAGCATGTTAAATAGTTTTACTTTTGTTGCGTTGAATTGTATGTTATTTAGACCAATCATTCAATGATAAAGTTGCATTCATAAAATTGTCAAAAATAATACTATCAAATGTCAAGATTAATAAAAAATACCTCAATTATTGCTGGTGCCACACTTCTTAGCAGGATACTGGGTTTTTTGCGAGATGTTGTAATTGCGTATTTCCTTGGAACCAGTGCAATGGCAGATGTCTTTTTTGTGGCCTTCAGGGTGCCAAACCTACTCAGGAGGCTATTTGCTGAAGGCTCCCTTACCATGGCATTTGTGCCTATTTTTAAAAACCTCCAATTAAAAGAAGGTGAGGATTCCGCATTTTGTTTTGCCAGATCAACATTTTGTTGGTTATTGTTTGTGTTAACCATAATCACAATTCTTGCCATTATTTTTGCCCCGTATATCACTTATTTAATTGCCCCTGGTTTTAAAAGCAGACCTGATGTATTTAATTTTACCACAAAGCTAATCAGGATATGTTTTCCATACATAATATTTATATCTGCAGTTGCCCTATGTATGGGAATACTAAATTCACTTGGACATTTTGCATCCCCAGCCCTTGCTCCCTGTATTTTAAATATAGTTTTAATTGCAAGCGGATACATTGCATATGTAAAAAAAATAAATATTCCATTAGCACTTTCTTACGGAGTATTAATCGCTGGTATTTCACAATTTTTAATGCAACAACCTGCATTAAAAAAATTTAATTTCTCATGGATTGGCAAGATTGACCTAAAGCACAAGGGACTAAAATTACTTGTAAAACTCATGCTCCCATCTGTGTTTGGGGCGGCAGTATATCAATTAAATATTGTACTAAATACCATCCTGGCATCATATCTACAGGCAGGATCAGTTTCCTATCTATACTACGCAGATAGGCTGGTGCAATTTCCCCTTGGCATTTTTGGAGTGGCTGTTAGTGTAGCAGCCCTTCCAGACTTATCACATCTTGCAGCACAAAAGGACATAACAAAGTTCAAACAAACCTTAAACCAGAGCCTTTACCTGATACTTTTTATATGTCTTCCAGCAACTGCTGGTTTAATAGGATTATCAAGTCCAATTATTAAACTGTTATTTTATAGAGGTGCATTTAATGAAAATAGTGTACATGCCACTTCTCTTTGTCTTATTGCATATGGCCTTGGACTTCCAGCATTTAGTTTAGTTAGGACCTTAGTATCTTCTCTCTATGCACTAAAAGACACAAAATCCCCAGCAATTGTTGCTTCAATTTGCCTTATTGTTAACCTTGTTAGTGGAGTTTTACTTATGAAAACTCTTAAATATTTTGGCCTGGCCTTAGCTGTATCAATCTCATCATGGGTAAATGTCATACTATTATCCTATTCGCTCCACAAAAAAATTGGTCACTTCATACAGATACAAAAAAAGCTTTTTATCTTTAGTGTGCTGAGTATCTTTATCTACTTAACTTGCCTCAATCTATCTTCCTTAAACGCCCTTTCTATCATGTTTATACCACTAATTGGGGTTTTGTATCTTCTTATCTGCTCACGTCTTGGCATAGACGAGGCCTTGTTTATTTTAAAATTTATAAAAAAAAATTAACACATCAAAAATTTGTGGAGGTATTGAGGACTACATATGGAGAAGATACCAAGGTATCATTCAAAGCAGGAGGTGACCCCTGGAGTATAATAAACTCTTAAAAATACTCAAGGGGTAGGGCGACTACCCTATTCTCTCCTTAATTTTCTTCTTTTTTCTGTTCCAGCTTTGAAATCCTATCTTCCAGTTCCCTAATTCTGTTCATGGCTTCATTAAATTCTTCACGTCTTACAAGATCCAGTGAACTTAGAGACTTTTTTAAGGCATTGTTAATATCTTCTTTATAAGTATCAAATTCCTTTTCTCCAGCCTCTATTATCTCTTTTGTCAGCTCCTCTGCCTCTTTAGCACTTATCTTCCCCTCCTTTTCCAATCTTTTCATCACCGCTGACACCTTTTTTTTAGTAACCACCATTGTGCCAAGTCCTGCATACATAGCTTTTTTAACAAAATCCAACATATTCTCCTCCCCTTTTTTAGGCAATTAAACTTAATTTAATCATTTAAAATCTCATTTTTAAAATTAATTACTGATGGGGGAATTGACAAGATATATTTTTTATATTCATGGGACTTTGCTATAGCCCTATTTAAAAATATATCTGCTACCTTTTGTTTTCGTAAATCTTTTTTAGCATCAATTGCCAGCAAACAAGAAGTTATCAAAAATATCCCTAACTCAACTAATCTCCTTGCATGATAGTGCTGAAATTGAGAATCACCAACTTCTTTAATGTGTTTTATGCAACTATCTAAACACTCCTTTAGCTCAAAAATCCCTTGTTTTAGATTTGAATCATTAATTTTGAGAATAAGTTCATCTGTAAGATTCATTACCCCACCAGTTATAACCCCTCCAATAGCTGCGTGGACCTGGAGCTGGGTAGTGCCTTCATAGATATTTGTAATCCTTGCGTCCCTATACACTCTTTCTATTTCAAAGTCCTTGGTATACCCTACTCCTCCATGGATCTGAAGAGCATCATAAGCAACCCTATTTGCCATTTCAGTGGCAAATATTTTTGACATAGGAGTCAAAAAAGAGGCGTACCTTGAATATTGCTTAAATTCTTTTTTTAATGTTTTATCCCCTGAGTTTGCCAATCTTTCCTCAAAAGATTCCTTTAAATCAACTATATTGGAAGTAAAATAGACCAGTCTACGTGCTGCTTCTATGTCCACTTTCATGTTAATTAGCATTTCATACACCTGGGGAAATTCAATAATTGATGAGCCAAACTGTTTTCTACTGCTTGCGTAATCATATGCCATTCTATATGCAGCCTCTGCAATGCCAACTCCCTGGGCTGCTACACCCAGCCTTGCGCCATTCATCAAAGAAAAGGTATATTTCACCAGCCCTAATTTTCTTTCTCCAAGGAGCTCAGCTGGTGCATGTGTAAACATAATCTCACATGTGGGTGATCCATGGATACCCAATTTTTCCTCAATTCTTCTTATCTTTATATGTTCATCTCTTTTATAGATAAAAAGGGAAAGTCCCCTTGCGCCTTTAATATTCGGCTCAGACCTTGCGAGAACCAGGATTATATCTGCACATCCATTGGTGATAAACCTCTTCACCCCATCCAAATACCATCTACCATCATTGCCCAAATGGGCCTTTAATGAAACAGCCTGCAAATCTGAACCTGCATCAGGCTCTGTCAGTGCCATTGCCCCCGTATATTCCCCAGAACAAAACTTGGGCAAATATTTTTTTCTCTGCGCTTCTGTTCCAAATCTATATATTGTTTCTGAAATTTCTTGCAATCCAAATAAATTCATTAAAGAAGCATCTGCCCTTGAGACCATTTCAATGGCCAGGGAATAAATTGTCTTTGGAAAATTCAGGCCTCCGTATTTTCTTGGAATTGTAAAACCCATAAAATCTGCTTGTGTTAGTCTCTGTAATGCCTCTTTGGTCCCATTTGCATAATGTACCTCACCATTTTCAAACCTGGCACCTTCAATATCAACATCCTTTGCCATTGGAGCTACTACATTGCCACATATATCACCTAATATATCAAGGGCAATTTTATAATTCTCCATTGCATCTTCAACACTTGATGGGGCATATTCATAAATATCTTTTTCTTTAAAATCTTTTTCCCTTAACAAGATTATCTTGGATATATCTATATTATCAAGCAAAAATAATATGTCCTTATTGTCTTTATAAAAATTAGGCACTGCTAAAACCTCCTACAGTAACATTAACTCTTTTTTAAAATACCTTTGTATGCCTTAATCATCATTGGCAATACATCTTTTAGGTCACCTACGATCCTGTAATGGGCCACCTCAAATATAGGTGCCTCTGGATCTTTGTTTATTGCAATAATCCTCTTTGAATTCATGATTCCAACAAGGTGCTGGATCTGTCCAGAAATCCCCATGGCAATATATAAATTTGGTCTAATTGTAACCCCAGTCTGGCCAATTTGTCTATGCGGACTTAGATAACCTGCATCAATAATGGGCCTTGACCCACCAACCTCTGCCTTAAGTAATTTCGCCAGGTTAAAAATCAATTCCATTATATGATCGTCAGCTGCTCCCATTCCCGCGCCAATAACTATTTTGGCGCCCTTTAAATCCACGTCCTTTTCTTCTATGCTCTGTTCAATTATCTCTGTTAGCAGCTCTTGTTTTGAAAATTCTACACAAAACTCTTCTACATCCGCTTTTTTACCAGGAGTTATTTCATCAATAGCAATAACACCTTCCCTCACAGTTGCCATTGAGGGAATAGATTCTGGAGATACAATTGTGGCTATGATGTTTCCCCCCCACGCAGGCCTTATTTGAAGTAGCTGATCTTTATACAAAATCTTTCCAGCCCTGTAATCACCAATTTTAAGTTCTGTACAATCAGCAGTAAGACCTAGCTGTAAATTTGAGGCAACCCTTGGTGCCAAATCCCTTCCAACATGAGTTGCCCCAAAAAGGACTATATAGGGTTTATAATGCAAAATAGCAGAAATAACTACCTTTGCAAAAGGGAGACTCCTGTATAAGGATAACTCTTTATTGGATACATAAATTATCTTGTCTGCACCATATTCCCCTAACTCAGGTAAATTTTTGAGATTATATCCAACTGCCAGGCCTAAGACCTTGCTGCCCAATTTTTTAGCCAATGTCCTTGCTTTACTTAAGAGTTCTTTGCTTACATCCTGAAGCTTTCCCTTTTTATACTCCAAAAACACCATTATATTTTTTTCCATCAATTCCTCCTAACCGATTATGTGATCTTCCATTAACTCTTTTAAAAGCCCAGATATACAGTCCAATGTGGGCTGAATATCCTTTTTGTCAAAGGTCTTTAACACCACATTCTCCACCTTTTTCACCCTGGTCTTGGACCCTTTGAGTCCGCAGCGATTTGGATCTGCTCCAATTGAGTTATGGTCCCACAATAAAATTAACCCATTATCACCTTTTTGGGCCTTTAAATTCTTGTATGCCATTGCCCTTTTTACAGAAGGTGGCCGTGGGGTATTTGCCTTAGACGAAATTGTTAAAAGGACTGGCAGGGGAGATTTACAAACCTCATATCCATCACCTATATCTCTCTTTACCACGATATACTCTTTTGTTAGCTGAGCTATATTAAATACATAAGTTAGCTGGTTTATATTTAATTTTTCCGCAACCTGAGGTCCTACCTGGGCAGTATCTCCATCAATTGCCTGTCTACCACAAAAAATAATATCAAAACACGGCAATTTTTCTATTGCCTTGGCAAGGGTATATGAAGTGGCAAGTGTATCTGATGCTGCAAATTTTCTGTCGCTCAAAAGTATGGCCTTATCTGCTCCCATGCATAAACAATATCTCAAGGCATCTTCAGCCTTTGGAGGTCCCATGGATATAACAGTTATAGTGCCTCCTGAATTTTCCTTAATTTTTATGGCCTCCTCCAGGGCACACAAATCTTCTGGATTTATTATAGCTGGAAGGGCATCCCTATTTACAGTACCATCAGGCTTCATGGCGTCCTCAACTATATTGGATGTATCTGGAACCTGCTTTACCAAAACCACCATATTAAAGCTCATCATGACCTCCACAATACAAATTTTACATTTTTTGTTCACTTTTTAAACTAAAAATATTTTTTTGAAAAACAACTTTTATTGATAGACCTTAGCCATTATAATCCAAATCCTCAACAAAAACAATTATTGGTCTGGCAACTCAAAAGTTAACTAAAAAAATTTTAATATTGATAATTTTCAATAAAAATATAAAGATATTAACCGAAACAGAGAACATGAACATTAAAAAACTTATCCCTCAGGGAGATTGAGCCATGAAAAGTTATCGTAAGGAACTTTGGCTTAATGTCAAGACAAGAAGGGGTTTTATAAATATCACCCCTGAAGTGGAAAAATGTGTTGAGGAAAGCGGTATAAAAGAGGGGCTCATGCTAATTAATGCCATGCATATCACCTCTTCTGTATTTATTAATGACGACGAGCCAGGACTTCACCAGGATTTTGACGATTTTTTGGAGGAACTGGTTCCCCATGAGCCTGTAACAAAATATAAACACAATGTGTACCTCCACGCCGTGGGCGAAGACAATGCAGATGCCCATATAAAGAGACAGATTATAGGAAGAGAAGTTGTTGTTGCAATTACCAATGGAAAATTAGATTTTGGCCCCTGGGAAAAGATTATTTATGGAGAATTTGACGGGGGTAGAAAAAAAAGGGTGCTCATTAAAATAATTGGAGAATAGGTTATACAAACCTGGAACCCTATGTACTTAGCTATTATTCAATTTCAATATCTAACTCGTTTTCATCTTCTATAATCTCAAAAAAGTTCAAAAGATTTACTAGAGAAAGTGTCTTTTTCACTGCTGCTGACGGTTTTAATAAATATAACATTTTGTTTTTTGTCTTGTTTACATTATTTAAATGGACCAAAAATCCTATACCAGAACTATCCATAAAAGAAATATCAGATAGATCAAACACTATGGACTTATCATCTCCACATTCGTCGATAAATTTTGAAATCTCTTCTTTTAATTCCTCCACAACATCTAGGGTCAATTCCCCTGAATACTTTATAATACTGTACTTTTTCTCTTTTTTAAAATCCAAAGTTTCCATTTTGAGACTCCTACTCTAATTTTAAGTTAACATTTTCTATAATTATTATTTTTGAATTTTATCCACAATGCACTTCTATCGTCTCTATACATTGGGGGAAGTTCCAATTGATTATTTAAATAACTTTCCAGCATATCAAGATAAAATTCTTTTTCTCTTGTAAAAATGTCCTCTAAAAATTTTTTGAAATTATTAAATCCCCAAATATTATTTCTATCCAAATTCCATTCATAATATCCATCAGTTATAAGCAAAATTCCCCTGTAGTCTTTAATTGGAACTTTTTTTATTTTAAATTCCTGGGAAAAAAAGCCAAGCACACTATTGTCAGCCTCTAACAAATATATCTGGTTTTCATTTGTTACTAAAATGCCAGGACAATGGCCTGCATTAATATATGAGAGCTCTCTATTCTCCACATCAATATCACCAGCAAATAAAGTAACAAAGTCTATATCTTCCCCTATCACCTCTATGAGTTCATTATTTATGATACTAACTAAATCATCCAAGGGCAAAAATATCTTATTAGAGACCCGAACTAATGCCCTGACCATTGACATTATGAATGCGGCCTTTGAACCATGCCCCGATACATCCGCTATAACAGCCCGTAAAATATTTTCTTGTACAGGGAAGAAGTCAAAATAATCTCCACTTGCCCTATCAGATGGTTCATAAAAAAAATCAATAAACACTCCAGGGAATTCAACTGTTGATTTAGGCAATAGTTTTTGCTGTAAGACACTTACTGTTTCAATTTCTTTTGAAAGTCTATTATATGCAATTGTTAGTTGCTTATACAAAATTGTATGTCTCTTTGCCACATTTAATCTTGAAATTACCTCTTCTTCTCCATAAGAGAAAGGTTTAATTAAAAAATCGTCTGCTCCCTGGTTTAAGATTTCTTCTTTTAGCTCAAACTCAGACTTATCCAGTATAACTAAAATATATACATCAGAGTCATTTGCTTGATTTCTAATGTAATTAATAACTTCAACAGAAAATTTATATGAATCAACTACTATTATGTCTGGTCTAACTATATAATAATCTTCTAAAAAATTATTGGTACCTTCACTGTATTTAATTTCTACTGAATCACGTTCAAAAAATACCTTCTTTAAGGCATGTTCTAATAACTCATCCTTATTAGAACAAAGTATCTTTATTACAAAAGAACTTCTCATAATTACATATAATCACTGTCCAAAATTAAAGTTACTGGCCCAGAGTTACACAAATTAATGTCCATATTTGCGCCAAAAATACCCTGTTTAACTCTCCCTGGCACTAATTTTTCTAAATCTTTTATAAATGCTTTGTAGAGTTCTTTTGCCTCTTTATAAGGGGCTGAATTTGTAAAAGACGGTCTTTTGCCCTTTTTCATATCACCATATAAAGTAAATTGGGAAACAACCAATATTTCTCCATCCACATCCATTAAACTAAGATTAAATTTACCATCCTCATCTGAAAATATCCTCAGCTCTGGAATCTTTTTTATAATTTTGAACCATAAAGCAGAGTTATAAATCTCTTTGTCGTTATTTGAAAATCCAAGTAACAAGAAAAGTCCTTTATCAATTCTTGCTACTGATCTTTTTTCAACCATTACTTCTGCGAATTTAACCCTTTGAATTACTATTCTCATGGCTAGTTTTCACTTTCCATATAGTAGGCCCAGCTGCCAACGTTCTCAGCAACCCCCACCTGTTCAATCTCAATATTTCTATATGGCTCAAGTTTTTTTTCCATCTCCTTGTATATATACCTAGAAAGATTCTCAGAAGATGGATTGATCTTATCAAAAGGAGGCACATTATTCAAATGAACATGGTCTAGTGGTTCAATGATTTCATTTAGCATCTTTTTAAGTATTTTAAAATCCATTAAGTATTCAACTTCCTTGTCTAATTCACTGCCCTTTACAACTATTTCCACTACAAAATTGTGGCCATGGAGATTTTCACATTTTCCGTTATAATTCCTTAGCTGGTGAGAGGAACTAAAATGAGATGATACCTTCAGCTTAAAGATTGATTTTTTTTTCATACATGGATCTCCCTGTTCAATGTGTAACCCACTTTTTATTCTTCCACTGGCTTATTTCTTTATCAAATTTTTCTGTTAATGCAACACTAAATTCAGGACCGAGTCTTATTTCACAAACAGCATGATTGAATAATATTTTTAAATGGACAGGATTTGGTCCAGAATTATTTTTTATAATATCCTTTAAGCTCTCAATATTTGATTCAGTTAATGACGATTTCTCAATTGCAATTAAAAAAGGCCTGTCCTCTGTCACTGTCGCTTGCTCCAAAAGATTTACATCAAGGCACACAAAATTAACCTTCTTATAATTACCTTCTTCTTCAGATGAAGTTTGTTCTATCTCTTTTAAGTCTGTCTTCACCCTGCATAAAAGGGGAATATCTCCTTCTAAATACCTTTTTATCTTTTGATACATATCGGGAAACAGTACCATCTCAGCAATACCTGATAGGTCCTCCACCTGGCAAAAGGCCATTTTATCGCCTTTTTTTGTCAACTTTTCTTTAACTGCGGTAACTATAACTGCAATATTTGTTTCACTATTATTTGGCAGTTCCATACACCTTTTAATTGGAGTTGTGTTAAGCAACTTAATTTTATTTTTATATTTTAGCAATGGATGGGAAGATACGTAAAATCCAAGGGCCTCTTTTTCATACTTCAATTTCTCGTCCTCTTCCCACTCTTCGATATTTAGCTCCTCAACTTCCTCTTCTTCTAAATTCATATCTAAACTTCCCTTAGTACATTGAGACAGAGTGGGCACAACAATACCTGGTCTTTTCTTCTTCCTGGCCTTTTTTTGCAACTTACCTACTATTTTATCCAGACTTTCAAACATACCACGCCTACTATAACCAAATCCATCAAAGGCTCCGCTTTTAATTAGATATTCCAATACCCTTTTAGTTATTTTTCTTAAAGAGACCCTGTTGCAAAAATCTTTTAAAGATCTATATTGGCCGTTTCTATTGCGTTCTTCTATAATTTCCTTAACTGCGTTTATTCCAACATTTTTGATTGCACAAAGCCCAAACAAAATTGAGTTGTCCTTAACTGAGAAGTATTCAGAACTTTTATTTATGTCTGGTTTTAGGACTTCAATTCCCATTTCCCTACAGGCATTTATATGAGCTATTACTTTATCAGGATTCCCAACTTCAGATGTGAGCAAGGCTGCCATAAACTCTACTGGATAATGGGCCTTCATGTACGCAGTTTGATAAGAAATTAAGGCATAAGCGGCACTATGGGATTTGTTAAACCCATATCCTGCAAATTTTTCCATTAAATCAAATATATAATTAGCAGTATCTTCTTCTATTCCATTTTGTTTTGCACCTTTTAAGAATTTAGTCCTCTGCTCTGCCATTACCTCAGGAATCTTTTTCCCCATTGCCCTCCTTAAGATATCACCATCCCCAAGGGTGTAATTGGCAAGGTCAGATGCAATCCTCATCACCTGTTCTTGATATAATATAACACCGTAGGTTTCTTTTAAGATTGGCTCTAATTTTGGATGGGGATAGGTCACTTCAACCCTTCCATGTTTCCTCTCAATAAAATCATCCACCATTCCACTATC
>Ga0256842_1002571_pt1 | contig 12853 bp, 18 predicted proteins | sample 4559240metaG_FD_185973 | JGI IMG/M metagenome (GOLD analysis project Ga0256842, IMG submission 185973) | Hydrothermal vent microbial communities from Guaymas Basin, Mexico - 4559-240 | ecosystem: Environmental > Aquatic > Marine > Hydrothermal vents | place: Mexico: Guaymas Basin | collected...
GTCTGTTTTTCAACATACATTAATGCCTCTCCATCTTGTTTAACAGCTTCAAGACAGATTTCTGGAGTCTGTTCTTCGACATACTGCAGTGCATATCCATTTTGTCGTACCGCTGCTAAACAGATTTCAGGTGTCTGATTTTTAACAAAACGTAATGCGTGTCCGTCTCGTTTAACAGCAGTTAAACAGATTTCTGGTGTCTGGTTTTTAACAAAACGTAATGCGTATCCGTCTTGTTTAACAGCTTCGAAACAGATTTCTGGAGTCTGTTTTTTAACATATCGTAATACATGTCCGTCTTGTTTTACTGCTTCAAGACAAATTTCCAGTGTCTGTTTTCTAACATATCGTAATACTTCTCCATCCTGTTTAACGGCTTCAAGACAGATTTCCGGTGTCTGTTTTCTGACATATTGTAATGCATTTCCGTCTTGCTGTACAGCAGCTAAACAATACTGTTCATCAGACCACTTGTTGTTTTCTTCTATAATCTGATTAATTATTTCTTTAACATCTATATTTCTTTTTTTTCGATTTTCTTGATTCAAATAAAACAGAAACTCTTTAATAAATTGTTTTCTGGCTTCAGGTTTACTAGGTAAATTAATATATTTTGCAGCATCAGGATTCTGTTTTGCAGCAGCTGCACAGATCTCCGGAGTCTGTTTTCTGACGTATCGCAATAAATATCCTTTTTGTCTAACAGCCTCGAGACAGATCTCCGGAGTCTGTTTTCTGACATATTGCAATGCGAGCTCATCCTGTTTAACAGCAGCATCGCAAATTTCCGGTGTCTGTTCTTTGACATATTGCAATGTATGTCCATCTTTTTTAACAGCAGCTAAACAGATCTCCGGAGTCTGTTCTTCAACATATTGCAACGCATTTGTGTCTTGTTGTATAGCAGCTAAACATATTTCTGGAGTCTGTTCTCTAACATACTGCAATGCGAGTCCGTCTTGTTTTACAGCAGCTAAACAGATTTCTGGTGTCTGTTCTTTAACAAAACGCAAAACGAGCCCATCCTGTTTAACAGCTTCAAGACAGATTTCTGATGTCTGTTCTTTAACTAATAATAAACTTTGTCCGTTGCGGCTGACGGCATTTAAGCAATACTGTTCATCGGACCACTTATCGTTTTCTTCTATGACCTGATCAACTATTTCCTCAATATTCATATTACTCCTTTTCTAGTTTTCTTGATTCAAATAAAACACAAACTCTTTAATAAACTGTTTCCTAGCTTCAGGTTCACTAGGTAAAATAACATATTTCATAGCATCAGGATCTTGTTTAACAGCAGCAGCACAGATTTCTGGTGTCTGTTTTTTTACAAATTGTAATGTGTATCCATCTCTTCTGACAGCAGCTAAACAGATTTCTGGAGTCTGTTCTTTAACATACCTCAATGCATATCCATTTTGCTGTACTGCAGCTAAAGATACTTCTGGAGTCTGTTTTTCAACATACTGTAATGCATATCCATTTTGCTGTACTGCAGTTAAACAGATTTCTGGTGTCTGTTTCTTAACATACTGTAATGCAAGTCCGTCTCGTTTTACTGCTTCGAGACAAATTTCTGGAGTCTGTTTTTTAACATACCTCAATGCATATCCATCCTGTTTAACAGCAACCAAACATATTTCCGGAGTCTGTTCTTTAACATATATTAATACTTCTCCATCTTGTTGCACAGCAACCAGACATATTTCTGGTGTCTGTTCTTTAACATATACCAATGCATGTCTATTCTGTTTTGTTGCTTCAAAACAGATCTCCGGTGTCTGTTTTTTGACATATTGTAATGCGAATCCATCTTGTTTAACCCGTTTTAGACAATACTGTTCGTCAGACCACTTGTCGTTTTCCTCTGTGACCTGATTAACTATTTCTTTAACATTCATATTACTCCTTTTCTAGTTTTCTTGATTCAAATAAAACAGAAACTTTTTAATAAACTGTCTCCTAGCTTCTGGTTCACTGGGTAAATTAATATACTTTGCAGCATTAGCATCTTTTTTAACAGCAGCGGCACAGATCTCTGGAGTCTGTTTTTTAACATATCGCAATGTGTATCCATTTTTTCTGACAGCAGCTAAACAGATCTCTGGAGTCTGTTTTCTAACATATCGTAATGCTTCTCCATTTTGCTGTACAGCCAATAAACAGATTTCTGGTGTTTGTTTTTTAACAAAACGCAACGCATATCCTTCTCGTCGCACAGCTGCTAAACAAATTTCTGGCGTTTGTTCTCTAACATATTGCAACGCTTCTCCATTTTGCCGTACCGCTGCTAAACATATCTCTGGCATCTGGTTTTTAACATACTGTAGTGTATCCCCATTCTGTTGCACAGCAGCTAAACAGATTTCTAGTGTTTGTTTTTCAACATATTGTAACGCTTCCTCATCTCGTTTAACAGCAGCTAAACAGATTTCTGGAGTCTGTTTTGCAACATACATCAATGCCTCACCATCTCGTTTAACAGCTTCAAGACAGATCTCAGGTGTCTGTTCTCCAACATATTGTAATACATATCCTTTTTTCTGCACAGCAATTAAACAGATTTCTGGAGTTTGTTCATTAACGTGTTGTAGCGCATATCCGTCTCGCCGAACAGCGGCTAAACATATTTCCGGAGTCTGATTTTCGACATATTGCAATGCATGTCCGTTTTGCTGCACAGCGGCTAAACATATTTCCGGAGTCTGATTTTCGACATATTGCAATGCATGTCCGTTTTGCTGCACAGCGGCTAAACATATTTCCGGAGTCTGATTTTTGACATATTGTAATGCGAGTCCATCTTGTTTAACTCGTTTCAGACAATATTGTACATCAGACCACTCATCATTTTTTTTTATGATCTGATCAACAAGTTTTTTGATATTCATATTACTCCTTTTCTAGTTTTCTTCAAACTTTAAGAATCTCAATCTCAAGATATCCAGAGATCGAGATTCATTGGCCAATATTTTATCTTAGTCATAATAGCACATGATAATTCTGTTTTATTGATTCCTTTCAAATCAACATTGAATTTAACTTCTAATATCCACATATCGTGTTCATCATCTAAACTTTTAATGTTATATTCCTCCACCTTAAAACCTGTTATATTTTCAATATCCTTTATTAATGATTTTATTATGGTTGAATTCATTAAAAAAATCCTTAAAAACTTTTATATTGTGCAAGAATTTCATTTTTATATTTATTACGAGAAGCATTTATATCGCCTGTGTCTATTAGCGGCATCCATTCGATAATCAAATTTAAACTATTTTTAAATTCTTGATATAAACGTCCTTTTCTGAATTGCGGCCATTTTTGTAAAAACGATGATTCAGGTTTTCCTAAAAAATCACTCCAAATTATTTCTGCATTATCGTTAGCAAAATCAACAATTTCTTTAATATGCTCACTCATCACTTTGATAAACACATCACTATTCAACATTCTACCTGTTTCGACTAAATGTTTAAATTCGCTTGGCTCTAATACATGTTCAAGCAGATTAATTTCATTTATCCAACTACCTTTTATAAATAATGGTAATTTTTGTTCAATTTTACTTGCGCGGACTAGTTCGCTAGAATCCAAAGTAATTTTTTCAATTTTGAAAATATGTTGCAAAATCGCTGCAACCATGATAGCTAGAAAACTAGATTGACCAAGAAAATGTATGTGTTCAACTTTTAAATTATCGCGTTTTGCTTTTACCATAAAATCCAAGAAACTAGGTACAAATGGTAAAAATTTAGCACCGCTTGCGGCTTTAAATCCTACAAGTCCTCCAAATGCCCAACAATTGTAATTTTTTAATTCATTTTTCAATTCATCGTAAATTTTATTCCAAGTGTCATATACAAAAGGATTCCTGGTCTGCCATACGAACAACTGTTTATTCGCAATTTCAGGTTTTTTTTCAATGATTTTTATTGATTCTGCAATTGATTTTAAATTATAATTATATAATTCATCAATGGTCAATCTACCAGGCCAGTTAATATCAAGTGAAAATATATATGAATATTTGTCACTGAATTTGTCTAGTATATAATGATATGTATGTATGAATTCTTCATACCTGGATTTTTTAATATCGTTAGTTATTATTTGATATCCTCCTGAATCAAGATATAAATTTACATTTTCACAATGCTCTAGTTCACATGTTTTTTGATACTCTTTTAAAATTTTTTTAGTATGTTTAACTACTGATTCTAAAGTCCAATTGCGTGCCGTGGTTGGCTCACCAATTGAGATCAAATAATTTTTAAACTTCGAGAGAGCTACAGGATGTGCGCTCCCTGTCACAGCTACGTATTCTATCATAATGCAATTTCTCCTTTCATTAATTTTTCTTTAATTAACGGTTTATATTTTTTAAAATATTTTTGTACATCTTTATCTTCATATTCATGTTTTTGCAATGTCTTTAATAGAAATTTTAAAAATTTTTGTAAAGGCAATTCATTTGAAACAAATTTTGCTCCATAAACAGTCGATGCGTAATTAATACGAATCATGCGATATTCAGTGGTCAATACAATATTGAAAATTGCAGGCTTATCACTATATCTATTTAATAAAGGTATTGCTGCACGCATTGCTTCTATAAGTTCTAACCTCTCCATTATTAATTTCCTTTCAAAATCTGAAAATTTTAATATTCAATATTTTGTATATAGAGGCAGCAGTTATTATCTTATTTCATAAGTCCACCCGAATTTAATATGATACTGTGCTTCAGTTTCAGCCTCTGAGAACGTCCCATAAAATTCAAATTCTTCTACAAGCTCTCCATTTTCATCATATATTGAAATTAAAAACATAATTGCTCCTTTTGCTGTTTTTAAGAAAAATACAAAAAGGAACCTAGCAAGCTATGAGCCGGGTTCCTTTTGTTTTTATGATTCAAAATATTTTCTACAATATTTAAAAAAGCATGTAACTAACGACCCCTAACTTGTTTTAATAATTCTAGATTGGTTTCAAATTCACCGCCATAATATTCTGTCGAGAATTTACCGTTAGGATCGCATTTTCCTCGAAATTTTTCGCATCCATGGACTATATTAAAAAGTCCTACATAAACATCTTCAGTTTCTGCAGCTTTACTTATATTTTCGTAAAGTTTTTTGGTTAAATCTTCTTGTAAATAAAATCTTCTGCTTAAGAAGTTTACCAAACGACTCAATTTGCTAATCCCTAGAACAAACTTGTCTGGTATATATGCTACAATAACTTTACTTTCAGGATCACTTAAACTATTAAAGCTTATAAAATGATGCGAACAAGCGCTAACTAACGAAACTTCTTTAATAATTGGTACTCTTTTTTTTGAAACATTTGGAAATTTTGCAAGTCTGATTGGCTTCATCCAGCGACCACTTCCTAGTTCGCTGTCATCTGAAATATTTCCTGAAATTTGAACTTTGGCTAAACGCCCTGGTGTACCAATATTTCCTGTTTCGAGATCTTCTGCCACATTTGGATTATCAAGATCAATCAATTGAGCTTCAAATGATTTTGATATAAAAAATTGTGTTGTGAGGCGGATAATTAAATGTATATGATCATTTATATTTTGTCCGGATTCCCAAATATTACCATCAGGTGCGAACGGTTTAAGATCTTTATATTTTGTCCACAATTCATTGAATTTTTTATCAGAAACATCAGGATAATAATGTTTAAATCTTTTTTTAACGTATGCTTTTACGTCTTTTTCTTTAATATTAAAATCCACTATTCAACTCCTTATAAAAATTTATTTAGATAATCGTTTATTTTATTATCAACGTTATGGATTTCGTTAATTTTATTACGCGCATTATTGATTATTTCTCCGGGTTTTTTATCAACTGAAACCTGTTCACTAACATACTGCTGCAGTGAAAACATATTTGGATCAACATGTTGTAATGCGCCTGCCGTAACAGGTGAGCTAGACAACTCAGTTTTTATACAATTTACAAGTGCTGCAACTTGTGAATAACTTACAGCCACATCCATCTGTAAATTTTTAAAATTTGCTGCAGCATCCAGCATCTGTGATAGTAAATTTTTTTCATTATCAAGATTATTGCAAATTTCATTTAAAATGTTGGTTATATAATCACAATCATCTGAAGCTATCGCGTTGTCTAATTGATTTATGATTGAGTCCATAAGTGTGTTGGTATTTATTTTTTCATTAACTTTATTTAACATTTTTTCATGTAGATCATTAGTTTGATCATTCTTTACAATACAGTTGGCTGCGTTGATGACTGCATTAACAGTTTCATTAGCCATATTTAAAACATTTTGCACCATTTCGTCAAGCTTCGTGTAAACATCACATGGAAATTGATCAGTCGGGTTTGTGGTTCCATCACTATCACAATCAAGCTCATCCATATGCTGTTTTAAAGTGTTAAGTTTATTATGTATGGTATTATATTGATTTTTTAAGTTAGAAGCACCAGCGGCTCCCCATTCAATTGCCATAAGTAAACCTTTATCCTGAATTTGTTACACTGGAAGCACCAGTGATTAAAGAACCTGTTATGCAGCCTGCTACGGCATCACCAAGTCTAGCATTTGAATTGCTTTCAATAGTAGTAGTATTGGAACCACTAACAATAACTGTAGAATGTCCACAAAAACCTACGCCTACATCACCGATTCTAGAATCTGGAGAATTCTCAGTACTTGTGTTGCTGGCGCCTGTAACTATTACTCCAGCCATTCCAATACAAGGAGCAGGCGGATGACAGCAACAAATGCCAGCAAACATATCTCCAATCCTAACATGATTAGCCATCTCTGTTAACCTTAAATTCAGCCTCCAAAACTGTGGCTTTTTCTGCAATAGATCTAATTTGATTTGCAAATCCGATCGCATCCCATTTAGTAAATGTTGTTGCAATATTAGCATTGTTGCTATTGTTCGTGTAATTTATATAAACTTTTACTTTACCACCATTATTGGTGGCACTGATAGTAACTTTTTTAATTTGTGATTCTCCTCCTTTAAATTTGCTTGTATCTGCAAATTTAATAAAATCACTGGTTCCAGCAATTGCGGCTTCTTCTAATGCATGCGCGAGCTGAAACAATTCGGAAATTGAAAATTTAATGTGTTCTTTTTTGTCCATAACATAAGTTCTACCAGATTGTTTGCTATTATCTGGTTTACCTGGTACGAACATTAATAAAGCGAAGAATTTAGGAAATTGTTTATTTAATTCGCGTAGCACTGTGACCTCTATTAAATTCATACTTGGATGTGATAAAACAAAAAGTCTTTTGTTATTGCGTGTTTGTTCGCTTTGTTGAGATTGAGTACCTGCAACTGGCGCTGTGTTTGGTATAGGAATGTTTGGTGCAGCTTGTGGTTGTGCTGCATTATTCATTGGTATTCCGCCAGCCATCATTTGTATTCCTTTTTATTATACATGTGTTCTCCTTGACGTTTTTTTATTAGCTCGTTATTTTTATTGCGCCACGAGCTTTTATCAGGCGCGCGCTATATAACCTAGGCCTCCACATTTTGGACACACTTTTACACCCAAATCATTTTTTATTTGCTCCCACCAGTTTTGCAGTTGTTTTTGCCCAGTTTTACCTTTTTCTATTTTAACAAGCACTTCTTTATATCTATTTAATATATCATGCTTGTTTTTAAATTCTTTGAGTTTATCTACAAGCTGAGATACAACAAACAGCCTCGAATTTAAAAATCTTTTTTCATTTTCAATCATTCCGGTTTGATTAAAAATGTTTTTTATTTTGTTTAAAATTTCTTTACTTGTAGTCAGCTCGTTACCTCGAGCAACAATCTCATTAATAATGCCTATAATTTTATTGCCGCGATCGATTCTAGGTTGTAAAACCCCAATCTCGTCTTCAATTAAACGCAATTTAATTAAAGTTTTTCCTTTGTTTATGAAATCAGTAATTTTGTTGCTGAATAACGATAGTTTACTGATATCTGAATTTAATTTTTCTATTTCTTTATTTTTAGCAACTAGATTCTCGATTACTGATTTTTTAAAATAAAATTCTTCAATTTTAAGTTTCTTTTTCAGTTTATCGAGTTCAGATTCTAACACTTGTTTTTTTTCAAAAATTTCTTTTTGTTCCATAGTAAGCGAACGCAAATCGTAACTTGCATTCAGTAAAGCTTGTGCGATAGCTTCAGCATTAAATAAGAAGTTGAATAGTTTATCGCTGTCATTTGATTTGCTACCAATTAAATACATTTTATCATATTGAGTTGTAACATATAAACGATCAACTTGTTCTTTAACATCTGATTTCCAGTTTTTATACATCTTACTGATATTCAGAAATTTGAATCCTATTTCTTCAATTTTCTCTTGAATTTTATCTTGCGCTAATTTCTTACCGCTCAGCTCAGTTCCGTCCCAGAATTTATAATAAACTTTTTTACTTTTATAAGTTAACTCAGCCCAGCGTTCATCATGTTTCATCTTGATACGCGCTTGCTGTGTACCTTGTCTTAGATAATTTTCTTGAAATGAATTAAAAATCAAAGAGTTTACAGCACGCACAATTGCTGATTTTCCAATATTATTGGCTCCGGTTATACTTACAAATCCTTGAAATTCGAGATTTAATTTCTCAATTGATTGAAAATTCTCAATTTCGAAAAACCAGGGCGCCGCTAGTTCGATTTCTTCGCGTATATTATCAAGCTTTTCAATTTTCAATCTTTTTAATCCATTTTCCAGTTTATCAGCGCCCAGTGTGTAGGCCATGTGTGCATGAGTTGCTAATCTCGGATTGTGATTAATTAAAATCAATGTAAAACCGTAACGTTCACAAAATTGCTGTAAAAATAGACTTAATCTTTCTTGGTAAATTTCAGAGACTTGCGCCAAGCTCTCATCAAAAATATAAAATTTATTTTTTGAATAAATATAACCGGTTAAGATTTTCAATAACAAGCTTATTACGCTTAAAACACCACCACCGTTGCTGGTTAATAGTTTCTCGTTTCTGCCAATCTCAATCCCATTTTCCAATAATATGATGTCGTACTTAATTTGTAATTTTTTTTGTTTTTCTTGAATTTTTTGATCTTCATCAGAAGAACGAATTTCGATTTTTATATCCTGTTGAAAAATATCGTTAAGAGCTGTATTAACTACATTTAAAATAAAATCTTTTTTGGCTTTGACTTTTGCGGTTTTCAGCATTTCAAGCAACCGTTTTGCTTCATCTACAATTTTTAATTCAGATTCAAGGAATTGCTCACGCTCTTGAATTGCGCGAAGCTCCTCTTCCGTTTCTATGATTTTATTTTTAAGAAATTCGATTTGAAAATTCATTTAAATCCTTTTTAACAAGATGTACTTCTATTCCTTCTTTTCAGTTTGCTAGCAAATTCGCTAAATCATTAACCAAATCATCACTTTCCAACCCGTTAATATTTTTAATATTTATATATGTTTCATAGCTTCTAATCAACGTGATATACGCATGTTGTCTTCTAGGATTCAACATGCTAATAATTTCAATAACATCAATGGCTTTTTCGATTTTACAATTTTCCAGAATACTAATAATATTAGCTGCGATATTGACAGATAGATCATCAGCAAACACAATTGCAGCTAATATTTCATCTTTATCTAATCTCACAAATTCATTATTTATAGATTTTTGAAGTTTTTCTTGCAAACTGTCCATTGCATTTTTGATTATTTCCACATATTTAGCCTCGGTTAAACCGTACGCGTCACTAATTGTATTCGCATTTCTATCAACTAATTTCAATTCCATTTGGCACTCCTATTTTTTATCTTTTTTGTAAATTGGGATAATTTGATAAGTGATTATATCACCATAATCATTCTCAATAGTAAAATAATCATCATCGTAGCCGATAATTTCGTCTTTATATTCCTCGAATAATTTTGATAATTCATGCTCAGCCTCGATCATAGTTTCGAATGAATCTATAACTTCATTCACGCCATCTTTCATAACTTTCACTATCATGTATCCTTTAATCATACGCACTCCTTAATTTATTTCTTTAATATTTTTTAATCAATCACATTTCATTAATTAAAAATATATTCTAGCTTGCCTTTTCTATAAATTCCTTTTTCTACTTTTGAAATATTAAAATCATATCGATTGATAAAAATTCTTGCGTATTGGTGCAATAATTCCTCTGCAACCGTGGCATGCGGTTTATCGCATTTCATCACCTCTAAGCATTTATCAATTAAAAATAATCCGTAACCTTTCTTTTGAAAACGAGGCAAAATTCTTATTGCGCGAATTTTCTTTTCATCTTGGTTTTTGAGAATTGAAACTCCTACGAATTCATTTCTTTTAAACATTCCAATTATCATATCATTCCTGAGTAAAATATCAGGTACTAATTTATTCCAATACCATTGATTAAAATTTGGATAATATTTTTCTAGATTTTGAATCATTTTAAATACATAACCGATACGTGGCAAATCTGTTATAATTTCATATTTAATATTTTTAATTAACACAATTTCTCCTTTTTCAATTTTAAAATTGCGTGGCCACCAATAATGTTATATTATTGGCAGCAGTTTTACACAGCCCACAGAGTTCTGGATGCCATGACCCTTTCATTATTTTTTCATTAATTATTGTACAATCTCTTTCAATTGATAATAACAATGCACAACAACTTCTTTATTGATTGTATTTGAACTGGAATTGATGATAACAATTTTTGTTTTATTTATACTATTGGATGAAGGATCATATAAAACACCTACAATTCCATGCTTTAACATCCCTCGGTTATAATATAAACATCGCCAACTTGTTTTAATTTTTGCTTTTTTATTTTTAAAAATTGCTCTTTTTAATTGAGTAGTGTTTTTTGCTTCTTTAATAATTTTTTCTTTGATTTTTTCGTCCAACTTAAAATGAACTTCAATTTCTTGTGTGGTATCTTTTGTTTTAAGTTCAACTACCACAGGTTTTTTAAAATACTGATCATTATTTAAAAACAAAATATGTTGTAAAATATCCATTTCTCACCCTCCATTTAAATATCTTATAGCACGCTGTTTACCAGCTTCACTAATGCCGGCATCAATTACTAATTTATCTAATAGCTGTTCATCGTTAGCTGATTCTTCGATAACTTGTTCAATATTGATATTTTCAAAAAATTCAAAAACTTCTTTTTTACCAACCTGTAACATATTCACAAAATCTTCAATAAAAGCTTCTCTAAAACTACGATGCGGTATATTTACATCGTAAGCACGTAACTTATTTCCAATTTCTAATACAGCCATATTTACATTAAATTTATCCATTTTAACATCATAATCTCGTGCCACGCGCACTAAGTTCCATGGATCGATAAACAATTTATTATTAATCATTTTTGGCGCTTGACCCACATGATAATGACCAAGTATCCATACATGAATATTTGAAAAAATTTCAGTTAAAAATTCTTTTGTAAAATCAGTGAAAGGTGTAGGTTTATCTGTTACATTCATATGAATAACAACTGCTTTTAAACCTTCTTTTTTATTAATTTCTTCAAGTTTTGCAATCACCTTATCTTTATTTGAACTCCAATCTACACCATATACAGTTAACTGCTCAATAGTTAACGGCTCTCTAGTTAAATATTTAATAATACCATCTTGCACCATTTCTCCAAAAACAGTACCTTCAATTCTTTCTTCGCCATGAAAAAAATCATGATTACCGGCAACCGACCATAGCTGCAGTCCGTGATTTATAAAATATTCTTCAAGCACTTCTTTATTTTTCTTAAATTGTTTGAACGACCATCCTCGTTCATGTTGATGATCGAATACGTCCCCTGTAAAAACAATATCACTGATATTATTTTGTAATGCGTAATTAGATACGAATTCTAGTTTCTCGCGTACATCATGTTCGTAATCTTTTCTAATACGATTTTGAAACCCGAACGCTAAGTGCGGGTCTTTGATAAAAATGATTTTGCTTGACATATTAATCACCTTTTTTTAATTCTTTCTGTAATAGCAATTTCTTTGCTTTTCTAACAATATTGTTATAAGAATCTAAATCCAAATCTATTCCATTATTAAATTCTTTTAACACAAATGCCTCATCTGGATCCAACACAAAGCATTGTGAAATAAAATTTCTTTTAAACCCTGGGTCAGTGAAACAGTCGGTTATTTCGATTTTAATCGTTTTAGGTGATGAGACACAATCAACCGGCAACCTAAGCCAAACTGAATCCACATCAAAAACACTTTCATTGTACGCGTAACATGAAGATCCGAATTCTAATTCAAACTCAACATTTGCTACAATTTGAAAAAGTTCACCTGGTTCAAAAAAAATCTTTTTGCGACGTGGTCCTGTTGACTGTTTTTCGCCATCTATTTTTATTTTTTGCCTTGCGTTAATATATATTTCGAAAACATATTGACCTTCATATTTCAGTTTACCGTTTTCAAATTTGTCTTCAACATAATTCATATTTTCTCCTTTTAAAATTCAATTACAGTTATATCTTTACCACAGTCGACAACTTTCCATATGAAATTTTCATATCTGTACTCAGTGTCGCTTATTTGATTTGCTTTGTTTATATCACCAATAGTGTTCTTAATTAAAATTTTTAATGTGTTTATAGCGTCTTCACGATTTTCATAAAAGTCTTTATTTCCCCAAACGATAACTTTGGCATCCATTCCGCTTTTAGTGATTTCCATAACAATGTATCTTTTCATAAGTACTCCTTTTTTAATTTTTTTCAATTTATGGCGAGCTAAAAAAGCCAACCGTAGTTAATTTTTATATATGTTTTTTAACA
>Ga0256842_1002572_pt1 | contig 12848 bp, 10 predicted proteins | sample 4559240metaG_FD_185973 | JGI IMG/M metagenome (GOLD analysis project Ga0256842, IMG submission 185973) | Hydrothermal vent microbial communities from Guaymas Basin, Mexico - 4559-240 | ecosystem: Environmental > Aquatic > Marine > Hydrothermal vents | place: Mexico: Guaymas Basin | collected...
ATTTTTCAAAAATATTTGCCAAATACTTACTTGGAGATATTTTTTTATCTATAAGATTAAATGCCTTAAACATCATCTCTTTTCTATATTTCTTATATTTAATAACATTTGAAATATTTGTTAGGCTGAATTCCAAATGATTGTCTTGAATATAACAGTTACCGCATTTTTTAATACTTTCAGGTCCATTACAAATATTTTGATTTTTTCGAATCATATGCCACCTGTCACATAAAAACCAATAATCGTGAAATGTCATGATAGTTGGAATATTTAAGTTTTTAGCAGCAAAAACAGGAGCTAAAGAAATTTGTCCTAACCCATGAAAATGAATTACATCGTATTTGTTTCCTTTTAAAAACTTAAAAACAATCTCGTAAATGTTATCATCATAAACTTTCTGTGGTTCACCAACTAGGGGTTTGAAAAGCTCAAATATTCTAAGTCCAAATTTATCATTTCTATGTATTTGAAAATATTGTTCAGGTTTTACATTTCTAAAAACAGGATGTAAAATATCAACATCGGCAAGTCCAAGTTGATTAATTTTTTGTGCCAGATTTCTTGCATAAAGCTGAGCTCCGGCAAATCGATACGGTGGGAAATCGTGAGCGACAAATAAAATTTTCATTTTTTTGGTTTGATGATTTTTTAATTGCCTTTTTTGTGTTCCTTTATTTGATTTTCCCCAAGTTTTAACAGGATATATTCTGCCAATAATCTTTGTGTACTTCGTTATATTTTTCTGATTATTTTGATTTTTTGCTTCTTCAAGTTTAGCTAACCATGTTTGTAACAATTGATTACTTCGTTGTTCAAACACATTTTCTTTTTTTATCCAAAATCCGTCTTCAGAATAAACTTCAATCTCATTTTTCATTTTTTCACTTCCCCATTTATGAAGATAGCGATTAAAATTATCCTGATCTTTATTTGACATTCGAGGTGTTTGACTTTCCAAATGATATAATTCTGATTTAGGTTCATAAATAATTTCATGACCATTTTCTCTAACAGATGTGCAATAATCCATATCTTCACAACCGTTGAGATATTTTTCATCAAAATAATTTAAATTGTAAAAAAGTGATTTAGGAGTAATAAAACATGCTGCCGTAACTGCATCCAATTTTCTTTTGTAATTTACAAGCGGATGATTTTTATGCAAATATTTATATTGATGTCTAAAAAATTTCTTATCATATCGCATCGATGCTCCACAATGCTGGATCGTATCATCCGGATAAAATAATTTTGATCCGACAATGCCAATCTTTTTTGAAGATTGAATAGTTTTGATCAAATTTGTTAACCAACCTTTTTGGGGAATAGTATCATTATTTAAAAAGACTAAATATTCCCCCGAAGCAATTTTTGCACCTTGGTTTGAAGCTTTTGCAAATCCGAGATTTTCTTCATTCGTAATTATTTTAATATCTCCGTCGAGTGTTTTGAGGAAATCTTTTGTTCCGTCCGAAGACGCATTATCGATAATTATTATTTTATAATTTTCATATTCGGTATTTTTTGCAATGGCGGTCAGACATTGCATTGTCAATTCCAGTTTATTCCAAACCGGAATTATAATTGAAACCAAGGGTATTTTTTTTTGATTCTTAATACATAAAAATTTTCTCCATTTATCAATATGATTTTCCAATAAAAATTCGTTTTTCATTCTTTTGTAAGAGTTTTCGCTCAATTGATATCTTAGCCCCGAATTTAACAATAATTTTTCTATTGCTTCAAACCATTCATCAGGATTGTTTTTTACTAAAATTCCATCAACATTATTATTTATATCGGAATATACTCCGACATCAGATACTATTGATGCTATTTTACAAATACTGTATTCTTTCCATTTTACATCACTCTTGGAAAGATTGAATCTATCTTCAATTAACGGTATCAAACCGATATCAATCTGCAAAGATGAAAGATAATTTAAATATTCTCTATAATCTTTAATAAATTTATCAATAAAAATAACATTTTTAAGATGAGAAAAATTTTCTATTTTAAATCCCCAAAATAAAATTAGAATTTCGTTTTGATATTTTCGAGCAATTTCCAAAAGTGGCGATATTATGGGATTTATATCTTTCAAATGACTTTTGGTACCGGATATGAGAATTTTAATTTTCTCTTTATTTTTAGGAAATAATTCAGGTTGATAAACTATCGTATTAGGCAAAACGTCGACTTTATCGGAAAGTCGAGCTAATTCATTTTTAAGATTGTAAGTTGAACAAGAAATTTTATGAAATTTTGTAACGGAAGAGTTAATGAGATTTCCCAATTCAAAATAGTGAATATAATCAGGATGTGTTTGAGGAATATTCCATAAAATATCATCAATATCATAAAATATTTCAAAATCATAATTTAGTAGAAAACTGTATTTTCTGAAATCTCTTTGTAAAAAAAATGCTGAATTTTTTCCAACTTTTTTATAATCGAAAATAATATTATTACCTTCTTTCCCGATTAACCTGTTGCCATCAATTAGATTTATATATCCTTTCTTTTCCAAATATTTCAGAGGTGCAATTTGCCTTAGATATTGAGAGGACGGTATTTTATCAGTTAAATTAAAAGAATAAATATTTTTTTTCATTTTAAGAATCCTTCTTAGTTTTCCATATTATGACTCATCGTTTTTATTTTTTAACAAATCAAGATATAAATGATTATATTTTTCAACTACATTTCTATAATTGTAGTTTTTCCTCGCAATTTCGGTAATCATATTTCTTGTATCCAATATGTTATATTTTTGGTTTTCAACATATTTTTCAATGGATTTAACTATCTCATCGGGAATTTTTTTATCTTTAAGAATCCAGCCGTTAAATGGATTTTCAAAATTTGTTTTAACAATTTCCATATTTAGGTTATTGCTCAATACCGGCAGACCGTTGGCAAGATATTCCGCAAATTTAATCGGTTGAGCAACTCTTAAAATCATTTCATATCTTAATTTATGAGGAATTACAGAGATATCGGAAGCACTTAGATAATCTCTTACGGAATTTATCTCCGGATGAATTATTATCAATCTTTCTTTACTTAAATTATTTTCAGTCAATAATTTCTCAAAATAGGACTTTTGATATTGAATATTACTGCTTTTATCTACATACGTTAGCATCAACAAAATTGCATCAAGCCCGCATTCAATGATTTGTTTTAACCAATTTATCAATAATGAAAAATCATACCAAGGGCTCATACTTCCTGAAAATACAAAAATAACTTTATTTTTCCATTCCATTCTTTCTCGAATTTCATTTCTGCTTTTTTGATTAAATGAAAATTTTTTTACATCAACAAAATTATGTATTACATCTATTCTTTTCATATTATGATAGTTATTAAGAAGATAATTTTTAAAAGTTTGATTTAAAGCGATTGTTGAATCTGCATTAATCAGGAGATTTTCTTCTAAAACTTTGTGATTTTGATATTTAATATCTCCGTTTATAGGTATATCAACACCAAGTTTATCATCTCTAAACAATTTTTGCTCTTCCGGCATTAATCCTCTCATATCAAATATAAATGAAATCCCTAACTTTTTTTTAATTTCCAAAGCATATTTTGAACTTATGTATGAACGACAATGAATTAATTCTATATTTTCTTCTCTGATAAAATTCGCCAATTGTTCAAAAGTAGAATTAAAATCAGATATTTTTGCAACCGCCAATTTAATATTATTCTCTTTTAGATTTTTGATAATAGGATTTAAAAATTTCGGTGAATAATCAAAATCTTTTCTTATCATTGAGATAATTGTTATATCATAATTATCGGTTTTGTTAAGTTCTGCTAAAAGGGGAAACACCTGATTTTTTATTATTCCACTACTTGTAATATCTTCTCCGTAAATCAAATAAGCTGTTTTTATCTTTTCTTTTGGTGAAACCGAAATTATGTTTTTTGATTTTGGTTCAATTTCATTATTTTTCTTTTTTTTATCCTTAAATATATTATTAGCCTTAATAAAATTTTCTTTTCTTTTTTTAATGTTATTCTTTAAAATTATAGAATCAGCTGTTTTATTCGAATCATATAATTGATAAAAATCAGCTGGTTTAGGAATATTTATCCTTTCATCATCACAAATTATTTTCCATGGATATGCATCTTTGATTGATATTTCTTTTCTAAAAACAAGAGTAAATCCATTTCCTACTTTATCGTCTTTTTGTTGATAATCAATTAACACCATTCGTTTTCCAAATATTCTGGAAACATTTTGCACAAAAGTATCTAAAGTAAATCGATGATAATAACCAAATAAGTTATAGTCATTTTCAAACTCTTCATCAAAAGTAGCATTTATTCTATAATCCCTGAAAAAATGCCTCCAATCTTCAACCGGTAAAAGAGCATCGGTTTTATGAGCAGTTCGTTTTGGAACTATCATAAAAATAATTCCTCCTTTTTTTACAATTCTGTACCATTCTACAAGTGTTTTGATAAAATCAGGACTATGTTCAATTACGTGAGACGATATAATAAAATCCTCGGATTCTGACGGAACAGGAATAGAACTGCTATCTGAAATAATATCTAATTTAAGTGTTTTACCAGTGTCTCTCAAATCAGCTTCAATAAAAGTTTCTATATTCAAACCAACATTTCGGGTATTTAATCCAAATGGGTTTAGGAGAGAAGCTCCGATTTCAAGACCTTTTAATCCATCTAGATACTTATGAGCTAATTTACTTTCTCTGAACAATTCTTTCTTCCCCATAATTTCCTCCACTTATATTTAAGTTAATTTTTTTTGCATTATAGAATTCAAATTATTTTTCGCATCTTCATATTCAGGAAAAATATCTATGGCTTTTTTCAAATAAAAAATCGCACTTTGAAAATCTTCTAAAGAATATGATAAAACACCGAAATCATTATATAATTCTGCAGAATAAAGATTCAATTCATTTGCTTTCTTGAACATTTTAAAAGCTTCATTTATTTGACCACGCGCAAAGTAAAACTCACCTTTTTCCTGAAAAATCCGACAGTTTTTTTCATTGACTTCTATCGTTGGTAAATATTCAAACAGAGACTCATATTCGCCAAAATATTTCATCACATCAATTTTTAGCAAAATAAGTTCTAATTTTGTAAAACTATAATTATCAAAATAATTTATAGTCTCCTCATATGAGAGTTGTTCTTTTATAACAATTTTCCAAAATTTCGCTATCTTGTTTTTACAAGACAAAGATAATATTTTTTCCAAATATTTAACTTTTTTAGAAATTCTAAAACGCTCGTAAAGCATTTCTAAGTAAACTCTGTCATCTCTAACATAAAGTGGAATTGGATGGTACTCTTTTTGATCATCTTTAATAGGATATATTTTTTCTAATTTATAGGGAATTTTTATTTCGTTTTGAATTTTTTCCATATCCCATTCATCAACAATGTCAACGTATTGGAAAAAAGTAATATATTTAGGAGGATTTCTTTTCAAATGAATCAATAATACCTTAATATAATCATGAATAATTCCGACACCAATCGGATAAGTAAACAAGAATTTAAAATCCGTACATAGACGTTCGGCAAATAAATAAACAACCGGCATATTACCCCAAACAAAAATTCTTTCATTCGGTTTGGTTCGCAATTTGATATATTCACCAATATCTTTTGCTGCTTTAGCATAAAGAGTGTGTTTTTTGGGGAAAGTCGGAATAGAACTATCCAAATTTTTCATTTCTGCGTAAAACGGTTGCCAATACCTTATTATCCATAAATTAAGTATTACCAACGAAAAAATAATTCCGAATAAATTTGATGAAATAAAAAAATTTAAACCCAGTATGAAAAAAATATAAATAAACGGTAAAATCAAATTATAATAATTATTGGTTCTTCCACTCTGAACATACCACATAAAAACCGAGGCAATTGTTAAAATAAATAGTCCGTAAATATCTCCGTTAAATTGTATTAAACCGTAAATAATTGTTGCTATTGAAATAATAATCATTATACGATAATCGTTGAAAAATTCTAAAACTCGTGTTTTTCTGGTATTTGAATTATAAATATTCTTCTTTTTTCTTTGTTCAACATAACCACCTTCTGAGATTGGAGGATTTTCTTTAAAATCATTCCTAATTCTTTCATCAATTTTTATTTTTTGATCAATATTTTTGACAATAATTACATTTAATTTTTTTTTAATTTTTTCCGGTAAAAATATAGACGGATAATAAACCAACGAGCGAATAAATATCATTAGATATATTCTATATCTTTTAAATCCGAGAATAAATAATGGAAATACGAGATTCATTAGTATCAGTCCGATAAAATAGTAAAAAAACAAATCCATATAATTGGAATAAATAAAAATAAGCGGGAAAAAAACGAGATGTATAATTCCGGTTACTTTCCAATTTAGAGAAAAGGTAATTACCATTCCCGATAATATGAGTAATTCAGGCTGATTTATCAAGATAGCAATTTTGAAAAAAACAAAAGCGAAAATTACCGGCATCGATTGATAATTTTCTGCGTATGTTATATAAAAAGCACGCTTTGGAATATGGTATAACAAGTTAAATAGCACATCCGCTAAGATTGATAAAATAAGATTTCCGGTTACTATAAAAATAGTATAATAAATCGATAAAGACATTAACGACATTAAAGTCATTTTAAATTTATTAAAAAACGTGTATTTATTTTTACCCAACAAATTATAAAAAAAAGACGCTGTACCTGATAATGTATAAATCCCTATAATTGGTAAATACATCTGTCCTTCAAACAATTTATATGTTCTCAATCCGTGCTTATAAAAAATTGCTTGATAAAACCAGTTCCCGTCATCTTTATACATTAATTTATTTTTAAAAGAACGTAATAAAAACAAATTTGAAATCATTAGAATGATAGGAATTAAGAGCATCGTGAACATATTCATTAAATACCTCTGGTAATTATTTATTTCTAACAAAAAAAACATACTTACAAAACAGAAATATTTTCTTTATACTGTAAGTATGTTATTCAAATAGCAATTATTGTGCCACAAAATTATAACTTATTTTTTAATTGACAGACATTGACTAAACTTCGACATTTAAAAATAAAAGAGTAATTATGAAAAAGACAAATAATAAAATTATGAAAATTGATTCATTGAGAAACATAGTTTCCAAAAATAAGAAAAATACTTTCGGACTTTGTCATGGCGGTTTTGATTTACTTCACCCGGGACATGTCAAACATTTTGAATCAGCCTCAAAACTTTGTGATAAATTAATAGTTTCAATAACTTGCGATAAGTTTGTAAAAGAGAGAAAAGGAGCAAATAGACCGATTTTTCCCGAAAATGAAAGAGCATATATGATTGCTTCAATTGAGTTTGTAGATTTTGTTGTGATTTCGCCCTACAAAACAGGTATTGAAATCATTGAATATATTAGACCTGACTATTACATTAAAGGTCCGGATTATAAAAATAAAAACACAAAAGGAATCATTCAAGAGAGAGAAGCTATAAAAAAAATCGGAGGAGAAATTTTATACACTAATGATGAAAAATTTTCAACAAGTGGTTTAATTGATAAAATTAAAAAAATTGAACGAGAATCATTTCTATTAATACTTGATAGAGATGGAACTATTATAGAAGAAAAAGATTTTTTAGGTAAAAATAATTCTTGGAAAGATAATATTATTTTAAATCGTCCTGTTATTGATTTCATACATTTTTTGTTACAGCATTATAACCTCACAATTATTGTAGTATCAAATCAATCCGGAGTTGCATGGCAATATTTTAATGAAGAAAGGATTATAGAAATCAATAATATTATTGAGAAAGAATTAGAAAAAGAAGGTATAAAAATTGATGATTGGCAATTTTCACCGCAAGTTGATGAAAAATATGCTAAAATAAAAGGTTTCGAAAAATTTGATTCCAAATATGTAAAAAATAAATCAACTCGCAAACCAAACACAATAATGATTGAAACAGCCTTAAACGAATTGAAATCAAACCGATTTCAATTTGAGAGAATACTTATTTTGGGAGATAGTCTCGACGATAAATTATTGGCTGAAAATTTCAAATGTGATTTTATCAATGTAAAAAATAAAAAATATTCTGAAATTAAAAAAGAATTTACTGATTTTCTCTGAGCCACAAAGCTATAAAATGACCAACAATTGAATGAATATCTTCGCAAGCTTCCATTAAATCAGACGGAACATGTATCGTATAATCTGAAAGTTCCTTTAATTTACCTCCATCATAACCACAAATCCCTATAGCAATTATCTTTTTTTCTTTTGCATATTTTACCGCATTTATGATATTCTCACTATTGCCTGAACCTGAAATTGCAATAAGAATATCACCTTCCGAAGAGAGATTAATCAATTGCTGTCTAAATATTTCTTCATAACCGTAATCGTTCGCAATTGCTAAAATTAAAGGCATATTGGTTGATAATGGAATTACATTAAAACGATTATTATTCTCTAAATAATTTATTTTTGAAGCTCCAAGTGATAAATCACAGGAGTAATGAGCTGCCGTGGCTCCGCTTCCTCCATTTCCTGCTATAAATATTTTTTGATTATTTTTCCTTGAATTATTTAAAATATTGAGTATCTCAGGATTAATATCAGTTTTAGACAATAATTCAATTATGATATTTTTATAATCAGTCCATTCCATTTGTTTGTCCTATATATTTTAGAAGAGCTTGTTTTGTTATTGATTGTTTATTTCCCAAAATTTCAACAGCTACAGCTCCTACAATATTAGCAAATTTAGAAATTAAATATCCCTCATATTTTAAAAATGATAGCAGTGACGTCAAAGAAAAAACAGCATCTCCTGCACCAATTGTATCAATAGGATTAGAAACCAATGATTTTGAATTATATGCCTTATCTCTTAAAAATATACAACCATCTTTCCCCAGTGTTAACAGGATTTCTTTAAATTTTGATTTTTCCCTAATTTTTTTAACAGCATCCTGATAATTAATATTTTTTGAATGATAGGGCAACTGCAATTCCGTTTTATTCATTGAAACAAAATCAGCAGCATTATATTTGGTTATTGGATTATAACCATAATTGCTACTGTTAGTTTGAACATTTAATGCAATAAACTTGTTTGATTTAGAAAAATAATCAACTAACACATCTGAAAATAATCCATGTCCAAAATCATTTATCAAAATTAAGTCATAATCATCTTTTATTTCTTCGATACGATCAATTATTTTATACGATAAATCATCACTTATAACTTCATCATTTAAATATTCTATTTTAAATAGTTTTTGATAATGAGCTGGTTCTATATATCTTTTTTTAATTATCGTAGGAGAATCTGGTTTAATAAAATATTCAAATGTTATATTTGATTTTAATTGAGACAAAATAAACTCACTATTTGTATTCAATTCTCCAAGAATTGAAATAACATGAACTTCATCAATAAATTCAGACAAATGTCTTGCAGGTGCCAAAACTCCTCCGAGATATCTTTCATCACTAATATAACCTGTAGATAAAATAGGATCTTTTGTAGCTCTCCCTTTAGCTGTAACAAAAACATATTCATCAATAATAGTTTCACCGATAAGTAAGACTTTTAATTTTTTAACCTTTTCACAAAATAAATCATAATTAAAATTTTCCATAAAATCTCCTGATCTTTGCTACAACAAATTCTATTTGATCCCTTGTTAAATACTGATGAATTGGTAAAGAAATAATTTCTGTTTTATACTTGTTGGTTTTTATTAAATCCCCTTTATCGTATTTCGTAAATTCTCTTTGTTCATTTATTGTCAACGGATAATGGATTTTACATTCAATTCCATTTTCATTTAAATATTTAAATAATTCATCTCGCTTTTTTACTCTAATAATAAAAGTATGATAAACAGAAAACTCATTTTCCTTATCATAAGGAATATAGTTGATTCCACTTATACCTTGCAATAATTTTTGATATAATTCTGCATTAGATCGTCGCTTTAGTGTAACATTATCTAATTTATTTAATTTTATATTTAAAATTGAAGCTTGCAATTCATCCAGTCTGGAATTATAACCAATAATTTCCTGCTCATTCCTATTTTTCAACCCATGATTTCTTAAAAGTAATATTTTTTCATAGATTTCTTTATCATTTGTCGTTAATATTCCGGCATCACCACATGCACTTAAATTTTTTAATGGATGCAAACTAAATATTCCAACATCAAACGAACCTACTGCTTTATTTTGCCATTTTGCAGTAATTGCTTGGGCAGCATCTTCAATTACTCTCAAATTATATTTTTTGGCAATGTTCATAATTTCATCCATATTACATGGTTTTCCCGATAAATGAACCGGCATAATTGCTTTTGTTTTATTTGTAATTTTCCCTTCAATTTTCGTTTCATCAATCAAACCGTTTTCTTTTATATCAACAAAAACCGGAATTGCTCCTGCAATTTTGATAACATTTGCTGTCGCAATAAATGAATTTGCAACAGTAATAACTTCATCACCATTCCCAATATTTAATGCTTTTAATGCAAGAAATAAAGCATCTGTTCCGGAATTAACACCTATGGCATATTTAACATTAATTAATTTTGCTATATTCTCTTCAAACTTTTTACTTTCAGGACCTAAGATAAAATATGAATTATCTAAACAGTTTGAAATAGAATTCATGATTTCTGTTTTAAATTCAGTGTTTTCTTGTTTTAAAAATAAATATGGTACTTTCATTTTTTATTTCCTATTAATCTAAAATGTCTATTTAATTTAAAGATATTTGCTATATTGTAGTAAAATTTGAACTTATAACTATGCCCATTTTTTAAAATTATATCAAACTCTGTATCTTCATTATTAATTAAATAATCATATTCATCATTATTAATAATAAAAATTTTATTCATATTTTCAGATTTAAATTTTAAATTATTCAACATAATTTTTGAAATATCTAAAGTATAAAAGTTGATATTGTAAAAATATTTCATAAAAGTTTCATAAAAAAAAGGATAACTTCCCTACTCCACATCCTATATTTATCAAAATTCATTTGATGTGTTAAATTATAATTCTTTTCAAAATTTCCATTATACTGTTTTTTATTCCAGCAAAGTGCTTCTTTTTTATTTTTAGCTCTAACACTCATTTTTCGCTACCTAAATATTTAAACCAACTTTTCGTAGCCTTTTCAATATCTTCTGATGACCATAAAGGAGCTTCTTTCCAATAATCAATATTTTCTAACATTATTTTTACACCTTCTTTAAACTTCACTTCCGGCTTCCAATTTAATATTGATTGTATTTTTGTTATATCAGCATGCGTTGAATCCGGTTCACCAGGCCTTTTTGGAATATATATTTTCTTACCATCTATTAAATTAGCCAATTTATTTATGCTTTGCGGAGAGCCTGTACCTACATTAAAAATTTCTCCATCAATATCAGATATTGCTGCACTAAGATTTGCTTTCGCAACATCAGTAACATAAATAAAATCTCTAGTTTGATTGCCATCTCCAACTATGGTTAATGGTTTATTTTCTAATTTTTGTTTCAAAAATACTTTAAAAACAGCACCATAAGTTCCATTAGTTCTGGCTCGTGTTCCGTAAACATTAAAATATCTAAGTGAAATTGCCGGCAATTTATACAACTTATTCCAATGTAAAACAAGCTCCTCACCCATTCTTTTTGTTAAAGCATAAGGATATTCAGGAGCAATTTTAGCATTTTCATTCGTAGGATAATTTTCAGGAATACCATAGCAAGATGAAGATGCACTATATATTATTTTTTTTACTCCATATTTTCTGCAAGCTTCCAAAACATTTAATGTTGCTGTAACATTGGATTTAAAATATTTTTTGGGTTCTTCAATTGAAGGGACAATATCAGCTAAGGCTGCCATATGAAAAACATAATCTGTATTTTCAAAGATAGAATCATCAAATTTCTTTGATAAATCAATATTAAAAAAAGAATAGTTACTATTATCTTTAAATAATTCAATATTATCTAATTGTCCATTAGACATATTATCTACAACAACAACCTGATATTCTTTTTCTAACAACAACTCTACCATATGAGAGCCAATAAATCCAGCTCCTCCCGTAACTATTGCTTTTTTCATGAGATTATCCTCTTTTCCATCCTATTGCAGCACCTGCTCCAGATATTAAATATAATTCAAAATCATTTTCCTGACAAAATTCATAAACAGCTTTTGTTCCACCTAGATGACATCTATCAATATCATCCCAAATGATAATACCTTTATCGTTTAATCTTGTTAATGCATTATTTGAATCTTGCTTAACAAAATTATACTCATGATTTCCATCAATAAAAATAAAATCAAATAAGGGCAATTGAGAAAAATTGTATTTAGTACTATCAGAAAATATTTGTTTTATTTTTTTTTGCATATTCTGTATTTTTAAACAACTTTCCCACTTCAAAAGAACATATATTTTCAGGTAAATTCATTGTATAAATTTCGCAGTCGTCTTTTGTATTTTTACTAAGATTATAAGTTGTCCTACCTAAATTCGTTCCTATTTCAAGAATTTTATCAGGATTTAATATATTAGTTAATTTTGTAATTACCTCTAATTCATGATTATTTACGGAACCATTTCTATATTCATTAAAGAAATTTATTTCAACTTCTGGTTTTTTTTTGAGATTTAATTTTTCTATTAAATCATCCAGTACAATTTCAGTTAAAACATTATTCTCGTATAGCTTCTTTGCATCTTGATAAATATAATTATTAAACAGATTATC
>Ga0256842_1002573_pt1 | contig 12844 bp, 6 predicted proteins | sample 4559240metaG_FD_185973 | JGI IMG/M metagenome (GOLD analysis project Ga0256842, IMG submission 185973) | Hydrothermal vent microbial communities from Guaymas Basin, Mexico - 4559-240 | ecosystem: Environmental > Aquatic > Marine > Hydrothermal vents | place: Mexico: Guaymas Basin | collected...
TATAAGTCAGTGTTCCTGTAGTGGCTGCATCGATTGCCGTTAATTGTGCGATTGTAGCTGCATCTGTTAAAGTAACATTTATACTACCTGTGACATAAGTACCGGCTCCAGAATTTGTAGCCGCATCCGTAGCAGCATTTGCAGCAGTATCTAAAACAGCATATGTTGTTGGGGTTGGGGTTGTAGCATTTAATTCAGCTATAGTGTACCATATTGAATTATTTGTAACAGTGCTGAGTGTTTGGTCTGCTGCTGCATTGTTTGAAGCATCTTTGATGGAGTTTGCCGTACCGTTTGCAGCAGTATAAACTACATTAGCAACCGTTGAGGAAGCTAGAATTTTTGTCGGCATAGTCAATGTTACCATGTTTGAACTGACCGTCGCTGCAGTAGGTGTTGTTGGTGTGCCATTTATATTTACCTTATAATCACCTGCTTCCACAGTAGAACTTGCGATGCTTTCACTATAAGTTATTACAACATTCCCATCACTGTTTACGACGGCAGATGTCATTGTTGGAGGAGTTGTATCTGCAGGAGTAGGAGTAGGAGTAGGTGTAGGAGTAGGAGTAGGAGTAGGAGTAGGAGTAGGTGTAGGATTGTTTGCATCTTCTACAGCATTTGTTGCTTCTACGACCACAGTATGTGGGTTTTCCACTATATTTGTTGCCAATGTTTCAGGATCTTGGACAAAGGTAGGGTCAACAGCTACCGCTTCTACTGTTTGTGCTGTTGCAACCAAGATTGATGTTACATCTGTAACAGTTTCCGATGTTACGGTATCTTTTGTTGTTTGCATTAAAACTTCTAAATTTGATAAGGTATCTTCCAAAGCATCTGTCTGTGTTGTATCTGTCAGCATTTTATGGATTGTATCCAATGTTGCAATAGCACCGCTTAAATGAGCAGAATCATCACTACCGGTTAACTCTACCTGTTTTGCCGCTATAGCAATTACACTCTTTGCTATCGATACAGTAGAATTATTTGCATTAACTGCCGCAACGACTTTTTTTGCCAAGTCTATATTGTTGATGCCGGCATCAACCAAAGCCAATCCCGCATCCGTTCTATTTGCCAATGTCATAGCATCTGTTGCACTTCCTGTCGGGGCCTTTGCACCTGCTACTACTGCTTGTATTAAATTACTTGTATTTAAAGTACCATTTGAAAGTTCTGAAGACCAGTATGCTAAACCCTCAGAGTCAGGCGAACGACCAAGAACATGCTCATATACTTGAGAAATAAAATCTTTATTCGTGATATTGTTACCATACAAATCCACAAATTCTTGTTGTTGGGTAGACCAGTTTTGTGCTATCGCATCATAATCCATCTTTCCACTTTGTATTTCATTTATCCAGTATGCAAAACCGTCTGCATCTGGAGCTCGATTAAAATATGCTATATACAATTCCGTTAATTGTTCTTTCGCTACCTTCATAATATGCTCCTTTTTCTATCGTATAATATTATATTACAACACTTTATCGCATCTTTTTCTTAAAAAATTATACTGCTTTTAAACTAAATATCTTATTAAATAAAAAATAAAAATAATATAACTTTTAGCAAGATAGCAAGATGCGATTTCATAAAAATAAATTTAACTAAAAAGTTTTTAAGCTCTATAAATTTAACAATTAAGTACTAAATGTGACAAAATCTATCTCAAATTCAATTTATTACAAATTTAGTTAAAAATGGATATAATCATTGCTTGATATTATAATATGCAATATCAATTAAAAACAAATTATAGGATATACATGGTAGCTATAATCTTAGCCGGAGGCAGTGGTACAAGGCTTTGGCCTATAAGCAGAAAACTCATACCAAAACAATTCGTAAAACTTTTTGACAATAACTCTTTATATCAAAAGACACTTTTGAGAAATAGCTCTTTATGTTCAAAAGTACAAATTATATCAAATGAAGAACACTATTTCATAGCATTGGATCAGGCAAAAGAGATAGGTTTGGATTGTCTTGACTTTACACTGGAGCCTATAGGTAGAAATACTGCAGCCGCTATAGCTATAGCTTGTTTTGGATACAATCCCGATGAGATACTTCTCATACTTCCTTCGGATCATCTCATAAAAGATGACAAAGAGTATGAAAAAGTTTTAAAAAAGGCTGTAAAATTTGCAAATGACGGTTATATGGTAACATTTGGCATCACTCCATCTTCACCGGAGACCGGATTTGGTTATATAGAGGCTAACGGTTATGATGTCAAAGCTTTTCACGAAAAACCCGATTTAGAAACTGCTAAAAAATACCTCGAAAAAGGCGATTATTATTGGAATAGCGGAATGTTTTGTTTTAAAGCGGGTACTTTTTTGCAAGAGCTTAAAAAATATTCGTATGATATTTATAAAACTTCCAAAATTGCCTATGAAAATGCCATCAAAAATGACATTACAAGAGTTAAGATGGAAGATATGCTCAATATCCCCGAAGACAGTATAGACTATGCGGTTATAGAAAAAAGCGATAAGGTAAAAGTTGTTCCGAGCGATATGGGCTGGAGTGATTTGGGAAGTTTTGATGCTCTTCATCAAGAACTTGAAAAAAACGAAAATGGCAATACAAAAAACAAAAATATTATAGATATCAATTCAAAAAACAATCTCGTCTTGGCAAATAAAAAAGTAGCACTCGTAGATGTAGATGATTTGGTCGTAGTATCTACAAATGATGCACTTCTTATATCAAAACAAGGCAGTAGCCAAAAAGTTAAAGAAGTTGTGAAGCATTTAAAAAATGAGGGTTCCGAATTATTAAATATCCATCTTACCGCACATCGTCCTTGGGGAACATATACCGTTTTGGAAAATTCCCCCAATTATAAGATCAAAAGGATAGTCGTAAAACCTCAAAAAAGGCTCTCTTTGCAAAAACATTTTCATAGAAATGAACATTGGATAGTAGTAAGCGGTACAGCTATAGTTAGAGTAGGGGAGCAAGAGATGACACTAAGAGCAAATGAATCCACATACATACATGCCGGCATTTTGCATCGTCTTGAAAATCCAGGCAACATAGACCTTGTACTTATAGAGGTTCAAGTGGGAGAGTATCTTGGAGAAGACGATATAGTCAGAGTTGAAGATGACTATAAAAGAGGTTGTTGATTGTATCGCAATATTATATTAGCTTTTGATTTTGCAAAAAGAGATATTAAAGAGAGATACTTTGGAACAGGCTTAGGACAACTTTGGTATATCCTCTCTCCCATAGTTACTATCTTCATATATACTGTTATTTTTTCGGATTTTATGAAAATGAAGTTAAATATCATAGATAGTTCATATTCATATAGCATCTATCTTGTCCCGGGTATTTTAGCTTGGACATCATTTTCTACTACTATATCAAGATTAAGCAATTCGATATTTGAAAAAGCATCATTGATAAAAAAGTTAAATGTTCCCGTATATACTTTTCAATTATCCATACTATTTTCAGAAATTATGCTCGCTATTATAGCCTTTACCCTTAGTATTATTTTTCTTTTGCTGGTAAAACAACCCATAACTTTGAGTTTTTTGTGGCTTCCTGTTATTTTATTGTTCCAATTTATATTTGCTTTTGGTCTTGGTGTTATTTTTTCCCTTTTTACACCGTTTTTTAAAGATTTAAAAGAGATTATTCCCATAATTATCCAATTATGGTTTTGGATGACTCCGATTGTTTATGTAAAAGATATGATAGCCAAAAAATATCCCTTTTTAGTAGAGTATAATCCTATATACAAATTTATACAGATATATCAACATATATTTTTATATGGCAATATAAACGGTTTTTACAAAGATATTGTATATATTGTGATTTTTAGTCTTCTGTCACTTGTTTGTGCCGCTTATTTGTATAAAAAAATGATTTCAGAGATCAAGGATATCATTTGAAAGATATTGTTTTGGAAGTAAAAGATGTATCAAAGATATATAAAAAGTATGACAATAACCTTGATAGGCTCAAAGAGATTTTTTTCAAAAAAGAGTACCACAAAAAATTTATAGCCAATAAAAATATATCATTTTCGCTTTTTAAAGGTGAAACACTCGGTATTATAGGGATCAATGGAGCAGGTAAATCAACTATACTTAAGATTATCGCAGGAGTTATAAGTCCAACAAGTGGAGAAGTTATAAGAAGAGGTAGAGTTACCGCTCTTTTGGAGCTTGGTACGGGTTTCAATGATGAGATGACCGGTATTGACAATATCTTTTTAAACGGCTCTTTGATAGGTATGACAAAAGAAGAAATTTATCAAAAAAAAGAGGATATTATAGAGTTTAGCGAATTGGGAGAGTATATAAGAGAACCTATAAAAACCTACTCCTCCGGTATGAAGATGAGACTTGCTTTTTCTATAGCTATTTTTTCAGAACCGGAAGTTTTTATAGTGGATGAGGCACTGTCGGTAGGAGATGCTCACTTTCAGCAAAAATGTATATCGGCTCTCAAAAAAAGAAAAAATGAAAATATGTCCATCATCTATGTTTCGCATGATTTAAATTCTCTAAAACTTCTTTGCGACAGGGTTATTTTGCTAAGTGATGGAATAGTGATAGAGGAGGGTATGCCCGAAGAGGTGATAAACTCTTACAATTTTCTAATTTCCAAATTAAACGATAAAGAAAATCTGATTTTAAAACAAGATAACAATCCAAATTCATACGGAACTTTTGATATAGAGATTATAAAAGCAACAGTTATAGGGAAAAAATCAAAATCAAACATTATATCTTCAGGAGAAAATGCGACTATACAAATAGTGATCAAATCAAAAAAAGCATTTAAAAACATAACCATAGGAATTTTGATAAAAGATAGATACGGTCAAGATATATATGGCACAAACACCTACTATCAGGGCAAAAAACTTTCTACCGAGGCAGACAAGATATATATTTGTGATTTTAATATGCCGCTAAATATAGGCATAGGAAAATATACACTAACCGCTGCGATACATCTTGACGAAAATCATTTGGAAGAGTGTTATCATTGGTTGGACAGGGCTACGGAGTTTGAGGTTGCAGGAGTAGATGGCGATCTTTTTATAGGACTTTGCAAATTAGATCCAAATATAACATATAAAGAAGAAGGAGTACAATTATGAGTAGATTATTATTGGGAATTATGTTGGCATGTTTTTTTATATCGGGAGTGGTTGCAGATGATATATATGAACCGAACAATACTTCAGATGAAGCAAAAAGTATAAGTAACGGTACATATAATCTTTATGCAAAAGATCAGGATTGGTTTAAAATATATCTTAAAAATGGCAATATAGATCTCACGATGACACCAACAAATTCCGTAGATCTAAATATGATACTATACAACCAAAATCATCAAATAGTTGCATCAAACTTTGCATCTTCTCAAGAACATATCAACTATTCTGTTGCAATTTCCGGAACATATTATATTTTAGTAGAGCCTACATCTTCAAGTGCTTGTAATTATACATTAGATATTGATTATATAAGTGATCTTGTAGAAGATTCTTATGAACCCAATAACAATTTCACTGAAGCTAAAACTATCGACAAGGGAACATATACTCTAAGTGCTCAAGATGAAGATTGGTTCAAGTTGGATTTGCAAAGTGGAGATTTAAATCTCACAATGACTCCGCAAAGTAGTGTGGACTTAAACATGATATTATACAATGATAAACAAGAGATTGTAGCGGCAAATTTTGCTTCTGACCAAGAGAGTATAAATTATACGGTTGTTACACCCGGTACATACTACATCAAAGTTACTCCTGCGGTAGACGGTATTTATTCCAACTATATGCTGAGTGTTGATTATTATAGTAAGTTTGTGTGGAAAAAAGTATTGGATTTCGGACCTATAAGAGATGTCTCCGTAACTCTTTATGATATAGATAAAGATGGTAAAGATGAGATATTTATAGCCACAAGTAAAGGATTGGATTCGGATTTGAATGAGATAAAACCTGCTGGATTGATTTGTCTTGAAGATGACGGTACCGTTAAATGGACAAGAACATTCCCGGCAATAGATACTTCGGACCCCCAAACCGGTAAAACATATAAAACCACATCAGTTTCTACAACACCTTTTTTTAGTGATATAGATGCAGATGGGGATATAGATATCGTTATAGGAGTTGGTGCTGATACTTTCGGAGAAGCGGGAACCGATGTAGTCGGACAGCCCGGAGATAAAGGCGGTGTATATGCACTGGATAGCCATGGCGGTATCAAATGGTTTCATCAAAGTCTTGATGTTATAGGCGGTAGTGAAAACACCGGAGACGGAAGACCTGACGGAGTACACGGTACACCTGTAGTTTTTGATATAGATAAAGACGGTAAAAAAGAGATTATTTATGGAGGTTGGGATCAGCATCTTCATGTATTAAATGCTATAGACGGCAGTGAAAAATTTAATGTAGATATGTTAGATACTATTTGGACTATGCCTAAGATAGCAGACATCAACAAAGACGGCGATTTTGATATTTTAGTATCGGCGGATATTACCGAAAATAGTGATGCGGGTACTATGACGGGTGGTATTTTTCATGTTGTATCATCCGAAGGTTTGCAAAATATAGCAGGATTTGATCAATACATAGGAAATAAAAATTACACTACACTAAAAGGAAAATATGAAGAACAAGCTCTATGGAGCAGTCCGGTAGTAGCAGATATAGACAACGACGGATACTTGGAGATCATATATGGAACCGGAAACTTTTTTCACGATGACAGAGGTCAATATATCAGAGTATGGCGACACGATGGCAGTGAAATGTTTAAACTCCAAACAGTAGGAAGAACATTTAGTTCTCCGATAGTTGCCGATATAAACAATGACGGCTATCTTGAGATACTGACTACCACATTGGACGGTTATCTTTTTTGTTGGGATCACGATGGCAATCAACTCTTTGCCACACAAACCCGCTCATATAAAGCTACATCGTCAGACCCCATCTTTAGCTCCCCGATAGCCGTAGATATTAACAATGACGGATATTTGGAAATTATCTATACTCAAGGTGCACAGATAATTATAGTGGATCATACAGGTAAACAGATAAGCGATAACACTAATAGAGATATGATATTTGAGCAGTTTAAAGGCTCTGTAGCTGTAGAAGATATAGACCATGACGGTATATTGGATGTTATAAGCGGAGGAACAACCCCGACGAAAGATCAAGCTGTAGTTTATAGATGGAAAATCAATGGAGATACAAAAATAAACAGTGATTACAAGATAGCAAAGTACCAATTCACCCAATCAAATCAAGGCATAGAAAATTTTGTTAAAAGATTTTACCAAAAGGTACTCGGTAGAGATGCAGAACCAGGCGGTTTGTTATACTGGACGGATGAGTTGGCAACGGGTGTGAAAGCCGGATCGGATGTTGCAAGAGGTTTTATATTTTCTCAAGAGTTCACAAATAAAGCTGTTAGCGATGATGACTTTATAACTATTTTATATAGAGCATTTTTTAACAGAGAACCGGATATAGCAGGTTTTTCAGGATGGAGAGATAAACTCTCCGAAGGTACGACAAGAGCTGAGATTTTAGATGGATTTTTATATTCACAGGAATTTGCAAATTTGTGCAGAACATACAATATACTACCGGTAAAGTGAAAATATGAAGAAAATTTATGTAGATTGTTCATACTTAAGCGAACACATTGAGTTAAATACCGGTATTCAAAGAGTTGTCAGAAGAGTCATAGAAAATCTAACTCTACTCTCAAAAGAGAACGATTTTGAAGTTGTAGCAGTCAATATTTCAAATTCGCAGTTTAAAAAAGTAGAGATAAGCGATCTTTACCAACAGACAAAATTAGACAAAAATGACCACAATCCAAAAGAAGATTTTTTACAACAATTCAAAAATTATCTAAAAAATCTCTATAGAGCTATAAGGGATCTTATAGCTGCACTTATACCTCATAAAAAAGTAAAACTTTTTTTATATGCTCCCAAAGAGAAGTTTGGATTGAGATATATTGTAGAATTGATTGTCGTCAAACCCGTAAAGTTTATCATCAATCAAAATAAAAAAAATAAAACCGTCACAAATGATATACAAATCAACAAAGAAGATGTACTGCTTTTGCTGGATTCAACTTGGTATATGGATATCTGGTCTACGGTAAAAATGGCAAAAGAAAATGGTGCACAAGTTATCGCAGTTATCTATGATCTTATACCCATAACCCACCCTCAATTTTGTGATAATTTTCTGGTAGAAGTTTTTAAAACTTGGTTTAGCGATTCGCTAAAATATGTTGATGGTTTTATAACTATATCCGATACTGTAAAAAAAGATTTGATCTCATTTTTAAAGACAGAGTTTAAAGATAAAGTTTTTGATAAAAAATTTGATTACTTTTTACTTGGAAGCGATTTTAACTACCATAATATAAAAGATGAGATTGTAAGAGATGAATTAAAAGTTCTGTTTGAAAAAAAATCCACCTATCTTATAGTATGCACGATAGAACCAAGGAAAAATCATCTCTACTTGATCGATGCATTTGATAAATTGTGGGAAAAAGGTTTTGATGTAAATCTATGCATTGTGGGAAGAGTAGGTTGGAAAGTTGAAAAAACTATGGATAGGATCAATACTCACAAGTTATTGGGTAAACGATTGTTCCATTTTGCGGATTTGAATGATAAAGAGTTGCAGTATTGTTATAAAAACTCAAAAATGCTTATATTTCCATCTATTGTAGAGGGGTTCGGGTTGCCTATAGTAGAAAGTTTGATGTATCATTTGCCGGTATTGGCAAGCGATACTCCCATACATCGTGAAGTTGGGGGAGATAAGATAGGATATTTTGATCTTGATGACAGTTCAGACTTGGTAAATCAATTGATAAAGATAGAAAATGAGGGCATACCTCCATATTTGATTCCCTCGGATGATTATAAATGGCAAAGTTGGCAAGAAAGCACTAAAATGCTTTTGGATAAAATGAAAAAGATGAGTAAAGAATGAAAAAGTTTTTGAAAAATATACCGATAGTAGGATGGTTTCTAAGAACGATATACAATATCATAAAAATCAACGATTTGAAACAGACTATATATGTTCAACAACAAAACATTCAAAACTTGGAAGCCTATGTCCAATCTCAACAACAAAATATCCAAAACTTGGAAGCCTATGTCCAATCTCAACAACAAAACATCCAAAATATAGAATTAACTCTAAACAACATTTCAGACAATATTTCAAAAATTGTTACAAAAGAGATATTTTATCATATGCTCTCAATTCATCAAAGAGTAGATCAATTTATATTTGATTCTAAAATAATTTTGAAAAACAAAACCAATTCTACGGATTTGAAAAAGATAGATTTTAAAACCCAATCCTTTTTAGATGAATACTATCTTGCATTTGAAAACAGATTTAGAGGTAGCAGAAAGTCCATACTAAAAAGATATGAAAAGTATTTAACATATATCGATATATCTTCTGTGACCAAAGCTTTGGATATAGGTTGCGGAAGAGGAGAATGGGTAGAGCTTTTACAAAGGCATTCTATAGATGCACTTGGTGTGGATTTAAACTATGCTATGGTTGAAGATGCGAAAAGACATGGAGTAAAAAATATAATTGTAAAAGATATATTTGATTTTCTATCAGATAGCGAAGATGAAAGTTATGATTTGATTACAGCTTTTCATATCATAGAACATATACCGTTTAATAAACTTTTGACTCTTTTAAGTGAAATAAAAAGAGTTTTAAAGCCACAAGGAAAGATGATTTTAGAAACTCCAGATCCTACCAATCTGCTTGTATCTTCATTGACATTTTATAATGATCCGACCCATTTGCATCCACTGCCTCCCGATGTAGTTTCATTTATGATAGAGTATATCGGTTTTAAAAAGATACAAGTTATAAAACTTCATCCGTTTGATACAGATATGCATATCAAAGAGCAATCCCATAGTGCAAATATGCTCAACAATCTTCTTTTTAAAGAGCAAGACTATATGGTGATAAGTATCAAGTAAACATGCAAACAAAAACCATTCATCAGTTTTCCCCTGCAGTAACTATAAATGACGGAGTTTCAAATGCACTATTTTTTACTCAGAGGATTTTACACGAGTTAGGATTTAAATCTTATATTTATGCTGCCCAGATAGATAAAAAATTAAAAGATAAAGTTTTCAACATCAACGACTATCATCCATCCCCACAGCAAGTCCTGCTATATCATCACTCCATAGGACACATAGACCATGAAAAGATTATGAATTTTTCCGATAAAAAGATAATGGTATATCACAATATAACACCCTCACACTTTTTTCAAACCGATAAATATCTTAATTTTGCCTGCAAATGGGGAAGAGAACAACTTGCAAATTCAAAAGAGTATTTTATAGGCTCATATGCAGACTCTTATTATAATGTTGAAGAGTTAAAATTATACGGATATAAATTTCCACGAAGCATTCCTGTTTTATCTGACTTTGAAAATAGATATCAACCAAATATAAAAGGATACGACTCTACTTACAATATACTTTTTGTAGGTAGAATTGTCTCAAACAAATCCCAACATCAACTTGTGGAAGTTATATATTATTTAAAAGAGAAAATGGGTATCGAAGATATAAAACTTTTTTTGGTAGGTGCGGTTTCTCAACCAGGTTATAACGATTTTTTGATAAGATATATCGAAAATCTTGATTTAAAAGAGCAAGTCGTCTTAACTGGAAAAGTAGATGACAAAGAGCTTGCTTTGCATTATGCTAAAGCGGATATCTATCTTAGTTTAAGTGAACATGAAGGATTTGGTATCCCGCTTATAGAAGCGATGAAGTATGATATACCCGTATTGGCATACGAAGCAGGAGCTGTAGGGCAAACGATAGGAAAAAAAGGACTACTCCGATTCAAATCCCCCGATACGGTAGCACAAAATATTTTGGAAGTGATGAACAGCTCATCAAAAAGAACGGAACTTTTACTCTATCAAAGAGAGCGATTAAAAAATTTTGAATATAACAATATCAAAAAAAAATTATCGGACTATCTATCTTTTTTAGGTATCAGCACCCCTCCGATCCAAGATAAAAAAATAGTTTCAAAACAGAGATTGAATGTTCGCATAGAGGGTCCGTTTGACTCATCATATTCTCTTGCTATAGTCAATAACAATCTATCAAAAGCACTAAAAGCTGAGGATTTGTCTGTAGAGCTTTATTCGACCGAAGGATATGGAGATTTTGAACCCGATTTAAACTCTATTGACGAAGAGAATAAGTTGCTTTTTCAAAATAAATTACAAAAGATAGATATAACTATTAGAAATCTCTATCCTCCAAGGACAAATGCCATGAGAGGATATCATAAGATCATAGGACCTTACGGATGGGAAGAGTCCGCCTTTTCTCAAAGATTTGTAAATGATTTCAATAAACGACTCTCTATGCTCTTTTGCATGTCCTCCTTTGTAAAAAAGATTATGATAAGAAACGGTGTAAAAATACCTCTTTATACCACCGGCATAGGAGTTGATCATGTTCTTTCTCATCCTGTGGAAAAGATACCATATAAACTTCCGAAAGATTTTAAACTACTTCATATCTCCTCTTGTTTTCCAAGAAAAGGAGTGGATATACTGCTTGATGTATTTAAAGAGATAGCTCATCTTGACATATCTCTCATCATAAAAACTTTTCCAAATCCTCATAACGATATAAAAGAGCAGATAGCAAAATTACCCAAGAAAATACAGAATAAAATTCTGCTTATAAATGAAGAATTAACCCCTTCGCAGATCAATTATCTCTATCAAAATTGCGATGTTTTAGTAGCTCCAAGCAGAGGAGAAGGATTTGGTTTGCCTATGGCGGAAGCTATGCTCTTTGATTTACCGGTTATAACAACAGCTTATGGAGGACAGAGAGATTTTTGTCACCAAGACAACTCTTGGCTCATAGACTACTCATTTAAAAAGGCAAAAACTCACTTTAAGCTTTTTGATTCATACTGGGCGGAACCATCCAAAGAGAGCTTAAAAGAGAAGATACTGGAGCTATACTCTATGCCAAAAGAGCAGATAGAGAAAAAAACAAAAAAAGCAAAAAATCTTATTCTTTCTGATTATAAATGGAGCGACATTGCAAAAAGGATAAAAAAGACTATAAAAGAGTATAAGCCAAAACCATTAAAAAAGTTGAAACTTGCTTGGATAAGTACTTATAACTCAAAATGCGGTATCGCTTCTTATTCTAATTCGCTTATAAAAAATATAATAGACAAAATAGACTCTATCACCATATATGCAAATAGATTAAATCCATCCGACATACTTTCTCAAAAAGAGGAGAAAAATGTTATTAGAGTGTGGAGAGATAGATTTGAAAAAGATGATACCGAACTTATCTCAAAGATAAAAAAACAAAATCCGACTCATATCATCATAGAGTTCAATTTTGCTTTTTTCTCTATGCAAAGCCTTAAAAATCTTATAGAAAACAATTTGGATAAAAGTATCATACTTGAACTTCATAGTGTAGAGGATGTAACCATAAAAGGATTGGAAGCTTCTCTTGGAGATATATCGGATACTCTAAAAAAAGTAGATATGATTATGGTGCACAATATTTCAGATATTAATGTCTTGAAAAGTTTTGGTATCGTTGAAAATGTTATGCTCTTTCCATTGGGAGTTGAAAGCTTTAAACCTCTTCAAAAAGATATTTTATACACTATAGCGACTTTTGGCTTTTTACTTCCGCACAAAGGCACTATGGAGATCATAGAGGCTTTTGCATA
>Ga0256842_1002574_pt1 | contig 12841 bp, 12 predicted proteins | sample 4559240metaG_FD_185973 | JGI IMG/M metagenome (GOLD analysis project Ga0256842, IMG submission 185973) | Hydrothermal vent microbial communities from Guaymas Basin, Mexico - 4559-240 | ecosystem: Environmental > Aquatic > Marine > Hydrothermal vents | place: Mexico: Guaymas Basin | collected...
GCAATGACGGCTGGCGTAACGTGCAGCAGGGGATAACCTCCATAGCCGAAGTGCTGCGTATAACCTGATGAACAGCGACTACACCTATACCGCCGTAGATGGCAGCGGCAGCAGTGTCAGCGGTACCATCAGCGCCGCCAGCGAGGAACAGGCCGCCGCCATGCTGCAGCAGCGCGGCCTTGTCCCGCTGCGTATCGCTGCCGCCAGTGCCAGTGCCGCGTCCACCGCTGGCGCCCGGCCTGTTAAAACACGGCCGCGCCTGAACAAGTCCATCAATATCTCCTTTGGTCGCCGCGCCGCCGGTACCAAGGAACTGGTTACCTTCACCCAGGATCTCGCCGCCCTGCTCGAAGCTGGGGTGCCCCTGGCACGCAGCCTCAAGATAATGACTGAACTGGTGGAAAAGAAGCGCTTTCGCGCAGTTATAGAGGATTTGTACGAGCAGATAAAACAGGGCAGCACCTTCTGGCAGGCGCTGGAAAAACATCCGGCGGAATTCAGCGCGGTGTTTATCCACATGGTCAAGGCCGGGGAGGCCGGCGGTGTGCTTGACCAGGTGCTGCAGCGTCTGGGTATCTATCTCGACAGCGCCCAGGAACTGAAAGAGTATCTGCTTTCCGCCATTGTCTATCCGGTGTTTCTCCTCATCACCTCGGCCGCCTCCATCGTGGTGCTGCTGGCGGTGGTGGTGCCCAAGTTTTCCGCCATTTTCGCCGACATGGGTGTGGCGCTGCCGGCGTCCACCCGGTTGATGATGAGCGTGGGCGATTTTATCAAACACGACTGGTATCTCATCATCGCTGCCGCGGTCGCCGTTTATTTCTCTCTGCGCGCCTATGCTCGCAGCGACAGCGGCGGTTACAATCTCGATCGTCTCAAATTGCGTCTGCCCCTGATCGGTTCCATTGTGCGGCGTTTGGAAATATCCCGCTTCTGCCGCACGTTTTCCACCTTGCTTGCCAGCGGTATCCCCATCCTCAAAGCGCTGCAGATGGTGCGCGGTCTGCTCGGCAACCGGGTTCTTGCCGCCTCCATCGATAAGGTCTACCACGATCTGAAACAGGGGGAGGTACTATCCGAAGCGCTGGCGGCGGGCGGGCAGTTCCCCGCCATGGCGGTACAGATGATCGCTATTGGCGAAGAGACCGGCCGCATGGATAAAATGCTCGCCCGCATTGCCGACATGTACGACCGCGAGCTCAAGGTCAACATCAAGGCGTTCACCTCCCTGTTTGAGCCGCTGATCATTCTGGTGATGGGGCTGGTGATTGGTGCCATGGTTATCTCCATGCTGCTGGCGATTTTCAGCATCAACGATATGGGAATGTAACGGCGGAGAAACAAAATTTGCATTGCGCCACTTTTGTTTTATACTGCCGGAGCGTGGATCTGCGCTTTGTGGCTGAAAAAACAAATATCTGGAGAATGGTCATCGTGAAAAAAAGAACCCGCATCAACAATAATGGTTTTACCCTTATCGAATTGCTGGTGGTAATGGTTATCATCGGTTTGCTGGCGTCGCTGGTGGCGCCCAAGATGTTCAACAAGGTCGACAGCGCCAAAATAAAAACCGCTCGCGCCCAGGTGGAACTGCTCGGCACCGCCCTCGATTCCTACCGCCTCGATAACGGCAAATATCCCACCACCGAGCAGGGACTGGCAGCGCTGCGCACCAGACCGGCCGGAGTAAAAACCTGGGCCGGCCCCTATCTACCCAAAGAGGTGCCCAAAGACCCGTGGGGCAACAGCTACGTGTATAAATCGCCCGGCGTCCACAACGAATACGACCTCTCCTCCCTTGGTTCCGACAACCGCATCGGCGGCGAGGGCGATGCCGCCGATATCAACAGCTGGGAGAACTAGTGAGCCCGCGCCGCTCATACCGGCGCGCCGGGTTCACCCTCATCGAGCTGATTATCGTAGTGCTGCTCATCAGCATCAGCCTGGGGGTGCTGGCGGGGCGTAACTACTCCCAGCAGGATTCCCTCAAACTGCGCACGGCGGCGCGCAATCTGTACAGTTTTCTCCTCGGTGCCCGCAGCGCGGCAGTGCTGGGGCGGGCGGAAAACCGCTGCGTCTACCACCGTGGCGCTGACAGCGTCAGCGATAGCCTGCGCCAGCGCCAGTTGCGGCTGCCGGCGGCGGTAACCATGGCGCTGCCCGCTTCACTTGACGACGATCCGCCACTGGCACAGTGGGATGTTGTTACTTACTATGCCGATGGCTCCAGCACTGGCAGCGCGATTAAACTGCTCTGCGGCGCCAGTCAGTTGCAGTTGCATGTCGATCCGGTGCTGGGTTTTATCACCATCGATGATCATGTCAGCACCGTTGACGAGGAGCAACAGCAATGATGTCGCCATCTGGCAGCGCTCAGCGCGGCTTTACCCTCATCGAGATGCTGGTGGCGGTGGTGATTGTCGCCATCAGCGTTACCGTGTTTTTTCAGCTCCTCTCCTCCAGTATGAAACTGGCGCACAAAAGTCGCGTCAAACTGGCCCGCGCCCAGCAGGCCGACGAGTTGTTTGCCCGTCTGCTGGCCATGGATATCCGCGATGAGAAATTCCCCTGGCAAAGTGACGCTGCCGCTGCTGACGGCGTAACCTGGCAAGTGCATCTGTATCCGCTGCTGGTGCAGGACGATCTGAGCGCGGCAGCGGCAGATTACGCCGACGACAATCTGCCCGAACCCAAATTGGTGTACGAGCTTTATCGTCAACGGCTACAGATGTACAACAGTGCCGACGGGCGTCTGCTGGCGCAACTGGAGACCGTCCGCCGTTTTCCGCCGACATATTTTACCGAACAGTTCAAACAGCAGCATCTGGAAAGTGAGTCGATGGCTGGCGACGACAGGGGCGGGGAGGGTGGTCATGATTAGGAACCTGACCGGGCGGCGCGCCTTCACCCTTATTGAAGTGCTGATTTCCATGACCATCATGGCGCTGGTGGTAACCGTGCTCTATCAGGCCTTTGCCACGGCTACACGGGTGTGGAACAATCAGCAGCTGTTTGACGAAACGGCAGCGCGCCAGCAGGCGGCGGCGCGGCTGCTGCGTGACGATTTTGCCCGGCTGGCGCCCTATACCTGGAACGACGGTAGCGGCAAGCATACGTTTTTTGCCGCCGGCGAGCAGGTGTTGTTCTACGTTACCCGCAACGGTTTCGGCTGCCTGGAGCGTGGCCGGGCACGGCTGTTTTTTACCTGCTGCTATCTGACCCGAACCGAAGACGACAGCTATAGCCTCATGCTTTACAAAGTAGCCCAGCCACGGCTGGAGTTATGCAAGGCGCTGGGCAATTACGCTGCCGCTGCAGTACAGAGCTGGAAAGCGCCGCAGGAGATGCGCGAACACAGTGTAACTATCCTGTCCGGCTTAAGCTCAGGCAGTTTCTCCTTTGATCGCCAGCGCTATCTGCCCGTCGATGCAGTTACCACCGGCAGCGCGCTGGAAGATGACTCCGTCAACGGTGCTGATGATCTGGAAAAAGTACGCCGGGTGCAGTTTAACTACAGTCGGGCCGGGGTGGAACACTCCATCTGCGCCGCCTGTTACCATCCGCCGCTGCCCGATGATGAAAAAGAGCAGGCAGGCAAAAAACCGCTGCAACCGCCGCCACCGCCGGGAGGAAGACGATGATGCGCAATCAGCGTGGTTTCGCTCTGCTGGCCGTGTTCTGGCTGGTGTTGCTGCTGTCGATACTGGCTCTCGGTTACGCCTCATCTACCCGTCTGCGTGCTCAGGCCGCTCTTAATCAAGTGCAGATAGTCCAGCGTTACTACGATGACAGCGCCGCCTTTGCCCGTGGTTATCAGGCCTACACAACTTATCTGGCTAATCGCCCGTTATTTGTCCGTCGCCAGCTCGAAGAGCCCAGCCCGGCGCAGCGATTGGGGCTGTGGTATCCCCGTTTTGAACCCTACCTTGCCAGCATGGTGTCGGCCAGGGTGCAGATTCGCTATGCCAGCGGCCGTTTCGATGTCAACAAACTCAAGGCGGCCACTTGGAACGCCATACTCACCTGCTGCGGCGTCGAGCGGGAGAGCGAGCGCAGCGCCATTATCAACAGCGTACTCGATTGGTGCGACAGCGATAACGCCCACCATGCCCAGGGGGCGGAAAACGATTACTACCACCATCTCAAACCTGAATATAATTGCAAAAATGCGCCAATTGAGGTACTAGAGGAGCTGCTGCTTGTCAAGGGGATAACGGCAGAATTGTACTACGGCAATCTCAACTGGCAGCCCGTGGCTGAACCTGTGGCGGCAGACGATGAAGATGAGGCGGCATCACCGCCGCAGCCATATCATTTCAACCGCGACGAACAGCATCCGGGACTGATTCATTTTCTCTCGGTGTATGGCGCCGAGGCAAAACTGGATATCAACAGCGCCGCGCCCCAGGCATTGCTGCTGATAGAGGATATCACCGCGGAGCAGATAGCTGCCATTGTGGCACGCCGCTCACAGGAGGCGATAACCAAACTGGCTGATCTGAGTGAGATTCTCGATACCGACCAGTTTGTGTTGCTCAAGCGTTATTTTACCGTGATATCAGCGCCGCGTTACCTGGTGGTGGCCGTTTCCGCTGCCGGGGCAAAAAATTCGCCGCTGTTGTGGCAACAGCGGGTGTTCGATCTTAACGAAAAACAGGATAAGAACCTATAGCTGATGATACAGTCTCCACTGCCTCAAACATATCTCCTGCTCTGCGGTGATAACGCAGTCGCCGTGTATCATCTCGGTCGCAGCGGTGTAAAAAGCCACAGCCACCATGCCATAACCGCCGAAGGTGGCCTGGCCGCCGCCCTGGGCGAGGTGAGAGCGCAATATACCTATAAAAGTGACGATACCCTGGTGGTGGGCCTGCCCATGCGCTATTTTACCAGCGTGGATTTTACTCTGCCTGCCGCCGCCGCCGCTAATCTGGAGCAGGCGGTGCGTTACGAACTGCTGCGCCATGTCCCGTTCGACCCGCAGCAGGCCTGGCAGCACATTGCCTCCACCGCCGGCGCGGACCAGCTCGAAGTCAGCGTCACTCTGGCTCTCAAGCAGCCGTTGCAGGGACTGATGGCCGCCCTCAGCGCTGCCGGTCTGGCACCGACATCGCTGGCACCGGCACTGCATTTGCTCACCGCGCTGGACAACCGCGACGGAGTCTACGTTGTTTGCGGCGACCAGCTTGAAGCGCAAGTACGAGTTGGTGGGGCCACCGTCTGTACTGCCGTAGCTGACCACAGCGCCGCCGCGGGCGAGCTGCCCGTACCCCTGCGCGATCTGTTTTCCCACGTTGCCGACCTGGCGCAAACGGCGCCACCGCTGCCTTTGCGCTACTGGCCGCAAGCGCCGCCAGCATACTTTGCCGCGCAGCAGGGCGTGGCTGCCGCCGAAGAGATTGAGCTTGTCGGTGCCGGAGTGCGGGAGCGCCTCAAACAGTTTTCCGCCAAAATCGACCTTATAGAGCCACGCCAGCTGCAGCGGCAACAGCGCTGGGCGCGGCTGCAACTGGCCATGATTGCGCTGGTGGCCATCAGTTTTCTGGTGCTGCCCTACGCCCATCTGCTTGGCCGCCGCGCCGCTCTGGAACAGTTGCAGCAGCAGATAGTGGTGGTAAAACAACGCGCTCAGGCCCTGGACGCTATCCGGCGCGAAAACCAGCAGATAACCGACAGTTTTGAGCATCTGGCCGCCTACCGTGATCGCTGGCCGTGCGCTGTCGATACCCTTAAAGAGGTAACCGACATTTTGCCGCAGGATACCTGGCTCAGCTCCCTGGGTTTGCGCCAGCAGCAGCTCACCATGCGCGGCACCTCCGCCGATGCCACCAAGGTGGTCGAAGCGCTGGAAAACTCCCCCCTGCTCAGCGATGTCCATTTTGATGCGCCGGTGGTTAAACGCGGCAACAAAGAAACCTTTACCATCGTGGCAACGCTGAATAAAAATTAGGCAGCTTTTTTGGCTGGACTTTATGTGTTAGCGTAAACAAGGTCGCAATTATGCGGTGAATATAAAAATAACGTAAAATTATCTGAGCGCAAATATGTTGCGCGGTAACGATGCCGAACATATTACCCTGTTTGGCTCCTGGGGCGAGACATGGCTGGTATGCGAGATAGTCCTGTACCTGTGCGCGCATACTCCAACGTAACGGAAACCGACACCAATGGTCGATAAAACAACCCGACAACTAGGCGGCAGCACCGGTCTCAACCGCTACCTGATTCCCGTTGCCATCGTACTGGCGCTGCTGGTGGGAGTGCGTTCCGGTTACAACTACTGGCACCAGCAGCTCGACGATATCAACCAGAGTATCGCAGTCCACCAGATGCAGTTGGACAAGTATCGGCGCATCATCAAGAACAGTGCCCGTTACGAAGCCGCCAACCGGGCGCTTAAAACCCTGCAGATTAAGACTCGCACGCAGCGCTTTATTGATGGTGGAACCACCACTTTGGCACAGGCTAAATTCCAGAATCTGGTCAAACAGCTGGCGCTGCAGCACAAAATAGATATTCGCTCCACCAAAGTGTTGCCGGTGCAAAAAAAGGACGGCTTGGTGTTGTTACGCTTGCGTGTGGACGGAAAAGCCGAGATAGCTAATATCGAACATTTTCTGCTGGCACTGTACAGCAACAACCACTATTTGTTTACGCCGCAATTGGAGATACGCGTAATCAGCAGCCGTGAGAAACGTTTTTATTATCTCACCGTTGAAATAGCGGCTATAAAAGAGGTGTAATACGCTGTGAAAAAACTGGGTCTGCGACAGATATTAATTGCCGCTGCGGTGCTGATAGTGCTGGTTAACGGCGCTGTTGCCTACAGGTTGTACCACCGTGCGGCGCAGGTGCCTCCTTCAGCTGCAGCAACTGCAGTTGCGACCGCCCCGGCAGAGAAAAGCGCGGTGAGCCGCGATTTGACTGTTCTGCTGGCACCGCACAAAGCAGTACCGACACAATATAAAGTAATTGAGGACAAAAATCTGTTTTCCCCTCAGCGTACAGCTTGGCATCCGCCTAAACCGACAATTCCAGCTCCGGGCAAGGCAAACGGAACAGTTGCGCCAAAACGCGGTGATGTTGTGCTGGATGCCACCTTCACCGTGGGTAGTCGGCATGGTGCCATGCTTCGTTTCCTCCGTTTCAGCAAACAGTTGCAGTATCAGCGCCTGTATCAGGGGCAGGAGGCTGCCGATACTACCAGATCTAAAAATATCCGCTACACCCTGCTTAAGGTAGAAAAAGATCGCGTGCGAATCAAAGATCAATATGGTAAAGAGTTCGACGTAAGTCTTTATGATAACAAGAATCACACTGCTGCCACCACTGCCGCTGCCACGCCGAAAGTGATTATCGGCCACGCTGCTGCCAATATGAGCAGCGCTGCTGTGGTCGCCGGTAAGGGCACCTTGGCGCAGGCGCGCAACCTGGCCAATAAAAAACATCAGCAACGCCAGATGCAAAAAAAATTGGCTACGGGTGAATATGTCCAGGTTAAGACCCCCTTCGGTGTCAGTTACGTAAAGGCGGTGCAACACAAAAAGTGAGAGCAGTCTCCAGACCCCGAAGTTAACCCGTGCTGCCGCGCGTTGGTTACACCGCTGCAGGTAAACAGGCGCTTGCACGAGCATCAGAAGCAGATTTTTTGTATCAACTGCCATAAGGCAGCAATAATAAACCGAACATCACAAATAACTGGCGGAAAAAATCAATGGTACAAACACCCATAAGACGCATTCTTGTTGCCACCGGCTTGATTCTGGCCGTTTACGCTACTCTCATGTTGCCCGGTTGCGGTATGCTGGAGCCAACCATGCAGGAGCAGGCTCCGTCACCGACACTGGATATCGCCGCCCCGGATCGTTCTGGTGGTCAGAATGATGCGCCCGCTGCTACTTCCGAAGACCGTGTCAAAACCGCTGCGGATCAATTGAGTGAGGATATTAAACAACTTCAGCAGCAACAGAAACAGTTTAACAGCGAGTTGGGGCGCCTGCACGGGCAGAAATCGTCCCGTATGACGACTGCGGCAGCGTCCGGCGGTAAAGGTAAAACCATCGGTGCCACCACCCAGCCGGTCAGCTTTAATTTTGATCAGGCCGATCTCAACGAGGTGGTGCGCCTGTTTATGAGCGATATTCTCCATGCCGACTATGTGGTGCAGGGAGATATAAGCGGTAAAGTTACCATGAGCATCGACGGTAACTTTACCGACGGGCAGTTGTGGCAGATTCTTGCCGGAATATTGCAGATAAATCACGTAACTATGTTCGAACAAGATGGCCGCTGGCAACTCATGCCACTGGCGCAGGCGCCGAGCGCGTTGCCATCGCAGAATCTGTTGTTGTCCAGCGCCGACGGTGTGGTGCGTGGTCAGCGTATCCAAGCAGTTACCGTCAAATATGCCCCGGTGGCCGAGTTGGTCAAGGTGATCAAACCTTATTTAAGCAAGGGTGCACAGGTCTACGCCCACGAGCCCAGCGGCACCTTGCTGCTGTGTGATTATCCCACAAATCTGCTCAAGGTGCAGAAACTCATAAAACAGTTTGACGTACCCCCTTTTGCCGGTACGCATATGCAGGTTTACTGGCTGCAAAATGTCAAAGCCGATGTCATTCTCAAAGAGTTGGATTCTCTGGCCAAGAGTGTGCGCCTGGCTGCGGGAAGTGGCAGCAATCCCAACAGCAGCCTCTCCTTTGTCGCCCTGCCGCGTCTCAATTTGATGCTGGTGATCACCCGCGATGCCGATTCCCTCCACTTTGCCGAGATGTGGATTAAGGAACTCGACCGTGAAGTGCCACAACCGCTCCAGCCGGAGCCGGAAGACGGTATCTACGTGTACGAAGTGCAGAACGGTATAGCCAAAGATATTGCCAGTGTGCTGGATGGACTGTTTGGTGGCAAAAGTACCGGCATTCAAAAGAAAACAAAGGCCGAGAATGAACCTGTCGGCGTCAAACTTACCCGTTTGCACAGCGGCATTGACAACAAGGGCATTAAACGTAATCGCAAAGCTCCCGGGGCGGTCAGCGGTACCCTCAGTGGTGAAGTAACCTTTGTGGTGGACGAAGTGAGCAACACCATCATTATCCGTTCTAATTACGACGACTACCAGAAGATTCTCCCCATGATAAAACGCCTGGATATCTATCCCAAGCAGGCGCTTATCGAGGTGACAATCGCCGAGGTGCTTCTGGATGAGAACAACAAGCTCGGTATCGAGTGGGATTATCTGATGAAGGATGTTGCCGGTACCAGCGCCAACGGCTGGCTCAGTATGGAATCCGGTCTTGGCCTTATCAATGGCACCGGCGAAAGTCTTATCGGCAGCGGCCTTAGCTATCTGTTGATAAATACCGGTCGCTTTCGCGCTGCCATCAAAGCTTTCTCGTCCCAGAACCGGGTAAATGTCCTCTCCTCCCCCCATATCATGGCGTCAGACAACGAAGAAGCCAGCATCAATATCGGTGATGAGGTTCCCATCGTAACCAGCGAATACCGCACCACCGACTCCGGCTCCACCGCCACCACCACCGACAAGACGATACAGTATCGTGATGTCGGCGTTATTCTCAATGTGACTCCGCACATCAACGCCAACGGCATGGTGCGCATGGAGATAAAGCAGGAAGTAAGCCAGGTATCCAACAAGACGGTGGAAGGAGTTAATTCACCGGTGTTTGCCAAACGTACCGCCGATACCGTGCTGGCTGTGCGCGACGGCCAGACCATCGTCATCGCCGGACTCATGCAGCAGAATTCCGGCAACAGCTACTCCGGCGTGCCTATTCTGGGGCGTATGCCGGTGCTGAAGTACATTTTTGGTTACAACAGCAAGGAGTTCCGTAACACCGAGCTGATGATATTCATTACACCTCACGTGATATTAAACGAACAGGACTCTACCTTTTTAAATCGCAGTTTCCTCAACCGTCTCGATAAAATCAAAGCCGAATTAGGGGGCTGATTTCTCTGAACCTGCGATCGGGCTGTCGTTGGAATATCCGCAGGTTTTCTAGTTGTTGTGCCGGAGCAGTTGCGTGCCAGTGGGGGCTGTTTTGCGCTCTGGGGTTATTCCCCCCGTTCCTTCCTGATGGCGGCGAGGATGGCGGCGCCACCCTGGTCGAGGGTGGTTTGCGCTATGGAGCAGCCCAGTTGCTCGGCGTTTTCACGCGGGCCGGAGATGGTGTTTTTGATGATGGTGGCACCGTCGAGGCTGATGATGCCGCCGGTTACTTTGAGTGTAGCGCCGTCGAGTTCGGCCATGCAGAAGGCGGGAATGCTGCAGCCGCCCTGCAGGGTGCGCAAAAAGGCGCGTTCCGCCAACAGGCGGTATTCGGTGGCGGGATGGTTGATGGCGGCGCGTATGGCCTGACGCTTGGCGCTGTCCAGCGTGGTGGCGGCTTCTACCGCTACGCTGCCCTGGCCGACGGGGGGGATGAATTTATCCAGCGGCAAAGTCTGCACAATCATATCGTCGTAGTGCATGCGGTGAACGCCGGCGTAGGCGAGGAGGATGGCGTCGCACTGACCGCTGTCCATTTTTGCGATGCGGGTCTGCAGGTTGCCGCGCATCTCTATTACCTTCAGGTGGGGATACCAGGCCTTGAGCATGGCGCGGCGGCGTACCGACGACGAGCCGATAACCATCTGGCGGCTGCTATCTTCCAGGCGCAGGCTGCTGTCGCGGCTGACCACTACGTCATTTACCTGCTCGCGTTCGGTAAAGGCGATGATCTCAAACTCCTGCGGCAGTTCCGACTGCATATCCTTGGCGCTGTGCACGGCGATGTCGATGGCGCCGCTGCGTAACTGATCTTCCAGCTCTTCGGTAAATACCCCTTTGCTGCCGATCTTGGCGATGGAGACATCGAGGATTTTGTCGCCGCGAGTGTCTATCTCGACAATCTCGCTGCTTAATCCCGCCTTGTTGAGCAGTTCTTCCACATAGTACGCCTGCCACAACGCCAGTTTGCTGCGCCGGGTGCCGATTTTAACGCTGGTAGCCATATTTTTGTTCGTCCTTTTTGATGATTTGGTAAGTCGAATAGTTGGCGCATTTTTTCAGGTATCAACCGTACTGTCAAGAACGGTTTTGGCGACGATTTTTAATTGTGATAACAGGTTTTTGTGCGCTTTTTCCCGTTGATATGCTATTTTCACGTTTAAGTTTTTTAAGCTGTCTGGCGAAAGAAAAGGGCCGTATGGTTAAAATTATTGTTGCGCTGGTGAGTATTGCGCTTGTGTATGGCTGCCAGCGTCCTGAGGATTACATAAAGCAGGCCGATGACGCCGCTTATGCCATTATCGCCGCCGGTCAACGCCGGTGTGGTGTCGACGATGAAGGTTTCAGCATCAGCCAAGCGCGGCAGCGTCTGCGCGAAAAACTGCTGCGAGATCAGCATCTGCCCACCGTAGCGGACGCGGCGGTGCGGCCTGATGACGGTAGCGGCCATCAGTTGTCGCTGCTGGAAGCGTTGCAGGTGGGGGCGTACAACAGCCGTGAGTACCAAAGCCAGAAGGAGAAGGTGTTTCGCGCCGCTCTGGCGCTGGATCTGGAACGGGAGGAATTTCGTACCACTTTCAACGGCTTGCTTTCCGGTTTGTGGAGCAGTGATAAACGTTCCGGCGCACGAGAAAGTGGTGTTGTCGGCAGCGCAGCTGGAGGTATACAGCGTAGCTTTGAAAGTGGTGCGGCGTTTGCGGCGTCTGTCGGTCTGGACATGGTGCGCCTGCTCACCGGCGATCGGGTGTTTGCGCGCGGCATAGTGGCTGATACCAGCATCTCGGTGCCGTTGTTGCGCGGCAGCGACAGCGAGATCGTTACCGAACCGTTGCAGCAGGCGGAGCGCGATGTGGTGTATGCCATTTGGGAGTTTGAGCGTTTCCGCCGCCGGTTTGCCGTGCAAATCGCCAGTGAGTATCTGCTGGTGCTGGAGCAGATGAACCGGGTGGATACCGCGCGTGACAATTACCACCGGTTGCGTATGTCGCGGCGGCGGGCACGGAGGCTGGCTGATGCCGGACGCTTGCCGGAGATTCAGGTGGATCAGGCGTTGCAGGACGAACTGCGGGCACGCAGTAATTGGGTAAAGGCGCAGCAGCGCAGTGCCGACGCTGTGGATCGTTTTAAACTTACCCTGGGGTTGCCTACAGATGCGCGTATCAGACTCAAGCGTGATGAGTTGGAGCGGATTGGCGGCATTATCCATGATACCAGCGCTGATATCGGTGCCATGCCTGATCATCTGCTTGCCACTGCTCTGCAGCGCCGACGCGATCTGTTGATTGCCGTAGCGCGGGTAGAGGACAGCAGGCGTGCCATAAAAGTGGCCGAAGATAATCTGCGTGGCGATATTACCCTGTTTGCCAGTGGCTCCAGCGGTGCGCGGCGCGGTGTTGCCAGCGCCCATCTGGACGATAGTGATATTGATCCCGATCGGGGTTACTATTCGGCGTTGCTGAGTATAGATCTACCGCTGGAACGAACTGCCGAGCGCAACGTGTTGCGCAATCGGCTGATTGATTACCGTAAACGGCAGCGTGATCGTCAGCAACTGGAGGATGAGGTTAAATATCAGGTGCGTGCCGAGTGGCGGGCGTTGCGCGAGGCGTACGAGAATATGCACATTCAGAACATGGCGCTCAAAGTGGCCAGACGCCGGGTTGCCAGCACCACCTTGCTGCTGCAGGCGGGACGGATTCAAATGCGTGATCTGCTTGAGGCTCAGGATGACCTGGTGCAGGCGCGCAACGCTGTGGACGAAGCGCGCGTGCGCTACCGGATAAAAACGATGGAATTACGTCGCGATCTGGGAACACTGACGTTGGATGCACA
>Ga0256842_1002575_pt1 | contig 12839 bp, 11 predicted proteins | sample 4559240metaG_FD_185973 | JGI IMG/M metagenome (GOLD analysis project Ga0256842, IMG submission 185973) | Hydrothermal vent microbial communities from Guaymas Basin, Mexico - 4559-240 | ecosystem: Environmental > Aquatic > Marine > Hydrothermal vents | place: Mexico: Guaymas Basin | collected...
CCATCACGTTTCACTATTACATTGCTTCTCAATTTTATTCCGTTCTTAGATCCCGTGAAGACAAGATACGAGTTTTTGGTAAGAAAATATTTCATATATTGGTTTAATTTATAGATCGAAAATTTCTTTCCCGAATAAACAACGCTTCCTTTTACGGTAATCCCGTTTCGATATATCAAAACATTGCTTTCTTTTACGGGAAGGCGGACATAAAAATTGTCATTATTCACTACGGAGCAAATTACTTTTCCTTTTTTCGCGTTTTTATTCGATAATTCAAAATCACATCCCTCTGAACTACCGTTTTCAAAATCCTCCAATCGAGAGTAATAACTTCCCATAGAGCCCCAAAGCAAAAGCCCTTCGGAGGGAGATAAAATATCTACGCTATATTCGGAATTTTTGATTCTCCCTATGAGTTGCCCCTTTTCCACATAACTAAAATTCCCGGAAAGTTTTTCAATTTCTCCCGATGCTGAAGCAACAACGGGAACCGAAATGAAAAACACATCGCCATCCATCTGCTTATAAACGGGATAATCAGTCACTTTTTCGTTAACAACACGAATACTGCTTGCTTTTAAAAAAGAAATGAGCCTATTAATACCGGAAAGCACCATAAAAACCGATATCAATAAAAGCAATACGTTCACAAACAAACGCTTTGCCGAAAAATTTTCCATTATCTTTAAAGTTAATTGTTCTTTTTGCTTCTTTTCCTTAAATAAGCAGGAATTTCTATATCGCCCGTATCTATTTCATCAAGGTTGGGAAACTTTCTTTTCTTTCTTGACAAACCACGGTCTTCTTTGCTTTTTCTCTTTTCGGTAAAACCTGCGGCAATAACGGATATTTTTATCGACTTATCCATAGATTCGTCAATCGTGGTTCCGAATATTCTGTTTGAATCTTCCGTAGCGGATTGTTCTATTAAGTTCATCGCCTCGTGAACTTCGTCGAGGGTTAGGTCGTTGCCTCCGGTGATATTCACCAAAATTCTCGTTGCACCCTCAATCGAAAATTCAAGAAGCGGGCTTGAAAGAGCTTGATTTACCGCCTCTTTCGCCCTGTCTTTACTCTCACCTTGCGACCATCCGACGCCAAGCCACGCCTTCCCGGCGCCTCTTAAAATCGTGCTCACATCGGCAAAATCGACGTTTATTAACCCGGGCTGGGTAATTATATCGGAAATACTTTTCACAGCGGAAGACAAAATATCATCGACAAGTTTAAATGCTTGATTTATCGGCGTCTTTTCGGTTACCACGTCAAGGAGTTTATCATTTGAAATTGTAATAATTGTATCGACATACTGCGCGAGTTCTTCTATTCCGCTTTCCGCCACTTTCATCCTATGCCTTCCCTCAAAACCAAAAGGCTTTGTAACTACGGCAACAGTCAAAATTCCGAGTTCTTTTGCAAGAGAGGCAATTATAGGGGATGCACCGGTACCGGTTCCCCCGCCCATCCCGGCAGTAATGAAAAGCAAATCCGCTCCTTCTATAATTTTTTTAAGTTCATCCTTACTTTCTTCGGCAGACTTCTTCCCTATCTCCGGAAAAGATCCCGCACCAAGGCCTCCGGTTGTTCTTGCACCAATCTGCACCTTTTTCTCGGCATTGCTCAAAGCAAGAACCTGAACATCGGTATTCACCGCAATAAATTCCACTCCCTCTATTCCTTCGGAGATCATCCGATTAACTGCGTTATTTCCTCCTCCGCCAACTCCCATAACTTTTATTACGGCACCTGCCTGCCAGGGATCAAGATTAGACATATATTCAACCTCCTATCCTAAAATGTCTTTTAACCAGGAAAACCATTTTAAATTAACACCCGCACCGCGCCTTGAAGAATTAAGAGTAGCCATATATTTCACAAGCCCTGTAACCGCCGAATATTCGGGCGACTTCAACATATCCACGGTTCCACCGTCGTCACCCGGGTATCCCACGCGAACAGGGACTTCGAGTATCTCGCTTGCCCTTTTATCTATTCCTTTCAAGTTCGCCGTGCCACCGGTCAGCACTACTCCGGCAGACATATTACTCCAATATCCCAATTTTGTTAATTCAAAACGTATATTCTCAAAAATTTCGTCAACTCTATCCTGAATAATCGCGGCAATCTGCTCTTTGGAAACTTTGACATTTCTGCTGCCTCCGAGCCCCGCAAGCGAAATTTCTCCCCCTGAGTCTTCCGCTTCGCTATCCATACCCACATAACCGTACTGCTTTTTGACTCTTTCCGCCTCCACGATGGAGATTCTTAAAATTGAAGCAAGATCTTTTGTCAGATACTCACCGGCCATAGGAAAAACCTCGGTAAACGATATGTTTCCTTCCGAAAAAGCAATTATATCGGCAGTCCCGCCGCCTATGTCTATCAGGGTAACTCCTAATTCTTTCTCTTCTTCCTTTAATGCGGAAAAAGACGAAGCGACGGATTGAAGCACAAATTTATCAACGGAAAGTTCTGCGTTCCGCACGCATTTCCTTATGTTCTGCAAAACAGTTGCGGAACCCGTAACAATATGAACTTCTTCTTCAAGTTTAATCCCCGACATACCGACAGCGTTTCTTATGCCACCCTGTCCGTCTATTATGAACTGCCTTGGAAGTACGTGTATAATTTCCTGATTGGGTTGAAGCATTATTACTTTTGCCGACTCCTCTGCGCGCCTCACGTCGTCACTCGTTATTTCGCGGCCTTCGCGTGAAATAATCACAGTACCTTTATTATTAACCGAGTGAATATGAGTACCGCTCACAGTGACAGCAACGGAAGAAACCTTTTTTCCGCTCATATTCTCGGCTTGTTGCTTTGCCTCCATAATGGATCCGGTAGCTTTGTCAAGATCCACTATTATTCCTTTATTTATTCCTTTACTATGTGCCTCACCCACACCTATAATGAGAGGTTCACCATCCGAAATCTCCGCAATAAGAAATTTCGTAGTACTGCTACCCAAATCAAGAGCGGCAACAATTTTTTCGTTCATTGTTTCCTCCAGGTAAGAACAGCTTCATTTTCGTACCGCAAGTCGATTCTTTCAATAGAATCTCTCTTTTCATCATACAAGGACAAAGTTTTTTTATATTCCAATATCTTATCATTATAACTTTCATACCCCATTATAACAAGAATTCCGTTTTTATCATAAAAGGCGGGAGAATTTTTGTAAAGGCAAAATTTTTCAATATCATCTAACATATTATAATCTTTTAATTCATAAAACAACTTGCTAAAATCCTCACTCCATTCATTACTATCCATATCCGCCGACACATCCTCTCCTTTATTATTGTTTATTAACTTAATTATATGACCTTTAAGCGTAATTGCAAATTGCCCGTTAGAAAACCGAATATTTCCAATCACGGGCTCTTCATACATAACCCTCGCTTTCCAAAAATTTCTCTCGATCTTAACAGGCTTCTTGGGTGAATAGAGTTTATAAAACATACCTTTCTTGCAAAGAACATCGTCTATGGAAATAGGGACATCGCTTTTTAAGGTAATCCTTGCAGGCGGTAAAAAAAAGAGGGGAAATACGAACAGAAAGAAAAGCAAAGTAATTATTGTAATCGCCCAAAAAAACTTTTTCATCCTTTTCCGGACAAAGCAAATCCAACTATCTTTTCTACAAGTTTTTCAAACGGAATACCTGCTTTTTTGGCAGCATCGGGTAATAAACTTGTTTCAGTAAATCCCGGTATCGTATTTGCTTCGAGTGCGTAAATTTCTTCGTTTTCACCGACAATCAAATCAATTCTTCCGAAATCCCTAATCCCGAATTCCTTATAAATTTTCAAAGAAATTGATTCCGCTTCCTTATAAGAATTCTCACTTATATCGGGCGGTATTAAATGCTTTGACATTCCGGGGGTATATTTTGATTCGAAGTCATAGTATTCGTGGGCGGGGATTATTTCTATAACAGGCAAAACCTCGATTTCTTTCCCGTTTCCTATTATAGAAACGGTAATTTCTTTTCCTTTTATAAATTCTTCTATAATTACAATCTCCGATAAATCAAATGCCTTTTTCAACCCTTCTTTGAATTCCTCTTCTTTATCGGTAATTGTTATACCTATTGTAGAGCCTTGATCGACAGGTTTTATTACAACCTTTTGCGTTTTCAAATTTTCCAGTACTTCTTCAAATCGAACCGTTTCCCCGCCTCTTACGAAAATATAACGCGGAGTTTTAATCTTTAACGCATCGAATAATCTTTTTGTCGTAAGTTTATCCATACATACGGCACTTGCAAGCACCCCGGATCCGGTATAGGGGACTCCCGCAAGTTCGAGCATTCCCTGAACAGTCCCGTCTTCGCCGAATTTTCCATGAAGAGCGATAAAAACGGCATCCGGCTCAAACTCATCTAATACACTTTCGATTCTCCCTCGGAAATCAAACTCTTTTGCTTCGAAACCCGTTTTAACAAGCGCATTATATATTGCCCTTCCGCTCCTTTTGGAAACTTCTCTTTCGCTTGATAAACCGCCGTCCAAAACAAGTATTTTCTTCTTCATTTCTTTTTAATAAGAAGTTGGGTGTTAAATTTCCCGAGTAACTTTATCTCGAGTTCCAGAATCAAGTCCTTTTCTTTGTAAACCCTCTCCTGAGCCTTCCTTATGAGCGTTAGCACATCGTTTGCCGTAGCATGTCCGAGGTTTATTATGAAATTCGCATGAAGATCCGAGATCATTGCATCTCCCACTCTCATCCCCTTGCATTTTGCTTCCTCAAGCACTTTACCCGCATAAGTCGTGGGAGGGTTTTTGAATATGCTTCCGGCACACGGGTATTCTATGGGTTGCCTGCCTTTTCTTTTACTTTCCGCATCCTTTATGTTTTTCTTACCGGCTTCCTCCGAAACCCTGTCAAGCTCGAACAAGACATCCAAAAGTATTAAAGGTTCGTCTTGCAATATACTGTACCTATAATCAAATTTCAAATCGTCGTGCCGCATTTTATGTTTTTTTCCGTTGTAATCCATTACTCGCACATATTTTATATAAGTACTCAAAAAATGAGAGTTTGTCCCGGCATTCATCGCAACCGAACCGCCTATTGTTCCCGGGATTCCCCACGCAAACTCTATGCCACCGAGGCCTTTCGTTAATGCGGCATTAATAAGGCCGTTAACCGTATGCCCGCCTTTTACGAGAACCTCTTCCCCGTCAATTTCAACACCGCTCAATTCTTTTGAAACCTGAATAACAACGCCTTCGATTCCGCTATCGGAAACAAGCAAATTTGTTCCGTTGCCGATAACAGTTATCGGCAACCGATTTCTCTTTGCCCACGAGAGTATATTTTTAATGTCTTCTTCGTCCTTAGGCTTACAAAAAATTTCAGCGGGCCCGCCAATTCTGAACGAAGTATGTTTACTCATATATTCATCGATTAGAATTTGTCCTTTTACCGCTTCTTTTAACCTATCAATCGAAGTTTTCCTCATACATCTCCTTTCAGGCCGATTAACCCAGAAATTTCACCTATATCTCCCGGCCCCAATAATACAACGATATCGCCCTTTTTCAACAATCTATTCACATACCTAACAGCGTCGCTATTATCTTTTGCAAAATGAACTTCCTTTTCAGGATACCTATTTTCTATAATTCTTGCAATATTTTTTCCGTTGATTCCGTCAATCGGTTCTTCGAATGCAGAAAAAATCTCCGTAACAACAACTATATCGGAAAGTTCAAACGGATCCGCCACTTTATCCCCAAGCAAGGCAATCCTGCTAAACCTGTGAGGTTGATAAACCGCAATGAGCCTTCTGCCGGGAAAATGTTTCTTTACCGCAGAAAGCGTAGCTTCTATTTCGGTGGGATGGTCCGCATGGTCATCAATAAGAGTAAATTCATCGTCTTTCTTGATTTCCATTCTCCTATGAGGAGGGACAAAACTTTCAACACATTCCGCAGACCGCTTCAAAGGAATACCGATAACTTTGGCAATGAGCAAAGCCCCTAAAACATTCAAAACATTTTTATATCCGAACAACGGAGAAAATACCCGTAAAGTTTTATTCTTTTCATTAACATAAAACTCGGTTCCGTTCGGAAGATACTTTACATTTTCGGCTTTAAAACCATCGGATCCGTAAAACAGAACCCTATCTTTATACTTATTTGCAATCTCTCTTGCGTTTTTATCTTCACCGCAAATAACCGCCTTGTTTGACTTTTTCAAAAGATCGGAAAACGCGTTTTTCAACTTGCTAAAACTCCCTCCGTAATGATTTAAGTGGTCTCTGTCGATATTCGTAATTATAAGATTGTCGGGTTTGAGATACAAAAAACTGCCGTCGCTCTCATCCGATTCCACGACAAAATATTCGGGTTTTTCATAAAAATTATCGAACTCGCTGTCATTCCCCCCCACATAAACATTCGTGCGAATACCGTGTTCCTTCAAAATATGCCCCACAAGGGATGCGGTCGTAGTTTTTCCATGTGTTCCGGAAATAATCACATTTTTAAAATTATTTACAACGGAGGCAAGCGCTTTGCCTCTTTTCACAGTCTGAATTCCGAGACGCCTTGCTTTTACGATTTCCGGATTTTCTTCTCTTATTGCGGAAGAATACACAACAAGATCTGTGCGATTATCAATATGACTATCGGAATGACCTATAAAAACCTCAATTCCTTTTCGGGATAATAACTCGGTGTACTCGGAAAGCCGGATATCGGAACCCGATACATTATAACCCAAACTTTTGTAAAGCAGTGCAAGTTTGCTCATTCCCGCACCGCCTATACCCACGAAAAACACATTATTCATTAATCTTCTCCATAACAGACTTATAAATAATTTCCGCACTGTTACGCGGAAAAATATCCTTGCATTTCATTTTATCAATTATACTTATATCCGAGAAATAGTAAACAAGTTTATTTAACAATACCTCCTCGGAAAGTTCATCCTGCTTTATTATATCCACACACCCTTTATCCTTCAAATACAGAGCATTCTTAAATTGATGATCGTCTCTTGCAAAAGGAAACGGAACAACTATTCCGGGAGTTTCCGTTAGGGCAAGTTCGGTAAGAGTCATCGCTCCCGCCCTGGAAACGGCAAAATCGGAAGCGGAAAGCGCAAATTCCATTTCCTCGAGATACGGAAGAACTTTTAATCTATCCGACGTTCTTACCCTTTTGGAAATTTCTTCGAAATCCCTCTTTCCCGTTATAAAAATTATTTGTACGTTAGTCTTTGAAGAAAATTCCTCACAAATATTCGAAAAAACTTCGTTTATCGCTCTTGCACCTCCGCTGCCCCCGAAAACAAGCAAAACAGGCAGTTTTTCGGAGAATCCGAAATATTTCAGGCCCTCTGATTTTTCAGTAGTTAACAGTTTTTTTCTCACGGGATTTCCGCTGAAAACGGTTCTGTCAGGATTAAAAAACTTATAAATATCCGGAAATCCCGTAAATATCAACCTTGCATTCTTTCCGAAAATTCGATTTGTCCTTCCCGGAATGATGTTCTGTTCGTATATAAAATATGGTATCCCGAGAAAAAAAGCGGCAAACAACACAGGCGCGGAAACATAACCTCCGCCGCCGAGCACCGCATCCGGTTTTTCTTTTTTTAAAATACGAAAAGCATCTTTTATTCCGCGAGCGGTATTCAAGGAAAAGCGGAGCAAAGGCAAGGGAGAAAATTCCAAAAGCGAGGAATGTATATTCAAAACTTGAAAACCTGAATTTTCATAGATATATTTTTCAAAACTGTTATCCCTTCCGGCAAACAAAACGCAATGTCCTTCATTTCTAAAAGTCTCCGCCACGGAGAGAGCGGGATACACATGCCCCCCTGTCCCGCCGGCAGCAATCAGCAATTTCATTCTACGGCCTCCTTTGCAATATTAATCAGAACTCCTATTTCGGAAAATGTCACAACTGCATTATTTCCGGAATAGCCAACAATGGGAAGCGGAACACCCGTTACGGGAAGAAGCCCTACGTTCACCGCAATATTGACCGAAACACTCACCGCTATATGAATTGTTATTCCTAATGCAAGGATCTTCGAGTAAGTGTCCGGTACAAGCTTTACGATTCTAAAACCTATATAGATAAAGATAAAGAATATGACGAGAACAACAGTTGCCCCCATTAACCCGAATTCCTCGCAAATTATCGAAAATACGAAATCCAACCTGTTTAACGGTAATCCACCGTATTTGAAATAACTGTTCATAAGCCCGACTCCGTATATGCCTCCGCGGGCAATGGCCCTCAGGGATTGCAAGAGCTGATAAGAATCCTCTTGCGAGTATCGTTCCGGATGCAGAAACGAGGCAATTCTCCCGTAAAGATGCGGATGCCTTCTTACGTAAATTCCGGAGAACAAAAGTAAAATAGAAGAGAACCCTCCGAGAATTTTATATTTTCTCACAAGGGGAATAAGCAACAAAATCACTGTGAGGAAAATTATAAATGCAGTCCCAAAATCGGGCTGCAAGGCAACTTTACCTGCAAAAACCGACATTAAAAAAAGAGAAAAAATTTCAAGATCCACAGTGTCTTTATCATCGGTTTTTTCCGAAAAGATCTTGGCAATAAACACTATAAGAAACGGTGCAATATATTGAGAAGGCTGGATAGCAAAAGGAATTCCTTTTATATAGATCCATCTGTAAGAGCCCTCTACTTTCACCGTAAAAAACAGAGAGATAAAAATCAAAACAAGAACCGGAAACGCAATTTTTTTTAATTTCTTGTGGCTAAAAAAAGAAAAAAACAAAAGCAACAAACTGCCTATCCCTATGGAAAGTAAATATCTGTAAAACGAATTCATAGGACGGGAAGGATTTGCCACGGGGCTCATACTTATGTTAATTACAACCCCTACAAACACGAGAAGATAAGTTATAAAGATAATTGAAACTATGTAAGCCTTTTGTGCCCTTGTCATAAATCCTTTACGATTTCTTTGAATTGCCTGCCCCTGTCTTCAAAATCCGCGAACATATCAAAACTCGCACAGGCAGGAGAAAGGAGCACAACGTCACCGCTTTTCGCAATTTTTTTAGATAGAAGGACAGCCTCTTTGAGATCCGTTGCAAAAACAATATCGGAAAAACCGCTTTCCAAAGCACTGTTTGCAATGTCCGGCGCAGTTTCACCGATTAAAATGAGTTTTCGCAATTTTTCGGGAAACAATTTCGCCATTTCCGTGAAATCGTTGTTCTTGCTGCTTCCCCCGGCAATTAAAACAATTTTTTCGTTAAACGAGTTCAGCGCTTTTATTACGGAATCCGGAGTTGTTGCTTTGGAGTCGTTAACGTACAAAACTCCGTTGAGCATTCTCACTTCTTCGAGGCGATGCTCCAGGCCTTTGAATGTGCCAACCCCTTCGCGAATAACATCGTTCGTAAGTCCGAAGAGCTTTGCGGAGAGAACAGCGGCAAGCACGTTCTCCACATTATGTTTTCCGCGAAGTTTGATTTCGGAAACGGGAATAACCGGCTCCTTGACTCCATTATCAACAAAGTAAATCTCGCCGTTTTCCGCACACGCTCCTCTTTCGGGCTTCTCATCCGGAGAAAAATAAAACACTTTTGCCTTTAAATTCTTGCTTTTTTCTCTCAATGTTTTGTCCGAAAAATTCAAAACCGCAAAATCCGAATCCGTCTGATTTTCAAAAATTCTCATTTTGTAATGCAAATATTCTTCCATATTTTCGTATCTATTCAAATGATCTTCGCTAAAATTCAAGAATACGGAAATAAACGGATGAAAACGAACTATTGTTTCTAACTGAAAGCAACTCGTTTCCAAAACAGCCACGTCAGGGTGAGGATTGTGGTACAAAAGTTCCGAATAAGGCGTTCCCAAATTTCCTCCGAAAACGGAATTCAAACCGGAGTGCGAAAATATATTTCCGGTAAGGGCTGTTGTGGTGCTTTTTCCGTTCGTGCCGGTAATAGATACAATCTTCGTATCGGGACTCATCCTGAAGGCAAATTCCATTTCCCCGATAAGAGGAATTTTTTTGGCATTTATTTCCGAAATAATTTCGGCATTACGGGGAACACCCGGAGAAACAACCGCAAAATCATAGTTTCCGTTTTTCCAATGTAAGTGTCCGCCAATTTCGTATTCTATGCCGTTTTCTTTCAGAAGTTCAACGTATTCTCTTATTTCCGGAGAATCACTTTTTTCCGTGACAAACACTTCAAAACCGTTTTTCACACCGAGCAAGGCCGCATAAGTCCCACTCCGCCTCGCACCCACAACAAGCATTTTTTTCACTTTACACCTCCGGCAATAAAAATTCCGATTACTGAAGATATCACAGTAATTATGAAAAACCTAAACACAATTTTCGCTTCGTTCCAACCGGAAAGTTCAAAATGGTGATGGAGAGGCGCCATCTTAAAAATTCTTTTTCCGCCACTTAATTTGAAATAGGAAACCTGAATAATCACAGAAAGCGTTTCAATAACCGGAATTACGGCAAGAAACGCAAGTAAAACTTCAAATTTCCCGAGTACACTTATTGCAAAAACAGCACCCCCTAACGCAAGCGATCCGGTATCCCCCATAAACAATTCCGCCTTGGGGCTGTTAAACCACAAATACGCAAGCAGCATTCCGATTGAAACTGCGGAAAAACTCTTCACAAAACCACCGCCGAGAATAAGAAACACGGCAAAAATAGGGATTGATACGGACGTAAGAAGGCCGTCTATCCCGTCGGTAAGATTAAACGCATTCGTGGTCCCCGTACCGATGAATAAGAACAAAAGAAAATATAAAAAAGGCGGAAGTAATATCGAAAAGCGCCCCAAACTCACATAATGAGTAAGGTGTTTTGCAAACAAAAAATAAAGCGCCGAGGTAACCAAAAGTTGAAGGATAAATTTGCCTCGTGCGGTAAGCCCCAAGTTGTTCTTTTTTCTAACCTTTGCGAAATCATCGACCGCTCCGATGAGGCCGTTTAGCAAAAGCGACAGGTAGATAAAAAGAAACTCCTCGTTTTTTACGATCGGTATAAATAGTGCGGGAATGATTAAAAATACAATGCCCCCTCCCGTAGGCGTACCGGCCTTTGCAAGATGAGATTTCGGGCCTTCCTCCCGTATAAACTGCGTCATTCTGTCTTTTTTCAAAGTCGGAATCAATACATAAAAAAACAAAAATGCGGCAGCGAAAGAAAGCAAAATGTATAATGCAATATTAGCCATCATTTCCGAACCTCTTAATCAAAATTTCCATAATATCCTCCATTCTCATTCCTCTTGACCCTTTCACGAAGATGAAAGTATCCTCCGGAATTTCCGTTTCACTTATATATTTTAACAAACTGCCCCTATCATTAAAATGCCTGATGTTTTTTACCCCCGAAAGAGCGCAGGTTTCCGAAATTTTACGGGAGTACTCACCGAATGTTATCAGATATTCCGGAGTAAAACTTGCAATTACCTTTCCCGCATCGGAATGAATTTTCTCCGCTTCCTCTCCGAGTTCCAGCATATCCCCGACAATAACGAAAAGTTTCCTTTTTCTATTTTTAAACCTGCTTAGCGAATATTCCAGAGAAAGGGGGTTTGCATTGTACGTTTCATCGATAAGCACTCGTCCGCCTTTCAACACACGCTCCTTGCCGCGCCCGGAAATAGGGGCAAACAAAGAAACGGCGGAGAGAATATCTTTCAATTCAATACCAAAAACCCCGGAGACCGCAACCGTTGCAAGAATATCATAGGCATAATGAATTCCGGAAAACGGAAAGCGCTGAACGGCACTTTCGTCAAAAGAAAAAACTTTCAGCGACATCTCATCGGGACTCATAAAGATTATTCTTGCATACACATTGTTTGAGCGGGAAAATCCGAATGATACATAACCTGCTTTCAGTGATTTTGCAAGCAAAGAAAATTCCGGATCGTCACCGTTTATAACGGAAATCCCGTTTCTTTCCGAAACAAATTTTGCAAGTTCGAACTTCTCCGCAGCGACCAATTTAACGGTTTTCAGAAATTCGAGATGAGATTCCCCGGCATTGAGTAGAACGGCCGCATCGGGAAGAGCAATATCGGTAAGAACTTTCATATCTCCGGGTTTTTGAACGCCCGTCTCGATAATATGAAAATCACTTTCTTTTTTAGCATCGTTCAGAAAGAAAAGCGGGATCGAATATTCGGTATTCGCATTTCCTTTCGTGGAAGAAACCGAGAATTCGGTTTTAAGCGCAAGCGCAATCATTTCTTTGGTTGTTGTTTTACCCGCGCTTCCCGTTACTCCTATCACTTTTCCCGTTAACAAACTTCTCGCATGCTTGCCCAAAGAAAGCAAGGCTTGTTTGGAAGAAACCGTTTTAAGAACGAAAACCCCCGGGAATTCGCCGATTTCCCTTTCCGAAATTACCCCTTTTGCCCCGTTCCTTAACGCATCTCTTACATACAAATGCCCGTCCGTCCTCTCGCCTTTTAACGCAAAAAACAAACCGCCGGGTAAAACCTTTCTGCTGTCGATTGCAAAATTCGTAAATTCGCCGGCCCGAACTCTATTCCATTCTCCTTTTATTACGCTCAATACTTCGGTGTCTTTAATTTTCACCTTCGTTCTCCTTCACCATTTCCAGATCGCTTTTTACAAAAACATAGTCCTTAAAATGGATCTCTCGTTCATCTCCTCTTCCCAACAGCACTACAATATCTCCGGGATTTGCGATTTTAAGCGCTTTTTTTATCGCCTTTTCTCTATCCCTTATGACCAAAGCGTCCGGAGCAAACCGCGAAACATCTTCTATTATCCGTTCGGGGTCGTCACCTCTCGGGTCATCCGTAGTAATTATCAGAG
>Ga0256842_1002576_pt1 | contig 12836 bp, 11 predicted proteins | sample 4559240metaG_FD_185973 | JGI IMG/M metagenome (GOLD analysis project Ga0256842, IMG submission 185973) | Hydrothermal vent microbial communities from Guaymas Basin, Mexico - 4559-240 | ecosystem: Environmental > Aquatic > Marine > Hydrothermal vents | place: Mexico: Guaymas Basin | collected...
ATGACTGTCATTCCCGTGAAAACGGGAATCTATTATTTATTCGGGAAAATAACAACCAACCGGAAGACAAAAAAGAAAGAATTTAGCCACTGATAACACTGATAAACACGGATAGAAATGTATTTGAAGTGAATCGATGCACTCCAAATAAATCTTAATTGCTTTTGAAGTTTAGATTTTTACATTCTTAATTTTACATTTTACATTTCTTCTCTTTTAATTCAAAATTCAAAATTAAGCATTCAAAATTTTCTTTATCAAATTCGTGTTCATTCGAAATAATTCGTGAAAATTAGTGGCTGATTGTTGAAGTCGAACAATCGGAAGAACTCCCGCCGGTCGTACATTCCGATGTTCTTAAATTTTGTTTGTAACGACTTGCAAAGTCGTTGTACTTCTTTCTTCATTTTACTTTTCTTCTCTTTTCTTCTTTCTTAATTTCGTGTTAATTTGCGTTAATTCGTGTCAATTCGTGGTTAAACTTTCTTTTATAAAAAAAAGCAGATTTCTCTGCTTTTAATTTTTACATAGTTTATAATTTATATAGATTTACAAATTCCTCGTTCTGCGTTTTTAATAAAATCAACAAATGCATTTTCAAATTCATTTAATTCTCCGTATTTTTCTAAAGAATTTAATGCTTGGGTAACATTCATTTTTGATTTATAAAACCAATTATAAATTTTTTTTATTGATATTATTGATTCTTTAGAAAAGCCTTTTCTTTGTAAACCAACTGAGTTTAAACCCACAACTTCATAAGGCATTCCTTCACCTCTGGTAAAAGGTGGGACATCTTTTTTTACTCCGGAAGCACCACCGACAAAAGCGTATTTTCCAATTTTAACAAATTGATGGATAGCGGTCATTCCCCCAATAGTGACAAAATCAGCTATTTCGATATGCCCGGCTAAATTTACCGCATTTGCAATAATGACGTTGTTTCCAATAATACAATTATGAGCAACATGCATATAAGTCATTAAAAGGTTGTTATTTCCAATTGTGGTCGGTTCTCCAATAATTGAGGAACGGTTAATAGTTACAAATTCCCGAATATTATTATTGTTGCCAATAACTACTTCCGTAGGTTCACCATTATATTTCAAATCTTGTGGAGCTGTACCAATTACAGCTGAATGAAAGATTTTATTATTCTTACCAATTTTAGTGTGTCCATCAACAATAACATTTGAAACAAGTTCGGTGCCTGAAAGGATACTTACATTTTCTCCAACAATACAATAAGGTCCAATTATGACATTATTATCGATTTTGGCATTTGGGTGAACGATGGCAGTTGAATGTATTTTACTCATTTTCCCTCTACTTTTTCACTATTTTAGCGATAAAATCGCCTTCGCAGACTTTTGTTTCACCTACAAAAGTATTGCCATGCATTTTCATGATAGTTCGTTTCATAGAAATTACAGATAATTCAAATCTAAGTGTATCCCCGGGTAAAACGGGTTTTCGGAACTTAACGTTGTTAATGGCTGCGAAATAAGCTACATATTCTTCAGGATTATCATAACTGTTTAGCATCATAATTCCGCCTGTTTGTGCCATTGCTTCAATAATCAGCACTCCGGGCATAATAGGATGCCCCGGGAAATGACCTTGAAAAAACGGTTCATTAATTGTTACATTTTTAATTCCGGTAATTTTTTCGCCCGGAACAAATTCGATAACTTTATCAACCAAGAGAAATGGATATCTGTGTGGCAAAATTCTTTGAATAGCGTTAATATCAAAAACAATATCAGTTGTTCTTTTTTTCTGAAAAGTTTTTTGAAGTTGTTGCTTTTTATAAATTTTACGTAGTTTTTTGACTAATTCAACGTTTGTTTTATGACCGGATCGAGCTGCCAGAATATGACCTTTAATTGGAATTCCTAAAAGAGCGATATCTCCAATTAAATCTAAAACTTTATGCCTTACAAATTCATTTTGATAACGTAAATCAGTCTTATTTAAAAGTCCGTTTTTATATTTTGGAATTTCTTTAAATCCGAAAGTTGTTTTTAATTTCTCTTCTTGTTCTTTTGTAATATTAGGCTCAGCAATTACTATTGCGTTATCTAAAGATCCGCCTTTAATTAAACCTTTATCTTTCAAATAGATAATTTCATTTAAAAAACAGAAAGTACGAGCTGAGGCAAAATCTTTTTCAAAAAACTTTAAAGATGGTAAAAAGGTGTATTGAGTTCCTAAATAAGGATGTTTATAGTCAACCATAAACGTAACTTTCAAATCATCCGAAGGTACAATGACAATATCCACATTATTTTCCAAACCGTACATTGAAATCGCTTCATCAAATTCAAAGTACTCTCTTATTGATGATTGTTGTTTTAATCCGACTTCTTTCAATAATCTTAGAAAAACTATTGCGCTGCCGTCGGCAACCGGAACTTCAGGTCCATTAACTTCACAAATGATATTATCTATGTTAAGACCTTTTATTGCCGCTAAAACATGTTCTACAGTACTAATATTTGCGCCGTTAATACCGATTGTTGTTCCTCTCGAAATATCAACAACATGATCAATATCGGCAGGAATAATCGGTTGGTTAGGAAGGTCAACTCTTTTGAAAATAATGCCTTCATTCGGTCCGGCGGGTAAAAATTTTATTGTAGTGATTTCACCGGTATGTAAACCAACTCCCGTATAACAAATTTCGGAGTTGATCGTTTTCTTATATTCTTCCATAAATCCTCTATATTATTTTTGATTCTTAATTATTTTTTTAATTGGTTTGATTAAATCAACCATTTGTTTTTGGACAATAAACATTTTTTTGGATGTTGAAGCATTAATAGCGGGAGTTCCCCACATTTTAGAATCTGAAGATACAGAGCTGACGATACCGGATTGAGCTCCAATTAATGATCTGTCTCCGATTTTAAGATGTCCGGCTACACCTACTTGACCGGCTAAAAATACTTGATTTCCAACAATTGTTGAACCGGCTAATCCGGTTTGAGCACAAATTACAGAATTTGTTCCAACAACACAATTATGTCCGATTTGGACAAGGTTATCAATTTTTGTTCCTTCCGAAATTATGGTAGAACCGATAGCTGCCCGATCAATTGTTGTGTTTGCCCCAATTTCAACATTGTTCTTAATTATTACGTTACCTATTTGCGGAACTTTTACTTGTTTTCCATCTAAAGTTAAATATCCAAAGCCGTCTGCTCCAATTACAGCTCCGGCGTGAATAATAACATTGTTACCAATAACACATTCGTTATAGATAGTTACATTGGGAAAAATTTTTACATTTTCGCCAATTATCGTATTTTTCATAATTACAGAATTCGATTTGATTGTAGTACCTTTTCCAATTATCACATTATCCTCAATTACAGCATTTGCTTCGATACTTACATTTTTCGAAATCTTTGCTGAACTGGAAATTATTGCTTTTGAACTAATTTCATGAATTTTATTATTATCTTCCATCTCCATCCAAAACTTAACAATCTTCATAAAACTAAAATAAGGATTATCTACTTTGATAAGATTTGAGGTTGGAAGATCATTCTCATTAAAATCACTTTTGACAAGAATTAGCCCGGCTTTTGATGTTTTCGCCGTTTCTAAAAATTTTAAATCATTCACAAAACAGATTGATTTTTCATTTGCTTCAATCAATTCGGCAACATTATTTAAACTGGTTTTAGTTCGTAAAACTATTGTACCTTTAATAAATTGTAAAAGGCTATCAATCTCAATCGAATTCTGAAATGTTTTCATTTTATTCAGATACCTTATTAATTTCAGCAATAACTTGATCTGTAATATCTAAAGATGGTTTAGCATATAAAATTCCACCCGATGAACCGTCAAAAACCATAGAAATATTTTGCTCTACAGAAATTTTTTCTAAAGCTGTTTGAATTTTTTTCAAGATTGGAGAAAGCAATTCTGCATTTCTTTGAGCAGCTTTACCGTTCTCACCAAAAATATCTTTTACAAATTTTTGTCTGGCATCAATTTTAGCTTGAATTGTCTTTTCCGTTTCACTTTTAAGTTCATCAGTCATAGTCATTTTTCGACTATCATACTCGTTTTTTAATCTTTGAATTTCATCGTCAAGATCTTTGATTTGCTGTTGCCAAGCTTTTTGGTCAGTTTCAAATTTTTTACGAGCTTCTACAGTGTCTTTACTTTGAGCCATGATTTTGTCTGAATCAATGTAAGCTATCTTAAGTGTTTCAGCAAAAACGGAAACAGTCATTGATAACATCATTGCCATTAAAATCAAAATAATATTCTTTTTCATTAATCCTCCAGGACTTTTCTATCCAAAAGTTTAGAATTGTGTTGAACGTCAACTAAATTATTGGGAAGAAATAAATGATAGAATGATGTAATAATATTTTCATAAATAATCTTCGGAAAATTAAGCGAATTTTTTCATCATAATTAATTAAGAAAATCATTTTATGAGCAAAGTTATTTCACAATTATTAGGGGATGTATTATTTTCTTAAATAGGAGATAACTTCTTATCTTATAGGGATATAAGAAATATGTTTAAGTATGGTTAGGAGACTAATTGAAAATAAAAGTTTATATTTTAACATAATATCTTGACATAAAAAAATCACTTTTTATTTAGGATTAAAAATAAAAAATATTTGGAGGTCGAAATGACTATTAAAGAATTTATGGCGTACGTTGAAGCTAAGAATCCCGGACAACCGGAATTTTTACAAGCTGTTGAAGAAGTTGTTGAATCAATTTGGGATGTTTATCAAGCTAACCCAAAATACAAAGAAGCTAAAATCCTTGAAAGAATCGTTGAACCGGAAAGATCTATTACTTTTAGAGTTTCTTGGGTAAATGATAAAGGTGAAGTACAAGTTAATAGAGGATACAGATTCCAATTCAATAGTGCAATGGGACCTTACAAAGGTGGTCTTCGCTTACACCCAAGTGTAAACGCTTCTATCCTTAAATTCCTCGGTTTTGAACAAATTTTCAAAAACGCTTTAACAACTCTTCCTATGGGTGGAGCTAAAGGTGGTTCTGATTTTGACGGTCGTGGTAAATCAGATAACGAAATTATGCGTTTCTGCCAAGCTTTCATGACTGAATTATTCCGTCACATCGGTCCTGATACTGACGTTCCTGCCGGTGATATCGGTACAGGTGGAAGAGAAATCGGTTATATGTTTGGAATGTATAAAAAATTAACAAACCAATTTACCGGCGTTCTTACCGGTAAAGGTCTTAATTGGGGCGGAAGCCTTGTAAGACCTGAAGCTACAGGTTTTGGTGGAACTTATTTCGCTCAAAATATGCTTGCTGTTAAAAATGATGATTTCAAAGGTAAAGTAGTTACTCTTTCAGGTTTCGGAAACGTTGCTTGGGGTGCTGCTCTTAAAATCACAGAATTAGGTGGAAAAGTTGTTACTGTTTCCGGTCCTGATGGTTATATTTATGATGAAGCTGGAATCTCCGGTGAAAAAATTGACTACTTATTAGAACTTCGTGCTTCTAATAATGATGTTGTTGCTCCTTATGCCGAAAAATTTGAAGGTGCAAAATTCTTCGCAGGTAAAAAACCTTGGGAAGTAAAATGTGATATCGCTATGCCTTGTGCTACTCAAAACGAATTAAACGGTGACGACGCTAAAGCATTAATTGCTAACGGTGTTAAAGTTGTTGCTGAAGTTTCTAATATGGGTTGTACTCCTGAAGCTATCAAAGCTTTCCAAGCTGCTAAAGTTGACTTTGCTCCGGGAAAAGCTGTAAACGCCGGTGGTGTTGCTGTATCCGGACTTGAAATGAGCCAAAACAGTGAAAGATTACACTGGACTGCAGAAACAGTTGATAAAGAACTTCACAAAATCATGAAGTCAATTCACACTGCTTGTGTTGAACATGGTACTCAAGAAGATGGATATATTAACTATGTTAACGGTGCTAATATTGCCGGATTTACAAAAGTTGCTGATGCAATGCTTGATCAAGGCATTGTTTAGAAATAAATTTATTAAAATAAAAAGACTGTCAAATGGCAGTCTTTTTTTATGCAAAAAAATAGGAGATAACGAATTATCTCCAAATATATAATCACTATTCCCGAATTAATTTATTAACTTCACTAATTGTTTCTTCAACATATTCTTTATGAATTGGATTAGATGGCACCGGAGTTTCATAAATTCTATTAGGAAGGGAATAATCGGTTAAAGAAAATCCTTCTCTAAATTTGAATTCATATTTTTTCTTATAAATTGTTTCTCCCAACTTCCAGAGATCGTCTTCTGAAAAGTCATAACCAACCACTTTGAGTGCTTTAGATATAATCTCCGGAGTATAAAGACTTCTCGCGAAGAAACATAGAACTAAACTTGATAAGACCTGTCTCCATTCTTCTTCTTTGACTATTTTTTCAGCTAATTTTTGGGGAGGAATTCCAACATTTTCTTTTTTCTGATCCAAACTATAACCACCATTATCAAGATGACTGTGTCTTGCTCCCACAAAATATCCGACATGAGAAGCGGGACCGGTTGAATACCCGGGCATTTCATTTTTCCCAAAAGCTAAAGCAAAATCTTTTCCGCCAAATTTTTCTGAGGCAGCCACGACTCCTCTTCCTAAAGTTCGATAAAATTCATTTTTTTCAGTGCAAATAAGTTTAATCGCTTTTTGATAGGTATCATAATCGTTCCATTGGAAATTTAGTCCCATGGTTTCTTCTTCAGAAATCAAACCTTTTTCAAGAGCTTCAGTTGCCCAAGCAAGAACAACCCCTAAACTCATTATATCCAATCCGTATTTTTCCACTTCAACCATTAATTTAAGCATTCCGGGTATTGAGTATCCTCCTAACAATGAACCTACAGCATAAATTGGTTCATAATCATAAGAAATCATCGAAGTTTTGTAGAAATACGGTTCATCATCATATGGTTCTCTTAAAGCGGCAATATGAACGCATCCGATTGGACAATGTGAACACGCCAACCTTCGTCCTAAATAATTTTCTGCAAAAGATTCTCCTGAAATTTCTGAAGCATGTTCAAAGGTAATTTCTTGAAGATTTTTCGTAGGGAATCCACCAAATTTATTTAAGGCATTGATGTTTGCAGGAGTTCCAAGATCGTGATATTTTTTCATCAATGACGAGTTAACAGCAGTTTTATAAAGATAATCATAAGTTTCACGGTATTCTTTTTTATTTTCAATTTCAAAAGTTTTTCTGCCCGATACAACAATTGCTTTCAACTTTTTACTGCCAAATACTGCTCCGAGTCCTAATCTTCCAAAATGTCGATAAGTTTCCGTGGTAACAGATGCGTAAGTTAAAAGATTTTCACCGGCAATTCCGATTCTCATAATACTTCTGACTCCGGCTCCCGGTTCGTTTTCTCTAATAATCCTTCCGATTGTATGTGTGTTTCCCAAACCCCAGATTGTAGAAGCACTTTTAAATTTGATTTTATCTTCGTGAATTGATAAATAAATAGGAATATCACTTTTTCCTGTGATAACTATTGCTCCATAACCGGCTGATCTTATAGCGATTGCACTTCTTCCACCAACGTGTGATTCCCCAAGATTTCCGGTGTGAGGAGATTTAAACATTGCTACGGTCTTTGAAGCCAAAGGATATAAATTGGTTAAAGCACCAACAGCTAAAATTATAGGATTTTCTTCACTAAAAGGATCAATTCCTTTCGGGCATTCTTCAAAAAGTAATTGAGTTGCAACACCGGTTCCACCGAGGTATTTTTCAAATAATTCAGGTCTTTTTTTTACTTTGAATTTCTTGTGCGTCAAATCTATATATAAGACTTTTTCTAATTTTGCTTCAGACATTTTTTTCCTCCTTTTTGACAAGGGCGAGAACTCCGTGAGGACAATAATCGGCACAATAACCGCAATGCATACAAATCATTGGTTTGTTTTTTTGACTGTCCCACATTACAGCTCCAATCATACAAGCATCGACGCAATTTCCGCAACCGATACATTCTGATTCGTTCAGAATAACTCCGCCATCTTTTTTAACTTTTAAAGCATTTGTTGGACAAACTTTTGCACAAGCGGGATCTTCGCAAGCATTACAAACGATTACTTTGAATCCGTTTTCCATTCCGCCTGCTGATTTTATCTCAATACTTGAAGCTGAAAATCCTACTTGCCCTGATTTTCTTGAACAGGCAAACATACATAATTGGCATCCGATACATTTTTCTACATCTACAACAGTTAATTTCATAATCACCTCACTTATTTGTTATATTAAAAGTTATTCAAAATAATTCATGACACCTAAATTAAATTATTTTATAAAAAGACAAGTAATTTTTTTATTCTTTACTAATACCAATGGAAATAAATGTATTAATTGGAATATTAGTTGGGATTTCGTTATAGGAAACAACCGGAAGATTAGGTAGTGATGGTTCAATCAATTTTTTAAAATAAGCTCGAATAGTCGGTGATACTAAAACCACCGGTTGAAGACCTTGATTATTCATTTCATTCGACGCTGTTTTCAAATCGCTATAAATTTCGCTAACAATTTTTGGTGGAATTGAAGCGGAGAAATTTTTATTTTTTATTTTTGTTACTACATCTGAGATTAGTCTGTCTAAATCTGAATCTAAAATTATTCCGTAAACCGTATTATCTTCCGCCACAAAATTTTTAGCAATGGTTCTGGAAAGTGCAAATCGCACATATTCCGTTAATGTCTCAACATCGCGTGTGACAGCCCCATAATCTGCTAAAGTTTCTAATATTGTAACCATATCTCTAATTGGAATTCGTTCATGAAGAAGATTTTTTAGAACTTGTTCAACGTTTCCAAGTGATAAAATATTAGGAATTAATTCACTGACAACGGCGGCATTTTCTTTTTTAACATTATCCAGTAATTTTTGAACATCTTGTCTGGTAATAATTTTATCGGCATTGGATTTTATTATTTCTGACAGATGAGTGGAAATCATGGCGGTAGGTTCAATAATTGTATATCCGTGCATTTCAGCGACATCTTTTTTATCTTCGGAAATCCAAATTGCCGGAAGTCCGAAAGCCGGTTCAGTGGTTTTGATTCCCTTAATTGGCTGTTCAACAGTTCCGGGGTCCAAAGCCAAATAATGATTTACCAAACAATCACCTTTCGCAATTTCCTCACCTCTGATTTTAATAATATATTGATTTGGGACAAGAACGATATTATCTCTAACCCGGATACTGGGAACTAAAATCCCCAACTCCATTGCAATTTGTTTTCTTAAACTACTTATTCTATCCAACAAATCTCCCTGCTGATTTTCATCCACTAAAGAGATCAGACTGTATCCGATTTCCAATTCCAAAGGATCAACTTGTAAATATGAAGCAATTTCTTGTTCTCTCGATTCCGGGGTTTCTTCAGGGACAATTTCTTCTTCAGTTTTTTCAACATTCTTAGCTTCATTTTCTGATTTTTGGATATAATAACCGAATGTTGCTAAAACTAATGAAAGTGATATAAAGATATACCAAGGCATTCCCGGTGCAAATCCAAACAAAAACATCACAGCTGCTGAAATATATAAAACTTTTGGCTGAATAAACAACTGGTTAACTAATTCTTCTCCAAGACCTTCTTTTGTCCCGGAACGAGTAACGATTATACCGGCTGCAGTTGAAATAAGAAGTGCCGGAATTTGCGATACTAATCCGTCTCCAACAGTAAGGACTGTATATTTTTGGAGAGCAGCACTTAAAGGCATATGTTTTTGAGTAATTCCGATAATGAAGCCGGCAATAATATTTAGAAAAGTAATAACCAAACCGGCGATGGCATCTCCTTTCACAAACTTAGAAGCACCATCCATTGAACCATAAAAATCCGCCTCACGACGAATATCTTCACGTCTTATTTTGGCTTCGGCTTCGTCAATAACTCCATTATTCAAATCAGCATCAATACTCATTTGCTTTCCGGGCATTGCGTCCAAAGTAAATCTTGCGGCAACTTCCGCAACACGACCGGAACCTTTTGTGATAACCATAAAGTTAATTAAAACCAGAATCATGAAGATGATTAATCCCACAACATAATTGCCTTTTATGACAAAACTACCGAAAACACTAATGACTCTTCCGGCATCACCTTCTCCTAAAATTAATCTTGTAGTCGCAACATTTAAAGATAATCTAAACAATGTAACAATTAATAATAAACCGGGGAACACTGAAAAATCACTTGGTTTGTTGAGATAAATCGGAGAAAGCAAAATTATAAAGGAAAGCATAATATTCACGGCAAGAAGAAAATCAATAATAAATGTCGGAAGAGGAATCAGCATTACCGTTAGAATTAAGATAACACCAATACCGACAAAAACGTCACTTCGTTTCCCAACTTTTTCCAGTAATTTATTTTTTTCTGCCATTTAATCCAATCCTTATAACTTTTTGTTTTTTAATTTAAAAACTTGTGCCAAAATTTCAGCAACAGCTCCATATAAATCCACAGGAATAAATTGGTCCACTTTTGTCAATTTATACAGCATTCGAGCCAAAGGTTTATTCTCAACAATGGGAATATTATTTTCTTTTGCTATTTTCTTTATTTTTTCGGCAATTTTCATTTTACCTTTAGCCAATACTTTCGGAGCGTCAAATTTATCCGGATTATATTGTAAAGCAATGGCAATATGAGTAGGATTTGTAATAATTACATCTGCATCGGGAACTTGTTTCATCATTCTTTTTTGTGATTCCGCCATCATCAAAGATCTTATTTTTTGACGAATATGAGGATCTCCTTCCATTTGCTTAAATTCATCCTTAACTTCTTGTTTTGTCATTTTCATTTTATCTGTATGAAGGTATTTTGTTATTATATAATCAACCAATGCGACGATTATATATGCTAAAAAAAGGTTTGTAATGATTTTTAAAATTGTATTGAAAAGATGTAAAAAAATGGGAATAATCGTTAAATCCGATAATGATAAAAAAGCATTAATCTCTTTTTTTATAGATGAATATGTGATAATAAATAAAAGTCCTAATTTTGCAATTCCTTTAAAAAGTTTATTTATTGTTTGTTTGGAAAATAATTGACTAAACCCCCTTTTGAAATTAAAAACATTATCCCATTTCCATTTGATATTTTCCGTTGTAAACATCCAACCTATTTGAATATATGACGAAACAAGACCAAAAAACATATAGGTTAAAACAAAAGGTGCCATAATTATTAACATTGTATGAAAGTCATTTATATATATTTGGGTAATACTTTTTATAGTAATGGGAGTATTAATCATTGATAGAGAAGATTTAAGAAATTGCGTAAAATGGTTGTAGATAAATGATCCGCCGATTCTTAAAACAAAAATAGTCCCGAGCAAAAAAAACATATTATCGACTTCGGTACTTTGAGCAACATCACCTTTTTTTCTGGCTTCATTTTTCCGGTGGGAGGTGGGTTTTTCAGTTTTTGAAGGATCAGACATATTATTGTTTTAAAATATAGGTTAAATAATTATAGGTTTCAGGAATATCAAAGAATTGTTCGGAATAATTTTTCTTTGAGTGAATCTTTTTGGGAAGACGTTTGTTAACATTACCTTCTCCCCAATTATAAGCAGCCAAAGTCAATGACCAATTATTTTGATATTTTAGTAATAATTTTTTAGTGTATTTTGCTGAAAGATAAAGATTTACCGGTGGAAAATAAACAGAGAACCTATATTGTTTTGGAAGCATAGAATTAATTGTGATCGGCATTAATTGTCCTAATCCTATTGCTCCTTGAGGAGAAATTGCAAAAGGATTGAAGGAGCTTTCTTTTTTGACTAATTTATAAAAAAATTTTGGTTGGATATTCATTATATTTGCTGTAGCCAAAGTCATGACTCTGCAAGAAATCGGATTAAATATCAAAAGTCCGGCAACTATCACAAATAGGAATATTTTCTTTTTCATTTTTTTAATTTCTTTTTCGCTAAAAATAGATTTTCTTTGTATCCGCGATTTTTTGGATCTAAAAGAACTGCTTTTTCAAAAAAGGTAAAAGTCTTCATCGGATCTTTTTTTAATTCAATTGAAATTATTCCCAAATAATTATAGATTTCTGCATCATCAGGAACTAAATTCTTAGCATCATTTAAAACATCAAAAGCTTCTTGATATTTTCTTTCTTTCATCAATTTATCTGCAAGAGCCATTTTTTCTTTCATAAGAACAAATTTTTCTCGTTTGATAACATCCATCGACAATGTATAAAATTTATTATACTCTTTGTTTTTAGGATTAATTTCAACCAATTTTGCAAAAATATCTCGAGCTTCTGCCCATTTTCTCATCATTAAAGTTGAAAATCCCATACTTGATAACATTAGCGGATTGTTGTAATCCGGCGGAATTCTTTCAAAATAATTTAAAGCTTCCTGATATTTGAACATCAGCATTAATGATAGTCCCAAATAAAAAGTAATCTCATTGTCTTTAGGATTGAGAAGAAATGCTTTCTCAAAAAAATATCTTGCTTTGTTATATTCGGCTTTTTGAATGAATCTCAAGCCTCTTCGATAAAAATAATTTTCTTTGAAATTATCTATAAATTTATACATCTAACCTCCGAGATTCTTAAAATAAATTCAATAAACTTAATGTCAATGATATTTTAGCTCACGAATTAGGATTCTCTCAGAATTTCCGGGAAGAATATCAATTGTATCTTTTCCGATCGGACATAAGGTAGAAATGTTTGGGATTTATGGCGGGGAATAGGGTGGGAGGTTTAAGGTTTAATGTTTAAGGTGCAGGGTGGAAAGTTTATGGTTATTTAGGAA
>Ga0256842_1002577_pt1 | contig 12835 bp, 17 predicted proteins | sample 4559240metaG_FD_185973 | JGI IMG/M metagenome (GOLD analysis project Ga0256842, IMG submission 185973) | Hydrothermal vent microbial communities from Guaymas Basin, Mexico - 4559-240 | ecosystem: Environmental > Aquatic > Marine > Hydrothermal vents | place: Mexico: Guaymas Basin | collected...
TCCTTATCTCCGCGTCCGCGAAGCCTATCTTTATCGTGATTCCCCTCCTGAGCTCCTCGCTGTGCGTATCAGTCCATATTCCGGTTAGGGCCTTGGTGAGCGTCGTCTTTCCGTGGTCAACGTGACCCACCATTCCAATGTTGACCTCGGCCTGTTTAAACTTCTTGGCCATCCCTCTCACCCCTAAGCTTAGAAAGCGGGGACGTTTATTAAGGTTACCGAAGGGAGAAGAGGAAAATCGAAGGGGCTCAGAACACAATCTTCAAGTTAACTTGAACGATGTTCGGGCTTATGGTGTTGCCGTGGACGGTCTTCTTCCTCCTCTCACCCTTCTCCCTGGGCCTGAATCCTGGCCCCTTGGAGAGGAGTATCTTAACCCTCCTCGGGCCGTGGACGTCTGGTCTCATTGGGAAGCCGTCCTTGTCGGTTCCACCGGTTATCCTGAGCTTCGCATCCTCGGGAATGCTCTCGTCGCCGAATATCTCCCTGAGGTTGAGCCCGAGCTCCTTCGCTGAGATTTCCTCGCCTATGCGCTTTCCCAGGAGCTTCTCTGCCTCTCCACCGGTTATCTCAACCTGCCTCGCAATGCCGGTTTTTGGGTTCGATATCACAAGCTTAAAGGTTGGCATTTCCTCCCACCTCCACTCATCAGCGGGATTCATTGGGCACTGCCCTTTCCCGAGCGGTCTTGAGCGGAGCGTTTAAAAACCTTACCGTGAAACTTAAATAAGCTTGGAGAAAAAGGGAGTGCAGGTGATAGCATGGCAAAGGAAAAGACCACCCTGCCGCCCACAGGTGCAGGACTGATGAGGTTCTTCGACGAGGACACGAGGGCGATAAAGGTAAGTCCCAAGGGCGTCATAGGTATCGCGCTCGTGCTGATAGCGATAGAGTTCCTGCTTCACGAGTTTGGGCCCAGCATATTCGGTTAAAGGAAGCTCGTCTTTTTCAGCCCTCTCGCGTTCAGCTCCTCGTTTATTATCCCCCTTACAACCTCCTCGAGCCGTCCCTGGATTAGCGCCTCGACGTCGGCCTTGATCCTGTCAACGTCTCCCCTAAGTCCCTCGAGGAGTCTGATGTATTCCTGGGCCATCTCAATCTGACCTTCTTGCCTCACGAGCTGCTCCTTCAGATGCTCGAAGTCCTCCTTCATCAGCTGTAGCTTTCTGAGCTCCCTCTGGCACTCATCGAGTTGTCTCGTGAGCTGGTGGTTCTCCTCTTTGAGCTGCTCTATCAGCTTGTCCTTTGCCTCGAGTTCGCGCATGAGGTTGTTGTACTCGTCCGCTATCTGGTGGAGCCTCTCGATTTCCCTCAGCGGGGGCACCTTGCCGTCCCCGAGGATTATGAGGTGCGGGCCTACGTTGACGATGTCCTTCGGCCTTATCCTCATTTTCTTCTCGCTCGTGAAAATGCTCTGTCCCTTACCGAGGTTCTCAATCTCCTTCATTCGAAGAATGAAGTAGAACTGATCGCCCTCGACCTCCACGTTTATGTCCGTGACGTAGCCGAGGATCTTTCCCTCCGGGAGCGATACCACGAACTTGTTTACAAGCTGATTGGGCCGGTTTCCCTCCCCCTCGGGCATGGTCACCACCACCCAACTTTGAACCTCCGTATACTTAACCTTTCCGCCAAGGCTTATAAATGGCCCGCGGGACTCGTAACGGGTGAGGGGAATGATAATATTCGCCGGGCGCTCGAACGTGGGGAAGAGCACCCTCATCTTCAGGCTCACGGGAAAGAGGGTCAGGCGCGGGAAGCGTCCAGGGGTGACGAGGAAGCCCGTTGAAATAGAGTGGCGCGGGAAAAAGATAGTAGACCTCCCCGGCTTCGGCTTCATGAGCGGTTTGCCGAGGGAGGTTCAGGAGAGAATAAAGGACGAGATAGTGCACTTCATCGAGGACAACGCCGATAGAATAGAGCTGGCCGTTCTGGTTGTCGATGGAAAGGCCTCTCCCGAGATAATAGAGAGGTGGGAGAAGCGCGGGGAGATACCAATCGACGTTGAGTTTTACAGCTTTCTCCGCGAGCTGGGGATACCGACGATAGTGGCCGTCAACAAGGTTGACAAGGTCAGGAACGTCGAGCGGGTCGTTCACTTCCTCGCCGAGAAGTTCGGGGTGCCGTACGACAAGATCAGCGACGTGTTCATCCCCGTGTCGGCGAAGTTCGGGCAGAACGTCGAGGAACTGAAAAAGAGAATCGAGGAGGCCCTTCAGAGAACCTCCAAGACGAGGTGAGTGTTCGTCTCCCTGACGCCGTCCAGCGAAGCTATCTCCTCAAGTATCTCGTCGAGTCTTGTCTTGTCGGCCTCGATTATGAGGTCTATGTCGCCCGTGACGCGGTAGATCTTCCTTATCTTCAGCCCCTTCAGGGCCTCGTAGACCTGCCTCCTCTTGGTAGGCTCTATCTTGACGAACACGAAGACGTCGCCCTTCTTCTCACCGAGTAGCTCGAGTGCCTTGTCGGTTAGGTCGATAAAGCCCCTGCCGGTTCTTATGTAGCCCCGCTCCTTGAGAACCTTCAGGTGGTTGCTCAAAGCCTGCCTCGTTATCCCGAGCTCTTTCGCCAGCTCATCCTGGGTCTTCTCAACGGTGTGGACTTCTATCGTCCTGCCCTCCTCGTAGAGTTTCCTCAGTAGGCGCAGCTGCCTGGGGGTTAGGGTTCCGTTCTCAACCATTTTCAAGCACCTCCTTGCACTTTTTCAGGGGTTAATGCGATAAAAGTCAACCTTTACATTTCATTCATCAATGGCGCTGAGTTTATAAGCCTTTCTAGACCGGGAGCACCAAGGTTTTTTAAGACTTCTTGGAAAATGTCCCAATATGAACAAAGCGGCCTACACGACGGAAGTCCCGCAGGATAGGCTTGAGCTCCTGGCGGAGGTTTCCTCGAGGGCTCCAGTGAAGGTCATGATAGTTGGAGGGACCGACAGCGGGAAGACGACACTGGCAACCTTTTTGGCGAGGGAGCTTATCTCCCTCGGCCACAGCGTGGCCGTCGTTGACTCCGACGTCGGCCAGAAGGGCATACTGCCGCCGGCAACGATAAGCCTCGCCTTCCCCGAGGAACGGTTCCAGTGCCTCAGCGAGCTGAAGGCTGCCGCCCACTACTTCATCGGCACGGTGGCGCCCTCCCAGTTCGCCGGCGAAATGGCGGCCGGCGTTAAGAGGCTCGTGGATCTCGCCGATGGGAGAGCGGAGGTTGTGATAATAGACACGACTGGCTTCGTCTCAGGCATTGGGGCGGAGATGAAGCGCCTCAAGGCGGAACTAGTGAGGCCCGATTTGATAGTCCTCTTGGAGAGGAACAACGAGCTCGAGAACCTCGCGCGCTCGCTCGCCAGATACGGGGAGGTTGTGAGGCTCAAGGTCAGCGAGCTGGCCAAGAAGCACAGCAGGGAGGAGAGGCGCGAGGTTCGCTTTGAGAAGTGGAGGACTTACTTCTCCGGGGCTTCCCTTGTCGAGGTTGACCTCAGCACTGTTCAAGTTACCGGAACGGCCCTCTTCGGCGGAAGGCCCCTGCTCGAGGAAGAGAAGAGCCTGCTGGCGGAGGTCTTTAAGTGGGTAGTCCTGGCCGGCTGGAAGGATGACCGCTACACGGTGGTCAAGGCCGATGCCGAAAATATGCCCAGACACTACAGCAGGGCGCTCCATGCCATTGACTTCGAGAAGCTCAGCAACCTGCTCGTGGGTTTCATAGACGAGAACGGCCTCTGCCCCGGTCTGGGGATACTCAAGTGGATAAACTTCAGCACAAAAACGGCCCAAGTGTTGACGCCCCTGGATTCCCTCGAAGGCGTAACGGAGTTGCGCTTCGGCAGGATGCGCGTCCTCGAGACCGGTGAGGAGCTCGGTCTTCTGAGGAGGGAGGAGCTATAAAGTTTTAAAGTCAACGGCCTAACCGGGTTTGGTGCCGATGGGCGTAGGGGCATTCATCGAGATTACCAGACCGCACAACTGCGTCTTGGCCGGAGTGGTGGGCCTACTCGGCTCCATAGTGGCCGTCGGCCACTTCCCTCCCCTCGACAAGGCAGTTCTCGTGTTCCTCGTCGTTACCCTCGGCTGCGCCGGCGGGAACACGATAAACGACTACTTCGACTACGAGATAGACGTGATAAACCGCCCGGAGAGGCCCCTTCCAAGGGGCGCCATGGGAAGGAGAACGGCGTTCTGGTACGCGATGGTTCTGTTTACAGTTGGGCTGGTTTTAGCCTCTTTTATAAACCTTTATGACTTTTTGCTGGCTGTTGTAGCCTACGTTACGATGTTCCTCTACGCATGGAAGCTCAAACCCCTCCCCTTCGTAGGCAACCTCGCCGTCGCTTCCCTCACAGGGGCCACGCCGCTCTACGGTGCCGTTGCCGTTGGGAAGATAGGCCTCGCGGGCTATTTGGCGCTCTGCGCCTTCCTCGTCAACGTCGCGAGGGAGGTTATAAAGGACATCGAGGACGTTGAGGGCGACGTAACCAGGGGTGCCAAAACGCTCCCGATAGTCTGGGGGAAGAAAAAAGCCGCCTACGTCGCCGCGCTCTTCGCCTTTGCGACAGTTCTGGCGTCTTTCCTGCCGATTAAGGCCGGTGTCGGCCTCAGCTATCTCGCGATGGTTCCGGTGGATGCCATGATAATATACGCGGCCCTCTTAATCCTTTCCTCTCAGGACAGAAAAACGGCACACCGCGCCCAGAAGCTTTTAAAGGTTAGCATATTCCTTGCAGTCATGGCGTTCCTTATAGCGGCCCTCGTGAGGTGATGATGATGGATTTCAAGGAAAAGCTCCTCAAGGAACTTGAGAAGGATGAGCTGTGGACGGTTGTGACCTTCAAGACCCCCCACGGCCCTGGAAAGACCATGGAAGAGCTCGTCAAGGCCGTTGAGGAAGCCGGCTGGAAGGTCACCTTCAAGGCCAACTGGTGGACGGCGGACATACCCTACGGTCTCGTAAGGATCGACCTGGAGAAAAGTGGAAGGGAGAAGATACTCCTCGGCAAGTGGATACTCGGCGAGAGGTGCGAGCTCATAAGGCTCGAGACGATGGAGCTGGAAAGGGGAAAGGACGAGTTCTTCAGGATGGTGGATAGCATAACTTCAACCCTAATCCACGACCCCGTCATAAGGACGATGCGCGAGCAATATTGAAAATCAGAGGGGCTCGTAGAAGCCTATCTCGGGCTCGTATATCTCGCCCTCCGCGAGCAGCTGGGCTATCGCTTCCTCGATTACCTCCTCGTCGAAGTCCTTCGAGAGCTTTTTGACGATGAACTTGTGAGATAGGGCTTTGCCCTTCTCCCTGAGTAGCTTCATGACGGCATCCTTCGCTTTCTCGAGCTCTGGATTCACTGGCGTCTCTTCGGGCTCCTCTTCTTCCTCCACAAGCTCTTCCTCGAGGGTTCTCTGCTCGAGCATCATCGTGTAGAGCTCGTCTATCGTCAGGAGAAGCTCCTCGTCAATGCCCTTGTTCTTGGCTATTACCTTGGCCTTGGCCGTTATTCCGTAGCGGTCGTATATTTCAAAGGCCGCCTTGGCCTTCTTGGCGTGCTCGACCTTCTCCTTCAGGGTTTCAAAGCGGTGGAGTATCCAGAAGTTCGGGGAAACCTTGGCGACGCCCTCGACTAGTATCTGCTTGTCGTCGCGCCACTCGGCAACCTTTCCGATTATCTGGACGAGGTCGCCCTTCTTGACGAGCCTCACGAAGCGCGTGTCGTCTCTAAAACCGAGAACCCATATCGTTCCCGTCCCATCGTCAATCTGGAACTTGCCGTAGGTCTCGTCGTCACTTATGACCGGCTCCCTCACGACGGTGGCAACTACCTTAACGCGGTAGACCTTCCTGGCGTCCCTGGTTATGAGGTAGTTGGGCTCGAAATCGCCCTCACTCCTGACGTAGTAGCCGTCGAGGATGTCCCTTATGTAGACCCTGCTCGCCGGGAGGCGCTTCTTCATTTCTCACCACCCCCGAAGAAATTGATTATCCCCTCGACCTTGGGGAGGTACTTCCTTTCGAGCTCCCTCACCTCCTCGAGGGCCTCCAAGTCGGCATCGCTGAAGTCCTGAATGACCTCGCCGAAGATGTGAATCCCTTCCTCGCCCCTTATGACCCTGCCGATGACCCTGACTATCTGACCGTTCTCGGGTAGAACGTTCTCCTCGCTCTCCACGAGTATAACCCCGGTTCCGTCGTCGAGCCAGAATGTGTAGTCGAGCTTGTCGACCTTGAAGGCCTTCCCGATGAGCGAGACCCTCGTGTCGTCCTCCCTTATCTCGGCTATCTTCCTCTCAACGGCCGGCTTCCTTCTCCTGAAGCGAGCCTCCTCCATTTCACTCACCACCCTCAAGGGCTTTAATCGCCTCGTAGAGCTCCCTCCTCGCGAGCTCTATCTCGTGCCTCTCGTCGACGTCTTCCCAGGTCCTCGCCTTGAGCAGTGTTCCAAAGAACTTGTCCTCAGTAACGCTGCCCCTCACGATTATCTCCCTCCCGAGGAGGTGGTAGTAAGTTTCTTCCGCCAGCTTCCTGCCGGCTTCCTTTATTGTTAAACCGTCCTCAACGAGGCTTTTGAGCCTCTCCTCTATGGTTTCCGGTGACTCTCCGAGGAGTTCGGCGGCATCGTCGCCAAAGAGGGTCGTCCTGATGTAGCCCGTTGAATCGTCGAGGCCAAAGTCAGCAACCACCATCTTTTCGGGCTCAACCGGCCCGTGCTCGGGGCAGACCCACGTCTCCGTTGAGGGGTCGTAGTCGACCTTCCTCCTGCACTCGGGGCAGGCGTCGTAAACGAGCACCCTGTAGAGCCTCGCTATCGTTCCCCTCACCTCGACGAAGCGCTCGCCACCGGTGAGCTCCTTTATCCTGACCCTCCTGTATGAGTAGCTTCTCACTTCCTCAAGAGGGGGAATCTCCTCAACGCGCGGGTCCTCGGGGTTCTTGATTATCCTCGTCCTGAAGTTTGCGTGGAGCTCAACTCCGCGGAGTCCCTCCTTAACGACGGGGTCTATGACCTTGATGACGTCGCCGGGGTTGAGCTCGTTGTAGTATTTGGCCACGAGGTTGTCCCAGAGGACGAGCCTCGCCTGTCCAGTTGAGTCGTAGATTATTACGTTGGCCACCCTTCCGGTTGAGCCGTCCCTCTTGGTGTACTCCCTCGGCGGGAACTTCCTGAGGACTCTTGCAACGATGTTAACGTTGCTCATTCCCGGGACGAGGTCGCTTATGTGGAGCAACTCCTCCCCACCGGTGAGCTTAACCCCGAGCTCTTCAGCGAGCATCACTGCGGCGGCGTGCTCCGAGATTCCTTCCCTTCGGGCTATCTCGGCTATCCTCTTCTCGATTTCGGCCTTTGAGAGGCCCCTCTGCCGGATGATCTGATTTACAATCTGCTCCTTAGTAAGGCCCGACATAGCACTCACCTTAATGGTAATCGGCGATTGCACTATTTAAACCTTTCTCTCAAGCCTTCTTTGGGGCAGAAAAGGTTTTATTTCTGGCCAAAGCAGAAAAATGGAAAACTGCAGTCTCTAGAAATGGGGAGAGGTTTACTCAGACTTTTCCTCCTCTTTACCCTCGAGCTTCGCTATGAGGTCGCTGTACTCGGCATGGACAACCTTCCTAAAGGCCTCCTTGATGAGCGCCGGATCGTTCTCGGGAAAGCCGTAGAGCTCGGCGAACTTCTGGGTTGTTCCGAGTAACCTCGTCCTCTCGTAGGGCTCGGCGTAGATTAAGCCCATCTCTATCAACTTCTTTATGTGCTCGTAGGCCTGACTCCCGCGGAGCTTGACTATCTTGCTCTGCTCGATCGGCTGGAGATACGCTATCAGCGCGAGCGTCTTCAGCTCGCCCGTCCTCAGGTCTGGTTTGGGCATCAGATGAATTACCCTCTGGCTGTACTCCTGCTTGACCTGCATCACGTATTTGTCCCCCAGAACCTTAACGACTTCGATGGCGCTCTTTCTTTCGGCGTATTCAGCCGCTATGAGCTCGATAAGCTTTTCGAGGTAGTCGAGGGATTTTATTCCCAGGGCCTTCGACAGCTCCTTAACGCTGAGAGGCCTTCCCGAAACGAAGAGAGCGGCCTCGACCAGGGCCTTATCTTCGAGGAGCCCCATGTAATCACCGGGCTCACTTGGGAACAGGGCTATATAGGGTTTCCGCACCGTAAAGTTTATAAATCCGATTCTGGAGGTGTTAGTGGCACGGCGGCCATAGCGGCGGGGTTACACCCGGTCTCGTTTCGACCCCGGAAGTTAAGCCCGCCAGCGTTCCCGGGTGTACTGCCCTCCGAGAGGGGGCGGGAAACCGGGAACGCCGCCGGCCACTCAAACGCCCGGGTGGTGTAGCCCGGCCTATCATACGGGACTGTCACTCCCGTGACCCGGGTTCAAATCCCGGCCCGGGCGCCATACAAACTTTTCTGACGAGAAATCCTAAACAAAAGGACAAAAGGTTAAGTCCCAGTTTTTTTGCTCATGAGGCCTTTCTGAAAAAAGAGGGGCAAAGCCGATAATAGTGGTGCGGGGGCGGGGATTTGAACCCCGGAACCCCTACGGGAGTGGATCTTGAGTCCACCGCCTTTGACCAGGCTCGGCAACCCCCGCAGGGTTCGAGAATAGTGAAGGGTAGAGGCTTATAAAATTAACTCACTCAACGCTCCATTCTGCGGACGCCCTCGGGGGTTCCAACGAGGACGATGTCAGCTATGTCCGCGAAGATGCCGTTCTCGACCACGCCGGGAATCGTGTTCAGCTCTATCTCGAGGTCGAGGGGGTCGTCTATCCTGTAAAACCTCGCGTCGAGTATGAAGTTGCCGTTGTCCGTTATAACAGGCCCGTCCTTTTTTTCCGCCATCCTCAGCTCCGCCGTCGCATTGAAAACCTCCAGTTCCTCCGCTATCGCGCGCCAAGCTGCTGGAATGACCTCTATCGGAACGGGAACCCTCTGGCCGAGCCTCTCGACGAGCTTGCTCTCGTCCACGAGAACCAGGAACGTGCCCGCGCGGTACTCGATGATTTTCTCCATGGTTAACGCCCCGCCCCGACCCTTTATGAGGTTCATGTGCGGGTCAACCTCGTCAGCGCCATCGACAGCTATGTCTATTGCATCGACCTCGTCGAGGGAAACCACGGGGACGCCGCTCTCTATGGCCAGCAACCTCGACTGGTGAGACGTTGGAACGCCGTAGACGTCTTCAAGCTCCCCTTCCATTATGAGCTTTCCGAGGTAGCGGATGAAGTACGCCGTCGTTGAGCCCGTGCCGAGGCCGACGACCATCTCGTCCTCGATGAACTTCAGGGCCTCCCTGGCGACCGCCTTCTTCATCTCCTCAGCGTTCATGGAATCACCCCGTGATGTTGGAGATGCATTTTATGCTCGCGTTTCCGGACTCGCACATCCTACAAAACAGGCTCTGGTTGGAGTAACAGACCGGTGTAAAGTGCGTGGCCACTGTGTAGCTGAGCATCGTGAAGTAGAGCCAGAAGAGGAGCCAGCCCCAGAAGGCCTTCCTGAGTATCGCCCTCTGGTCCGGAACGTCCGGCGGAAGCTCCCTGACAACTGCCATGACGAACCTGTCGGTTAGGAAGTACATGAGGAACCCTACGAGCCAGCCCGCTTGGTTGTAGTAGGCCAGAAGACCGCTGATTACGCCCGTGATCAGACCCCACAGGTAAACGGTGAGCGAAAACTTATGTTCCACAGCCAGCTTCACCCTCTCCACCTAAGCCCATCTCTTTTGGCTGGGGCTTAAAAACTTTGCCTGAAACCTTAAATAGTATGAGTAACCCTTAGCTTAGCGGTGATGTAAATGAGGGTCAAAACCCTGATGACGAAGGATCCAGTGGTCATCCAGCTACCGGCATCGAGGGAGTACGCACTCGAGCTCTTCAAGAAGCATAAGGTTCGCTCCTTCCCGGTCGTGAACAGGGATGGAAAGCTCGTTGGAATAATCAGCGTTAAGAACATTCTCGTTAACCCGGACGAGGAGCAGCTGGCGATGCTCGTTAAGAGGGACGTCCCCACGGTGAGGCCGAACGACGACCTCAAGAAGGCCGTTAGGAAGATGCTTGAGAACGACTACCGGCGCGTCGTGGTCGTTGACGAGGAGGAAAGGCCCATAGGAATTCTAACGGTCGGGGACATCGTGAGGCGCTACCTCGCCAAAAACGAGAAGCTGAAGGACGTCACCATAGAGCCCTACTACCAGAGGAACGTCAGCGTTGTCTGGCATGGTACACCGCTAAAGGCCGCGCTCAAGGCGCTCCTCCTGTGCAACGCGATGGCCATTCCGGTTATAGACGACGACGGCAACCTCATAGGCATGGTCGACGAGACGGACCTCCTCAAGGACGGGGAGGTCGTCAGGGTGATAAAGCAGACTTCCCTCTCCGCTTCGAGCGAGGAGGACTGGATACTCGAGGCGAACCCGACGCTGATCTTTGAGAAGGCCGAGCTCCAGCTCCCCAAGAAGCCGGTCGGGGAGATAATGAACCCCAACGTCGTAGTTGCAACGCCCCACATGAGCGTCTACGACGTCGCCCAGAAGATGGTCAGGTACGAGATCGAGCAGCTGCCGGTGATAAGGGGCGAGGGGGAGCTCGTCGGAATCGTCAGGGACATGGACATAATCAAGGTGATCATCAACAAATGATGAATTCTTAGCGGTGGTTGGATGGAGGTTAACGTTTCCATCTTCGGCTTCGGCAACGTTGGTAGGGCAGTCGCGAGGGTTCTCCTCGATAAGGGAGCGTTCTTCAGGGAGAGGTATGGGTTAGCCTTCAGGGTCGTGAGCATATCGGATACGAGCGCAACGCTCTGGCTCCCCGAGGGAATAGACCTGAGGGAAGCGCTTTTGGTTAAGGAAACCCACGGAAGGTTATCGGCCTGGACGAACGACTACGAGGTCTACAGCTTTTCTCCAATTGAAGCAGTGAAGGAAATTGAAGCCGACGTCGTCATCGACGTCACCAACGACAGGAACGCCCACGAGTGGCACATAAAAGCGCTCAAAGGGGGTAAAGCCGTAGTCACGAGCAACAAGCCTCCCCTAGCTTTCCACTATGAAGAGCTAATCGGCGAAGCCGAAAGGAGGAAGCTCCCCTACCTCTTCGAGGCGACGGTTATGGCGGGAACGCCGATAATAGGCCTCCTCAGGGAGAACCTCCTCGGCGACAGTGTTGAAAGAATCGAGGCTGTGCTTAATGGGACGACGACCTACATCCTAACGCGCATGGAGGAGGGGACAACCTTCGAGGAGGCTCTGAGAGAAGCCCAGGAACTCGGCATAGCCGAGAGGGATCCGAGCGGGGACATACTCGGGATTGATGCAGGCTATAAAGCAACAATCCTCCACTGCCTCGCCTTTAGGCCGATAACCTTCGACGAGATAAAGGTCAGGGGCATAGACGGCCTGACCAACGAAGACGTTGAGAAGGCCAAGAAGGCCGGGAAAACGCTGAGGCTCGTGGCCTCCGTGGAGAAAGGCTCCGTCTCCGTCGAGCCGAGGGAAGTCCCGAGGGAAAGTCCCCTCGCCGTGTCCTCCACCCAGAACGCGGCCGTAATAAGAACCGACCTCCTCGGGGAGCTCGTCTTGAGGGGCCCGGGTGCCGGGTTAAATGAAACAGCCAGCGGGGTTGTCAGCGACCTCGTGAAGGCCTCGCTGAGGCTTAGGGAGTGAGCCAAACCTTTTTATTCCCTCCTTCGAGGGTTCGCCAGGTGAAAGCATGGAGCACGTGGTAGCGCTCCACCAGGTGTATGCGGAGCTCATATTCAGGGGCCTCAAAACGGTCGAGGTCAGGAAGAGGAAGGCCTTCGACGAGGGCGACCTAGTGTTCCTCTACATAGCGCGGGGAAACCCCTACGAGCTGAGGGACACGCTGAGGAGGCTCAACCTTCACGAGGAGCAGACGCTAACTCAAAGGGGAACCATAGCTGGAGGCTTCGAGGTTGGAGAGGTTATAAAGGCCGACCTCGAGACCCTCTGGGAGATGGCGAAGGAGGCGAGCGGTCTAACCCTCGTCCACGGCGAGAACGGGAAGAACTGGCTGGCCAACTACATCAGGGACTACGGCTACGTCTTCACCATCGAGAGGCCCTTCCTCTTCAAGGAACCGATGAGCAGGGAGGAGATGAAGGAGCGCTACGGAATCCACGTCGAGGGGGTAATCCACCTCTCAAGGAAGACGAGGAAGCCCTGGGTAAGGGCCCTGATTGAGGACTTGCTCGCGAGGGATTACTTCTACCCCTGAGCTTTGTCGTCAGTCTTTTCCCTGGTCTCGTCGTTCTCAAGCTCCTCCGGGTTGACTATCCTGTAGGGCCCGAGGCTCAGCTGTCTGATTTCCTCCTCGGTCAGGAGCCTACTCTTGACCTTCTCGCCTATGAGCGCGCTGTTTCCGAGGGGGTCCGCTATCTTTACCGTCAGGGGCTTCTTCCCCTCCCTGACGTCCTCTATGTATTTGAGTATCTCGTCGGCCTTCTTTACAGCTTCTTCGTCGCCCTCCCCCTTCCTGAACTCCCTTGCCATCAGCAGGGTTTCGCGGACGCGCTCGAGGACACCTTCGACGTTTGTGATGAATCCCTCAGCTGCCGGCCCCGGCTCTATCTTGACGCCTATCTCCTCGAGCTCTATCGTCCCGCTCTTGCTCCTCACCACGCGCGTGAAGAGGTCCTTCTCGTTCTCAACCCTCACCGTGTATAGCTTCGGCGGCCTGTCCTCAAGGATCATCACGTCCGCGTTTCTGTAACCACAGCGCTCACAGATTATCGTGCTCTCCATGACCTTGCCGAAGTAGGGAATCTCGTGGATGTGCTGTATCGCCTTGAGCGTGCCCTTTCCACCGCAGATGGGACAGTC
>Ga0256842_1002578_pt1 | contig 12835 bp, 17 predicted proteins | sample 4559240metaG_FD_185973 | JGI IMG/M metagenome (GOLD analysis project Ga0256842, IMG submission 185973) | Hydrothermal vent microbial communities from Guaymas Basin, Mexico - 4559-240 | ecosystem: Environmental > Aquatic > Marine > Hydrothermal vents | place: Mexico: Guaymas Basin | collected...
ACGTGTCACGGCCAAGGCTACGAAAATGCAGTGCTATCACTTGTATCTTGCTTGCTACTTCAATGTCACAGCCAGTTTTCGGAAAGGGGAGTACGTTGCTTTGAGTACTTGCTAAAAGCAGTTCGCTGGTGCGGTTCTAGTGCGAGTACATGCGAGTACTTGCTGTTAAGTACCTGCCTGAGTACTTTGCCCGGTAGTACCAGAGTACGTGCTGGTAGTACTGCCGTAATGCTGGTAGTACCAATGCACAATTAAGGAGTTTGGCATAGTAAAAGTTATGGCAGGTGCTAAGTTCGAAGACGTAAGGGAGTACGTGTACGACAATATAGAGTACTTAGAGTGGGTAATTGATCAGACGTTCAGAAGATATGCAAATGCAACAATCGAGGAAGTTCTAAAAGCAGTAGTACGCAGTTTAGTAGCGTTAGCACAAGTAGAGCTGAAGTGGTATGCAATCTACGATACGAGTGCATTTTGGGATGTAGCAAAGTCACTTGCAAAGGAAAAGTGGCTAGTAAACATGGGGCATATAGCACATAGGTTTAGGATAGATTGGTATGCTAGAGAATATAATGGCAGAGTATTTATGGTGCTTGTGCTTGTGCTTGATAGCAAAATGCTTGTTGCTGGCTTTTTTATATAGATTTTTTTAAGGAATTAGGCTAGGGGGAGTTGGGTGGGTGGTATTGGTAGAAAGTCTTTTAAGCTTACGAGAAAAACATTTAAATGCCACAGCTCGACGAGATTGTTATGCAAAGTAAGAACGATAGGCAGATAAAAGTTTGGAGGCTATCTGTTTCTGACGCTGTTCGTTTGTATCTTGGCGATGCAACGCAATATCTTAATAGCATATTGCAGAAGGGAGCAAGTTTGCACAAGCAAAATGGCTATGACAACAAGCGATTGTTCGAACGTTATGTATATATTGGGAGCAACGAGTATGTGCTTATACGGGGCGTGCCGGATCGGATAGAATTGCCGTTCGTTGTTGAATTTAAATCGTGCACGCTAAAGACGTTGCATGATGTGGAAAAATATGCAGAGCTACAATTACAGCTCTATATGTTTCTGACGGGACTGCTATATGGAAGGCTAGATATTTACTTAAAAGATTATAAGCAATTAATTGTTGGCTATAAGATTTATGAATATGATCAGCAGAAAGTATTAAAAGTGCTAGCAACTGCAGTGAAAAGGTTAAAAGAGCTAATGGGTATGAATGAATATGGCAAAAAAGAGACTAGATAATCTTGAAGAGCTAAAAGTATTATTTTTAAATAAGCCTGCTGATTTTCAAAGCACACTGCAAGATATAGCAATATACATAAAGGAGCTAGGATATAACGACGAGCACGCTGGTAGGATATTGCTAAGCATTATAAAGTATGTTGTTCTTGGAAAGACAGACAATTGGAGTAAAGTTGCAGATCGCGTTGTTAAGCTTTATTTAGCTGAAAAAAGCAAAAGATAATTTATTGCCCTTCTTTTTTGTTTTTTGCTTGCTTTAGTATATTTTCTATGCTAACACCAGCTAGCGCTCCTAGCAACGCCATTGTTATGCCAAAAAATGTTCCATCAATGCCCTTTAACATTGCTATTGCTTCCAGTGCTGCTACTAACGTTGCAATATAAGCTTTTAACAATAATTCTTCTTTAGACATTGTAATAAAAAATAAAGGAGATTAGGGTTGCCTTTAAGTGCCAGCATACCTATCCATTTCGCTCTTTACTCTAGTTGCTAACTCTACTACTTTGTTTTTGATTGCATCTCTAACTAATTGTCCATTTGGAAGAGTTACAGTATCTGTGTATCCTAGTTGCTGCAATGCGGTGTCTAATTCATTTAAGTCAGTGGAATAATCTTGCCCTAAAAACATTTTTGATGCTATCTTCTTTGTGTATTCTGCAATTAATTGAACTAATGCAGATCGTATCATTGGCGTTAGCTGTGGGGCAGCTGTTGCTAATGTAGACATTCCTGCGTATTCAAATGCTGTAGCTCTAGCATCTTCTAATACTTCTTCATGGAAGATATCATACTTTACTTCATATTTGCTAGCACCTTTTTGTTTTGCTTGTGTAGACCATACTTTATTTTCCTTAGCTGTATTAACGTTGTTTACAAATACATTGTAATCTGCTATTTTAACGCCTATTTTGTGTGCAGCAGCCCATTCTGCTGGAGCTCCTGCTTCTTGATATCGTAGATTTGCATATGCTAAAATTTCTTTGAACTTTGATTCGTCACTAAATACCTGTAGCAATCTTTCACCCCATAATGCGTCTCTCTCGTCAATGCCAACTACATAGTTTTCTTTTGCTTTTGTTTTGTCTTTTACAGGAGCTCTATAGATGGGCATACCATAAAATGCTATGAAAAGGCTTATATATTCTTATTACGGCAAATAGGAGCAAAAGCAATATCTTATAGCTTTATATTAAGAGCACGAGCAAAAACACGAATATCACATCTAAAATCATTGTCCCAATTTATAAAGTATGGCGTTATCTCCTCCGGCAATTTCGTTATCTTAATATTATATGATTTATTGTCAATATCAATATATTTATGAGCTCTATAGCCCAAGCCTTCTAGCGAAGATTTCATTGCACGTGCAACCTTAATGTTTAGATTGCTATATTCTAGCGTGCCTCCTTCTTTAAATAGCATTGTAATTTGCTTTACAACTTTTAGCTCTGTGCTTGTAGTTAACCCGTACGAGAATGCTGCTACTTCTTTGCCAATTGCATAATTTGCTGGGCACACGAGGACATACGGTTTGCCCGCCTTATCGAGTTTCAGCGGGAATTGATCTATTAGCTCAAACCTTTTAATTGCATGCTTATCTAGCACTTGTATGCTATCAACGTAAACGTTTAGCACTTCCTCTATACCAACATCAATTATTAGCTTCAGCAATATTGAATTTGCAACATTCATTATGCACCACCAGAAAGGTTCATTGTAATGCTTGATCTTACCTATCGCTGCTAGTAGCGAGTATTTAAGCAATGAGTATTCATCGATTATAAAAATATTATAAGGCAACTGCTGTTGTGCTTGCATTTCTTCTAGTATTTCAATAGTTTCTGTGAAATTTGCGTTGATTTCGTTAAATAAGAAAGAAGCAATTTTTTGCATTTCATTGGATTTAGTCTTTTTGACCTTAAAATTTCGGAATGGTATTGATTTTGGAATATCATAAAATTTGGAGCTTACAATTACTGCATATCTTCTTTTTAATTTGCTACGTTGCTTTTGTAATATTTCAAGCCAATGCTCTAATTTGCTTAGAACTCTAGATCGTGTCTTTTGCCAGTTTGTGATTGGATGCCATACTGCTGTGTTTTTCCCAATGCTTTCGTGCACTGCTATATTTAAATAATAATGTAATTTATTTTCACTGAGAATATAATATAAACTTCTAACGAAGAAATTATTAAAGTCAAAGTCGTAAGCATGCTTATTTAGAGACAAGCTATCGCGTGATAACATGCTCGGATAGAATTCTGCATATCGTGGCACTTTTATCTTTGCAACTAACTTCTTAAAGTCAGAGGTAAGTATTTTTTCACCAATTAGTCTAAGCGGATGCCCATTTTCATTGCTGTAAAATGCAAAAAAAGAAGAGTGTACGGCAAAGCTCATTTTCCTTCTTCCTTTTCTAAATACTCTCTAAGCTCTTTTGCTATTAGACTTAGCACTACACTATCTACTACCTCATAAATCTCTTTTATTTCATCCAATGGTATGCTGTCCCGTTCTTTTATTCGCAAGACGCCAACTGTTACATCTACTTCATATATTTTATTGCTTGTTATATATATTGTCTTGCTCTCCGACTTGATGACGAGTGCCATGCTTTAATTATGTTTAAACCCTTTAAAAAGGTTTACCCACGTAAAGTTTTTAAAGGCTGAAGACTATTTTGTAGCATGGCATCGCATCCCAACAACTTGATATATATGACGCGAAGAGTTGCAAAGCACAGCCATGGAGGTGCATTAGTTAGCAAAGCATTAGAAAAGTTTGTAGGTAGAGAGGTAGAAGTAATTGTGGCTGCCCGAGGCAAGTTATTAATAGAGTTTCTTACAAGCCTATTCGGAGAGCAAAGAGCAAAAGAGCTCATAAAAGAGTTGGAGCAGAAAGGAAGAGTAATAGCGTTCTATGACGGCGTTGGAAACTTAGTTTATGCAGAAATAAAATGGCAGTAATCATAAAATTTAATGGAGGATTTATTAGAATAAGTAGCAAAGGGCTAGAGGCGTGGAAGAATGGAAAGCAGGTAGAATTCTATAGGATTGAAGATATATTGAAAGCAATAATTGGCAATGATATTGTAGTAGACCTTAGACAAAGTGTAAGCAAATACGCTAAGCAAAATGTAAAGGCAAAGTCTACGAAAACGGTGGCAAGTAATAATAAAGCAACAAGGAGAGTAAAAGCAGGAGCGAAGGCAAGAGCACAGCAAGTTGTACAAAAACAAAGGCAATCTGATGAATATTTCGAAAGATAACTATGTCTCCCGAATATAAATTTTTTACAGAAGAGGAGCTACAGAAAGCAACAATAGTATTTGAAGAGCCGGAGATGAGAAAGAAAGCAAAGAATTGGGTATTAGAGTTTGGCCCAGAATTTGTTAAGAGATATAGAGATGCAATAGAGCTTGGAGAATATGTTGATACCCTAAAGATATTATTGCAAAAGGAATCTGAAGTAGAAGTAATCACAAGAGTGGATAAATATAAAATATTGAACAAATATGTAGTAATCAACATAAAAGACTTAGAAGTATTTGTGCCATTGGACTTATTAGATAATTTGCTCAAGAAATACAAAAGAATAGAGAAAATATTGGGCAAATTTGTATACCTAAAGCTAACAAGTTACAAGAAAGGGGCAATGGCAATAGATTTTGCCTTAGTAAAGCAACAAGTTAGAGAAACGCCGTTCGATTTGCATAAGTTTATAGAAGGGTTGGGCATTCAAGCAAATGAGCAAACAATAAGGTTATATTTGCCTAGAATAATCGGGTTAGTGCAAGTTGATGGCATGATTCATGTATCTCAATTCACCCAACCAGAAACAGGTAAATCTGAATTTGCAATTAGGATGGAATGGATAAGAAATGCAAGATATTATAACACAATACCAACGCCGGCAAGCTTAATTTATGATGGTTCAAGAATGAAACTGGGTGCTGTGTATTTAAGCGACGTAGTATTCATCGATGAGTTTGATAAGCAAGAGAAGCTAAAAGAATCCCAAAAGGATACTATTTCAATGCTATTCTCTGGGTTAGAAAATGGCAAATGGATTAGAGAAGTGAGAGGTGCAGAATCTCTCTTTGGTATAAAATATACGAACTTCGTATTCTTTGGCAATGTTGGTGGCAAAGCAATCACAAGCTTTACAGAGTTAGAATATTTGCAAAAGTATAGCCCACGAGATTTCTTTAGGGAATTGCTTAGCAAACATCTAGAGACAGTAGAAGCATTTGAGCAAAGAATCGCAATCGTAGATGTTTACCATGATAGTCCCAACATAATGCGATATTTAACATACAAGTATTTGTCAAATGCAGTGCTGCGTGGTATGCTGATTGACCTTGAAAAGAAAGCAAATGAAATCTATGCAGAGCTAATAGCAAAGAGAAAACCTAAAAATCGTTATGAAAGGCATGCATTAAAGGTGCAAAGCGTTCTTAATGCAATGGGCTTTGATATTGGCTTTGAAGAGGCATACAAAATAGTAGTAGATAATGATTGGTCATGCTTAAAGCAAAAGAGCAATACAGAAGTAATAGAGCAAAGCAATAGCAAAGAGCAACAGGATAAAGAGCAGATAGAATTGCCAAGAGATGTTAAAGAAGCATTGGAGGACTTAGTTAAAGATATAGCACAAGGAAAAGTAAAGCCAGAAGAACTAAAGAATGCGGTGCTTGGCAACGAAAGATGGGATTTAACAATTACAGATGTCAAAGATGGCAAAATATTTATGGAATTGCATCATCGAACACTAGGGGTTTATAGGATAAAGCTTAATATTGCTGATGGTAAAATCGAACTATGGTAAGCTTTGTTGATGTATATAAGAAGAAGAAAGAACGTAGAAAAAAGAAAAGAGAGACTGGCTCACCAAAACCAGAATTTTTCTATGATAAAGCATGGAGATATTTGCATAAAATCAAACAACTGCAGCCACGTGCTGGCGGACGTGGCGTTATGAGATACTTAAAAGAGAGAGCACGCGAGATTGCAGAAGAATTGCAAAGGCATCCAATGTTAGCAGAATATGCAAATGAGCATGCAATTTATGAGCTATTGAGGAGGTTAAATTATGCTTTAAGAGTAAATTGGCGTTGGCTTTACTATTACGAGCAAAAGTTTTATGAACTGCTTCAAGAGTTAGAAAAGGGCAGAACAGATCTTGAGCAAGATATCGAAGAAATTGCTAGGAAAATTGTAAATAAAGCAGAAGAAATCATTGCGTTGCATAAGCTAATGTATGAGGATATTGGATTATATAGCTACTTGGAAGCAATCTCAATGCTATTAAAGAGGCAGGCAGAATTGCAAAAGTTAAGAGCTGATGAAGTAGCAAATATTGTTAAAAGGGTATTGCAATATAGCAAAATAACTGACCGCAACTATGCTGTGCTTGCAGTCCAAGCGTTGATGGGTGCTATTGAGACCATTAGAATAGATATTATATTCGAAAGAGTTGTAGACATAATAAGTGATAATGAAGTTAAATATACGGATAGAATTACAGTTGCACAAATAAGAAGAGATGCGCCTAACGAAGTAAAGATGAATGCAATTATTGATGCTAAGAACATAAAAACGTGGGATGATGTTATAAAGTTCATAAAGAAGTATGATCGCTGGGTAGAGATAACACCCGGATATTGGGAAGCACAAAAATGGCTAGGTAGCGAATCTTACTATGAAAAGATAGCAATGCATAAATTAGATTAAAGCAAGCCTAATTCTCTCATTACTTTTTTTACTTTATTTAGTATAAGATCATATTTTTCTCTCCTTAGCTTATAATAGTAGTGCTTAAACTTGATTGTATAAAGAAGATATCGTGTTCTACTGTCTTTAGCTTCCTCATATGCGTCCCTTTTAGCCAGTTCTGCGGCTTCTTTAATTATTTCATCGTTTGCTATCATTTTTGCTACCCATAACCATTTCTTCCTAAGCTCTTCTTTTATAGTTGTCATGTTGTTGCTATATCTACTGTATTAGCTACCGTATTTGAAGTCTCACTAATTTGCAAGAGCTCTATTTTATTGCTCTTCCTCATATTCATTAATGTTTCCCATAGATCATTAATTTCGTCAATAAATTGCTTTGCTACTGTATTTGCTAATTGCTGTAATGCATTCATTAGCTTAGCAAAGAACTCTGCATAATTTGTCGAAACTAATTCAAAGTATTTATCTAATAGAGCATCTACAACACTGTCTGCAAACTGCTCATTCTGCAAAGTTTGATTATAGAGTGTTGCTGCAGTTTCATAATAGCCATAGAACAATGCTTTTATATCATTTTTTCTGCTTTCAAAAGTGTGCACATCCCATGTTGGCAATAATGTAGAATAGACCTGTGCTGCTGCGGTTATGTCGTTTAATATGCTAACATAAGATTCAATGCCAGTGGCTGTATCCTTTACTAGCTTTATTGCCTCATTTAGCACAAGCCTATTAAATACTCTGCGTGCATCTTGTATAATGCTTATATATGCCTGCGATATTTCAAATGCAATCCACCTAAAGTTAGAATCTAAGTGCCGATAGCCTTCTTGAAATGCGTAAAATTTGCCTGTAGCTACCTCCATGTATGCCGAGCTAGTCCACATGCCTGACTGCAAAGCACCGTAACTAAGCCACTTGTTGCTAAAAATATTAGTTGATGCGACATCTTTTATTTCGTCATCATCTATGCCTTCTGCACCAAATTTTATTTTTGCTATTAGTTCTAGCCTTGATTTGAACATTCTCTCAAATAAATCCTGAAATACTTCAGATAGTCCTTCTGTGAAGAATTCTGACACTTCGCCAGGCAACAAAGCAGCTACCAATAAGCTCGTTGTTAACCACTCTAATGCCAATTTGCTCTCAACAGTTCCTTCTATATCACTAACTCCAGAGTATTGTGCATGTATCTCTGGGATTATCTTTAAAACGTACGAGGGTAACACGAAGCCAGTAGCTCCTGCCTCCCACAGTCTCTTGATTACCTCGAATGGATCTTCTACGATGGCAGACCTTAATTTTTCTATTGCTACTTTTAGCTCTTTAATTGCTACAGCACCTTTCTCTTCTTCAGCCATAAAGCTTTTATAATTAGCAAGCTTTTAAGCATTATGGCAACAAAAGAATATATCTTTGTTCAAGCGTGGGGTAAAGGTAACGTTAGAAATGCTGCCTTAATAGAAGTGGAGTTCATAGACGCAAACGGTAAAACAATTAAAAAAGAGTCGAGATACGGTGTGCTCGAATCTCAAGACGTTAGCATATTAAAATATCTAGCGAGTCGCGAGGACTTTTATGATCCTTTCGTGATTCGGCTTTCACCAGAGGTGCAAAAAGTAGTAGCTAATATTTACGATTATGGCGTTAGATTGCCAAATTATACAACTCACATAGAGGCAGAAGTTTCAAACGCGTATACTCTCTACTTGAACAAAGACACTGGCAATATTAGAGACATTGCTGTCGATTACTCAGAAAGCGTCGAGCTAGAATATGAGCATGAATTTAATGTTGGTGACAAAAGAATTAGGAGAATGATATTTAAAGCAAAGCAACCGGGCTACATAGAGATCCATGACCCAAACTATATGTACTTGCGGGTAACACATGCAAAAGGCAAAATATTAGCAAAAATAAAGGATCTTGGCAATAAAACAATAGGATATCCATTTGCAATAGCACTAGAAACAATGGATTTGCTATATGGAGAGCCACTGATTTTCTTTTTGCCCTTTGCCGAGTTAAGCATAAAAGATATTGACTTTGATTATCCTGCAGCAACAGATATATATACAATGAAGATTTGGCTGGGTGGTGAAGCGGAAGTTTTAATAGAGAAACTGTTACCATAAGTATAATGGCCATCGAAAATTATAAGTGGCACGACGAATATAAGCAAAAGCTAGACAATTTAAACTTTGATGATAAGGATGCCTTAGCAACGCAACTAAAGGATCTAGCAAATTGGGCATCTTCAAAATATCAGGAGCTAGCACCCCAAGCAGTTGCCGAAGGCAGAGCAAAACCATTAGAAATTATGCAAAAGCTAAAGACAAAGCTATTAGAAAAAGGCTTAAAAGTTGTAGATTATGGTGCTAACAATTTATTCAACAACGTTGTGCTACTAGCTACCCAAGATATTATAAATATGATTAACAAGCAAACGCAAAATTTCTATGCTGACCAAAACATGGCACTTGATCTTAACATTACAGAGGGCTCATTAAAGCAGGCATATGCAAACTTGTTAAGCATAATACATAGCGGACTTGACTCCATAAAGGAAGGTGTGCTAAATGTAATATTATCATTATTTATGCCAAAGAGCGAATATACTTTAGAAACAGATAGAGACAAAGCTATTGCTCAAGCATTTAAAATTTTATTAGAGCTAATCGGCAGTTTGCCATATGAAAAGCAAGATGCTTTTCTAGATATTGTTAATAGAATATGCAAGCATCTATACATACTAAAAAATATTAACGATATTACAGACTTCAAGCAATTAGTTGATGCAATCTTGAGAGCATTAGAAGATCCAAACCAGGTAACTATGTTCCCGCTAGCGCATTCAATAGAAAACATAGAGCTTAGAAAAGAATTTATAAGGTATATTGCAGAAAGAATATTTTCGGCATGGATTACGATAGGCCACCTATCAGAAATAACAACTGATAGGTTAGAGTTAGCATATAAAATAGTAATGCAAGATTTGCCATTTACTGAGTATAACTTATTGCCAAATAGCAACCAGCTGCAAGCTTTAGCAGAGATGGCAGATGAAACACTAGTTGACTATTATAAGCAGTTAGCTCAGATAATCACAATAAATAAGGAGAACTTTGAGAAGATTGCTACAGCTCTCGAAAAATTAATAAAGAAGATATTGGCCACAGAGAAAGACGATCCATGCTTGCAGATGCCTAACTCAGTTGCTTCTTTCATAAGGCTACCAACACGCGGTAGAAACTTTATATATAAGGTAGTTCTAGACACAGAGGTGATGCGTATAACACCCCAAGTTCCAGAATTAGGTGTTGTGACAACAGAGATAAATACGGAATTGCCACCAGGTCAGATGACTTTAACAATAACGCGTAAAGCAACTGTTATAAAGATTAAAGAGGAGTAAATGGGATGTTCGCAAAGATCGTAAGGGACTGGGGCGGTCAATCACATATTAAAGTAACCTCTAGCGAAAATGTATTAATAAGGCTACCAGATGGCAGCGAAGTAATAACAAAGGAATATGATTTCTATGCACAGACAATGCAGATAATGGGATACATACAAGGAACTTTAAAAGTAGAAACCGTTGCAGAAACTATAGAATTGCAAAATACGCAAATAGCAGTTACCTCAGACAACGTTGCTACAATAAAAGGCTATAACTATGCCGAAGGGGACTTTGTAGAATATAATGGTATCAAATTCTATAGGATATTTGATAAGAAAGTTACATATCTAAATAGATCAGACAAAGATCAAGCGTTTGCTTATGTCGTTGCTATAGATTTTTCGAAAATACAAGCATTAGATAACTACAAGAAATACGTAATACGCTATTCGCTACCGGGAACTGGTGCAGAAAAAGATTTCTATTTGCCAATTATAGTAGATAAAGATTATAGCAAAAAGGCTTATTTCTTAATAGCATGCGAGCTACACCCCAATGAAGCAATATCTGTAGAAATAGATGATAATGCTGTGCTATATTTCCCAGCAGCACCAGCAGAAACAGGCGTTGTTGGTGTCGGATCTCTTATACTTGATGAAACAGGTAGATATCCTTTCGGATATAAATACTATGAATTAAACGTTACAATTCGCCACGTAAACCCAGACGAAATAGAAGAATTTAAAAGCTAAAAAAAGGTATAGTAATACATGGGCACATTCATTTATTACGTAGACAACATTGCAGGATATTACAAAGTAGAGTTACCATTTGAGACCTTTATTTATTTAATAAAGCAGGGAGGATATACGCAGGATATTGCTAAAGGGATTTTTGAGCAACAAAGCTATGGCATTGATCTTAGTGCTTATGCACCAGAGGGGCAAAAGATACGAGTATATAGAGATGGATACATTGTTAAGGAAGTTACAGGAGCTACAGACATTAATATACCATATGACCCAAATTTCGACGGTGTGATTAGCACAAACGACATAATAAATAGTTGGATTAACTATGATCATTATATCATCTATAAAGGTATTAAGTTTGTTGAATTTGAGTATTTGGATATACAGCCAACAAATGCAACACAAAAATATTTGCACATAATAGTATTGCAAGATCCTAGATTTTACGACTTAGGACTTCTTGGCGCTATTTCAATAAAGGATAAAATGTCTGAATACGAATACGGCATACCAATTTATGGCAAACCAAATACGAAAGCCGCTCTAGAGATAATATATGAAGTAACCACACCCATAGAAGTAAATGTGTACAAAGCAACAGCATATCAAAGCGATATACCTGGCATGCATGCTTTTGTCCGCATATTCGAAAATCAACAACCTTAAATATTTTTTTTGACATGCCTTATTTATGGTAGAAGTTAAGCAAGTTCTTGCAAATCTTCAAGCAGCAGTAGAGCAAAAGGTAGGATACGCTTTTTGGAAAGAGCCTGTAGCAACTGTTGACGAGTTGGCTAATTTAAGCGATCCTCCAGGCACAATAAGATTTGTATGGCAAGAAAGTTCAGTTTACTTTAAGGATACAGACGGACAATGGAAGCCCATATCTGCAGCAACAGCACAATATGCTGAAAATGCAAAAAATGCAGATAAGCTTGATGGATTAGATTCTAATGCTTTTGTAAAATGGAGTGAGGTTGATGCCGATAACGATAAAACAATAGATAGGGCAAAGCAGGCCGACTTTGCTTTAGATAGTGATAAGTTAGATGGGAAAGACGCCTCAGACTTTGCTCCAGCAACTCATCAGCACAGCATAAATGATATTATCGAAAAAGACGAAATTATGTTAAAGTCACAATATGACACTAATGCTGATGGCAAAGTAGATGCCGCTGATCGCGCTGATCGAGTAGTAACAATAGATGGTGCTAACGGTGGTACTATTAATGGCAACATCACTGCAACTGGCAAAATTGATGCACCAGAAATACAAGCTACCTTTGTGCATGCAGAATTCGTTAGGATAACCGAATCTAGAAACGACACTGGCTGGGAAGTTGATTATTATCCGGACGATGCTGTGGTAATTAGAAAGTTAGATATAGCAACTGGCAATGTTATTGCAGAACCAATTAAGATATATACCGACAGAGTAGAAGTTACAAAAAACTTATATGTAAAAGGTAGCATAGTCTACGCGTCAGAATTTGGTTTCTTGGAGCAAGGAGCACCTGCAAATATGAAGATAGACTACTATCCAAATTGGGGTCAAGACCCTGTAGGTGGTGATCATGGCCCTGCAATAGTATTTGAAGTTAATGACAACGCTGCCGTAGGCATTGCACTAAATAAAAGATTCTTGGTAGGATTTGATCTATGTATGGCGAGAACAACCGATGGCGACTTAAGGTGGAAAAGGG
>Ga0256842_1002579_pt1 | contig 12826 bp, 11 predicted proteins | sample 4559240metaG_FD_185973 | JGI IMG/M metagenome (GOLD analysis project Ga0256842, IMG submission 185973) | Hydrothermal vent microbial communities from Guaymas Basin, Mexico - 4559-240 | ecosystem: Environmental > Aquatic > Marine > Hydrothermal vents | place: Mexico: Guaymas Basin | collected...
CTCAGCCTCCTTGAAGATTTCCCTAAGTCTCTCCTCGCTCTCGCCGTAATACTTGCTCATTATCTCTGGCCCGTTTATGGCTATGAAGTGAGCATTGGACTCGTTTGCCACGGCTTTGGCGAGGAGTGTTTTACCAGTCCCAGGCGGGCCATAGAGGAGAACACCCTTCGGCGGCTCAATGCCAAGCCTCTCAAAGAGTTCAGGGTGCTTGAGCGGGAGTTCAACCATCTCGCGGATCTTCTGGATAGCGTCGCTTAGGCCACCGATGTCCTCGTAGGTGACCTCAGGAATGCTCTCCTCACGGACCTCAACTGCCTGGGGGAGAACTTCCACTTCCGTGTTGTATGTTATCTGGACAATGCCCTTGGGAATCGTGTTCACGACCACGAACTTTAGCTCGCCAAAACCTATTGGCATGGCCTCAAAGAGGCCCCGGATAAGGTCATCAAGAGGGCCTCCATAGTATTCGGTTTCGCCCCTGCTGCTCGCCACGATTATGTCCCCCTTTACAACCGGCCGCCCTAGGAGGTTCTGCTTGACTAGGTCGCCGGGTATCTGGAGGATAACGCCCTTCTGGGCAGGAGCCAGGACAACTTTCTTCGCCTCCTGCACCTGTGCTTTCCTGACGGTTACGTAATCTCCTATGCTGACACCAGCGTTTTTCCTGATGTAACCATCCATCCTGATGATGTCAAGTCCCCTATCATCGGGATGAGCGTTGGCAACTATTGCGGCGGTTGACCTAGAGCCGATGAGCTCCACAATGTCGCCAACACTGACCCCTAGCTTGCGCTGGTAAGGTCTGTCAAAGCGAACTATGCCCCTCCCAACATCAACCTTTAAGGCCTCTGCGACCCTGAGCTTTATTTCCTCAACTCTATCCTCACCCTTTCCGAAAATCACACCTTACACCTCCCATGCTTTTTCATGACAGCTATTGTGCAACCCAATGGTATAAAACCTCTCCGCTATTTCTTCCGCCTCTGTCTCTCGATTGCCTCTTCCAGGGTCATGTTGCCTATCGCGACTTCCCTTGCGAGCTTCGTGGAGATTGTTATGTTGCCGCTCAGCTCCCGGCTTCTCCTCTTGATGTCCTCTATTTCCCGTTTGGTAGGTTCTCTGACATTCAGAAGTTCCCTGATAGAGACTTCGCGTCCCTCCCTAAGGCCTATGTTTATCGATGCCACTATGTCCTGAACACCGGGAGCCTCCGTGTTCCCAACCTTGGGTGTTGTTCTGGCTTCGTTTACAAGTATAACCCTGTAGTCATAGCCGAGCTTCCGCCCCAGGGCCTTGAGAGTTAGAGTTCTCTGCCTCTTAGCACCATGCCCGATCTTTATCCTGGCCCCTGGGTATTTCTCAAGCAGCTCCAGGACTACCGAAACGTCCCTCGGGTCTTTCATTCTGTGGACTTCAAGGACGCGGTTGTCGGCCACGACGCTAACGCCGGGCCTCTCACCGGGATCGATGGCTATGAACACCTGTTTGAACCTCTCCCTCCCCTCCAGAAACGCGAGAAGTTCGTCTATGAAGCTCTCATCTTCAACAAGGATTTTAGCGGGAAAATCAACCTTCTCCCAGCTAGCCTCGTCAACAAGGACTATCTCCACATCGAAAGGTATCTTCTCACCCGGCCTGAGGCTGTAAAATCCTATCCCGTAAGCCTTCAGGGTCTTCACTATCAGGTAGTATTTTCTCGCATCCTCTGTTATGACCGCAACCCTCATTCCCTCCCCCCGCCAAAATGTGAGAAAAAGTCTTAAATCTTTCACCCCCAAATATGTTTCTGGAGGTAGGCGGTATGTTCCAGCCTAAAAAGAAGCTGAGAAATGTCGAGGAGGAGGACGAGGACTACATTGAGGAAGAGCTCTGGGAAGAAGAATTTGAGGAAGAGGACTGGGAGGAAGAATGGGAGGAAGAAGATTGGGAAGAGGAAGAGGACTGGTAAAGAAGCCGATCCTCAAACTCCCTCTGGATTTTTACGCCCATTTCAAATATTTCGCGGGACTTTCTTAAGAGTTCTCCACTGCCGGTTTTCTTTGCCTCGCCAAGCATCTCAAAGGCAAGGAACTTGAGTAAACGGGCGAGGAGATAATCACTCCGGGGTTTAAGGACAACTTCAGCGAGTTCCCGATCCAGAGGTGTTCTCATGGCGAGCTCCCTCAGAAGGACCAGGCTCTTAACGGGATCCCGGAATTTAGGTGAGAGCACCCGAACTTTTTCCAGCTCTCCCCTTTCAACAAACCTGAGCGCCAGCAGGTAAGCCAAATTTTCAGACATTTCAGCGCCCCTGACCGCTTCAAAGGCCCTCCCCACTAAGCCTGCATCGAAGTAAATCATCCCCGCCGATTCAATAAGCTCACTTCTAAGGGGTTCGTCCACGAGCCCCGCCCAGTATTCGAGCTCATCGACTTTGGCTAGCTCCCTAATGAGGTGAAGGTAGTCTAAGAAGTAGCTAGCCTGTCGAATCTCGAACCCAAAAGCAGGCTTCTCAGGAACTTTTTTAGGGACTTCATCAAGCGAGATTACTTCATTACGAGGTTCACCCTTTATTTTGAGTATCTCCCCATCGGGCATCAGCTTCTTACCCTTGAGGAGCACTCCAGGGAGGGGTTTGAGTACCTCAACATCGTTCTCGTCAAGTCCAAGCTCGCTAAGGCTTACCTCTGCTCCCCTCTCAACTATTGCCTTAGCCAAGATCGTTGCAACTGCTCTGAGTGTCTTTTTCCTTATAAACTCACTCCTTATCTTCTTAGCGACTTCTATGGCCAGCTTGAAATTCCCTTCCCTCGAAAAAAGGTAGGAGAGGTTTGCAAATGTTTCATCCCTCAAGGACTCTGTGGAAATACTTTGCGCTATCTTCAAAGCCATCCCTGGATCCTTCTTGGAATAAGCCTCGGCCACCCATTTAAAAGCATAGTCGCGCCAGTAAGGTTCTTCAATGCCCTCAGCAAGGAGCAGGGCCGTTTCAATCTGTCCCTTGTCTATGAGATTTTTGACATCAATCAGCCTCTCATCCATTTTTACCCCTCAGCCCTGGGAACCAGACCTTCTTGCCCGCCCTCTCCTTTTCCTCATCCCACTCGGCGAGTATCTTCACGGCCTCGCTGGCAACAAGTGCCGCTTCCTTCTCCCCGGCCTTACCGAACTCGTTGGTGACGCGGTTGGCGAAGACGGCACAGACACATCCCCCCCTTAAGCCGTAAATGTTACCCAGCGTGAAGAGTGTTGCCGCTTCCATCTCGAAGTTTGTAACGTTGGCTTGCCTCAGGTCATCTATTATGTTCCTCGCAAAGCTTGGGAAATAGCCATTGAGACCCGGCCTGCCCTGGCCGAGGTAGAAACTGTCGGTTGAGGCCGCAATTCCGATGTGGTAGCGCACGCCGAGGGTCTCGGCGGCCTCGATTAACGCGAGGGTAACTTCAAGGTCTGCACTAGCAGGGTACTCAACGCGAACGTACTGCTTTGATGTGCCCTCAAGCCTAACCGCCGCCTTGACTATTATAAGATCGCCGATTTCTATCCCCGGCTGGATCGCACCTGTTGAGCCGACCCTTATGAAGGTGTCAGCGCCTATGGCCGCGAGCTCTTCTATCGCTATGGCCGTTGAAGGGCCGCCTATTCCGGTCGAGGTGACGCTTATCGGCACGCCCTTGTACTTTCCGGTGTGCGTTCTATACTCCCTGTGAAAGGCTATTTCCCTGGCCTCGTCCCAGAGGGAGCTTATCTTGGGCACCCTACCGGGATCGCCCGGCAGGAGGACGTAGCGCGCAACGTCGCCGGGCTTGCAGGCTATGTGGTACTGATAGCCTTCCTCAGTCTGGGGCCTCTCAGCCGAGATGAACTTCTCTCCCATGGCGACCACCTTTTTAAGTTCGATGTCCTATATTCTCAGAACTCCTAAAAAAGGTGATGGTATGCTGCGCTGTTCCCGCTGTGGAAGGACGTACCCTGAGACATTCCGTTTAACCTGCGAGTGCGGTGGAACGCTCCTCGTTGAGGGGCACTCAGAGACGTTCACACCGAGGCCGTTCCTTGATGTGAGGCGCTACCTCAACCACCTGCCCATAGAAAGCTATGTAGTCCCCGTCCCGGCAATAACCCCCGTCAGCGAGGTGGAAATAAACGGCGTTAAAGCTGTCTTCAAGTTGGAATACCTCCAGCCCAGCGGTTCTTTTAAGGACAGGGGAACGTGGGTCACGGTCTCAAAGCTGCTCGAAGAAGGCATTAGTGAAGTCGTGCTCGACAGCTCCGGTAACGCCGCTATAAGCTTAGCGCTCTACGGCCTTTCCGCGGGAATCAAGGTGCACACCTTCGTCTCCTATGACACGAGCCCCGGCAAGCTGGCGCTCCTTCAAAAGCTCAATGCAGTTATTCACTACGTTGATGGGGACAGAATGGCCGTCCACGAGCGTGCTGTTGAGTTCTCTGAGAGGGAAGGCATTACCTACGTCTCCCACTGGCTCAACCCCCACTTCTTAGAGGGCACTAAGACAGTTGCCTTTGAGGTTTACGAGCAGGTAGGCGTTCCCGACTACGTTATTGCTCCAGCCGGAAGCGGAACCCTCTTCCTCGGCCTCTGGAAGGGCTTTTCCGAGCTGAGGACCATGGGTGAAATTAGGAGACTTCCGAGGCTCGTTGCAGTTCAGGCTTCCGGCTACGAGAGCCTGTGCGAGCGCTCTCCAACCAAAAACGCCCTCGCAGAGGGAATAGCGATTCCGGAACCGCCGAGGCTTGATGAGATGAAGCGAGCGATAAAGGAAACAAACGGGCTCTGTGTAAGTGTCAACGAACTCGAAACGATGGAAGCGCTCAACTGGCTCAAGAGGCACGGCTTCATCGTTGAGCCGACTTCTGCGGTTGTTCTCTCGGCTCTCTGGAAGCTCATAGAAATGGGCAAGATTAAGCGGGGCGAAACGGTAGTCCTTCCGCTAACTGGATCGGGACTTAAACTAACCCAAGGTATTTAAACTCTTGCACCAACTAATTTCGGAGGTGATGGCGATGGTACGATATCCAGCTGTGGCAGGGAGCTTCTATCCAGAGGGTGAAGCTCTCATCGAGATGCTGGAGGAGTTTTTCAAAGATCTCGGAGAAGAGGGGAATGAGAGGAAGATAACTGCCGGAGTAGCGCCTCACGCTGGCTATACCTTCTCTGGCTACACAGCATCGAGAACATACAAGGCCATCTTTGAGGATGGCCTGCCAGAAACCTTTGTAATACTCGGGCCGAACCACACGGGCCTTGGCTCGCCGATAGCCCTCTACCCAGAGGGTGAGTGGATGACACCGCTCGGGAGCATAGAGGTTGACGCCGAAATGGCAAAGGCGATAGCAAAGCTTTCTGGCATAGCCGACCTTGATGAGTTTGCCCACAAGTACGAGCACTCCATCGAGGTTCAGCTTCCTTTCATCCAGTATCTAGCCGAGCTCGCCGGAAAGAACGTCAAAATCGTTCCCATAACCCTCGGAATCCAAGACGAGGAAGTTTCAAGAACCCTCGGAAAGGCCATCTTCGAGGCCAGTAACGAACTCGACAGGGATGTGGTTGTCATAGCGAGCACGGACTTCATGCACTACGGTCCAGTTTACGGCTACGTTCCGCTTAGGGCTAGAGCGGACGAGCTCCCGCACAGGATTAAGGAGTGGGACTTCAGGCTGATAAGGCGTATCCTCGACTTTGACGTTGACGGCCTCTTCAGGGAGCTCCGCGAGATGAACCATACAATGTGCGGGCCTGGTGCAGTTGGAACGGCGATAGTTTATTCCCGCCTTGCCGGAGCGCTTGAGGCGGAGCTCCTCCATTACACGACGAGCTTTGAAATCAGCAGGAGCACTGAAGCAATAGTTGGCTACGCGAGCATCGTGATGAGGAAGTGAACGAAAAGGCCATAACCAAAACCTACATAAACTTTCCACTCTTTTTTGGGTGGAGGGTCGAAGATGAGGGTTCTCGCGTCAGCTCCCGCTAAAATTATTCTCTTCGGCGAGCACAGTGTTGTCTACGGAAAGCCTGCAATAGCGGCCGCGATAAACCTTAGGACGTACGTCTGGGCGGAGTTCAACGACTCTGGGGCGATAAAGATAGAGGCCAAGGACATACGCGTTCCCGGTTTGACCGTTTCGTTCTCCGAGGACGAGATTTACTTCGAGAGCGACTATGGAAAGGCGGCTGAGGTTCTGAGCTACGTCAGAGAGGCTATTGAGCTCGTGAGGGAGGAAGCTGACAAGAGAGACAGGGGAATAACCGTCTCGATAACCTCCCAGATACCCGTTGGAGCCGGCCTCGGATCATCTGCCGCCGTTGCAGTCGCTACGATTGGTGCCGTCTCAAAGCTCCTCGGCCTTGAGCTGACCAAGGAGGAGATAGGGGAGCTCGGCCACAAGGTTGAGCTCCTCGTTCAGGGAGCTTCCAGCGGCATTGATCCGACCGTCTCAGCAATAGGCGGCTTCATCCACTATGAGAAAGGAAAGTTCGAGCACCTGCCTTTCATGGAGCTGCCAATTGTGGTCGGCTATACCGGTTCCAGTGGTTCAACAAAGGAGCTCGTTGCGAGGGTGAGGAAGACGAAGGAGGAAATGCCTGAGATAATAGAGCCGATACTCTTTTCGATGGGCAAGGTCGTGGAGAAGGCTAAGGAAATACTGCTCTCAGATCTCGACGATGATGTTCGCTTCGAGATGCTCGGAAAGCTGATGAACATCAACCACGGCCTCCTCGACGCGCTCGGCGTCTCGACTAAAAAGCTAAGCGAGCTGGTTTATGCGGCCAGGACTGCAGGGGCCCTCGGGGCGAAGATAACGGGTGCCGGCGGCGGGGGCTGTATGTACGCCTTGGCTCCAGAGAAACAGAGGGAGGTTGCAACTGCCATAACCATAGCCGGTGGGACGCCGATGATAACCGAGATAAGCAGGGAGGGCCTCAGGATAGAGGAGGTGATTCCATGATAATCGTCAAGATCGGCGGCAGCGTCTTCAGCGACAAAAAGGGCAAGCCAGAAAACTTCGACCACGAGACCGTGAGGCAAATAGCAAGGGAAATCGCGAACTTTTACCCAGACAAAAGCTTCATTGTAGTCCACGGGGGCGGGAGCTTCGGCCACCACTACGCCAAAAAATACAGGATCAGAGAGGGCCTTCCAGAGGACTTTGAGGCCGCGAGGGAGAGAATGATCGGCTTTACTAGAACCCACCAGTCGATGCTCAGGGCAAATGGCAACTTCCTCGACCATTTTTTGGAGGAAGGCCTTCCCGCGTTCCCGGTTTCTACTTCCTCGGTCTTCATAACCGAGAACGGGGGGGTCGCTTACGGGGACGTGGAGGTCATTAAAAAGCTCCTTGAATTGAGGTTCATCCCGGTCCTATTCGGCGACGTCTCCGTTGACCTCGCAAAGGGGATAGACATCCTCTCGGGTGATCAGATAATATCTTACCTTGCCAAGATGCTCAACCCGGAGAAGGTGATCTTTCTCATGGACGTTGACGGGATCTACGACGGAACTCCTGGGGAGGGAAGCCTGCTCCAGAACCTCAGCAGGGCGGAGATAGACTCCCTCCTCGAGAGGCTTCAATGCACGGCCGCGGGGATCGACGTTACTGGGGGAATCTGCAACAAGCTTAGAGAGGCGAAGAAAATAGCGGAGTATTCTGAAGTTTGGTTCGTAAACGGAAAGATCCCAGGAAGGTTAAGCGGGGCGATTAGGGGAGACGGATTTGGAACTGTCCTGAGGTGATGGATATGTTCGCTGAGATTATAACCGTGGGAGATGAACTTCTCACAGGGAACACGGTTGACAGCAACTCCGCGTTTATAGCCAAAAGGCTCACCGAGCGCGGCTACTGGGTGAGGAGGATAACCACTGTTGGAGACGACGTTGAGGAGATAAAGGCCGTCATAAGGGAAGCCCTCGGTAGAAGGCCAGATGTTCTCGTAATCTCCGGCGGTCTGGGGCCGACTCACGATGACGTCACCATGCTTGCAGTTGCAGAAGCACTTGAAAGAAGGCTTGTTCTCTGTGAGGACTACCTCGAAAGGATAAAGGAATTTTACAGGCTTCTCCACGAAAAAGGATTAATTGACGACCCCGAGCTGAACGAGGCGCGGAAAAAGATGGCATACTTACCTGAGGGAGCAGAACCCCTTGAGAACAGCGAAGGCGCCGCACCAGGGGCGTACATAGTTCACGATGGCGTCAAGATCTTCGTCCTCCCAGGAATGCCGCGCGAGATGAAGGCGATGCTCGAAAACGAAGTCCTTCCAAAGCTTGGAGAGAGGAAGTTCGTCCAGCTCAAGTTCCTGGCAGAGATCACAGATGAGAGCAAACTTGCTCCACTCCTGAGGGAGGCCATTAAAAGGTTCAAAGTTAGAATACATTCCTCACCCAAGGGTTTTGGGAAGTACATAGGGATAATTATCTTCGCTGAATCGGAAGAGGAGGCCGAGAAGGCAGTAAAATTCTTGGAAGAAAACGGGGTTTCCCTTCAGCGGTGGAAGCTCTAGAGAGAATTTTTGGAGTTTTCTCAAATTTTTTTACAATTTTTTTACAAATTTTGCAGAAAACGAAAGTCCTCCACTCTTCGACTGAAAAAATCGGAACTCTCTTTACCCTTTTCTCGTTAAACGGGAGTGTTTTAGGATTTTGAAAAAATTAAAGCTGTTTGTGAACCCAAAAGGTTTATTAGAAATAGTTCATTACTGATCGTTGGTGATCCACCATGAATGGTTACTGGGGAAAGATTCTGCGTGTTAACCTTACGACCGGGGAGGCAAAAGTCGAGCCACTCCCGGAGGAGTTCCCGAGGAAGTACCTCGGTGGCGTTGGTTTTGGAACGAGACTTCTCTACGATGAAGTTCCTCCAAAGGCAGACCCGCTTGGGCCAGAGAACAAAATGATCATAACTCCGGGCCTTTTCGTTGACACCGGTATAGGAACTGGTTCAAAGACCGCGTTCAACTTCAAGAGCCCGCTCACCGGCGGTTACGGTAGGGCAATGGCCGGCGCCGAACTCGGTGTCCAGTTAAAGAGGGCCGGTTACGACGTCCTCATCATTGAGGGCAAGAGCGAAGAGCCAGTCCTTCTCGTAATCGAAGATGACGACGTTAAGCTCGTTCCGGCCAAAGAGTACTGGGGGCTCACAACCGGCGAGGCGAGAGAGAAAGCCAAGAGAGAGTATCCGGGCTTTGCGACCGCTTTCATAGGCCCCGCCGGAGAGAACCTCAGCCTCATCTCAATCATAGACGCCGACGAGAGACAGGCCGCCCGCGGCGGCCCCGGTGCCGTCCTCGGGAGCAAGAAGCTCAAGGGAATCCTCGTCAAGGGAACCAAGAAGGTTCCCATCGCCAACCCGGAGAAGCTCCGTGAGCTCATCAAGAAGTGGGCGCTCGTCTTCAAGGACCACCCGGCAACTAAAGCGGACATGGAGTACGGAAGCGGTGAGTTCCTCGACTGGATGAACAGGGAGAGGGGAACCTTCCCGACCAGGAACTGGCAGATGGGCTTCTTCAAGAAGGCCTACGAGAAGGCCAAGGAAGAGGGCAGGGAGCACATCGGAATAGACCCGTACTACTGGGCGCCCAAGTACCGCGTCGGCAGGAAGCCGTGCCCAATGTGTAACAAGCCGTGCAGCCAGTACGTCAAGGTCGAGAGCGAGAAGTGGGGAACCTTCATGGTCGATGGCCCAGAGTATGAGACCCTCTACTCCTTCGGTGGAGTCCTTGAGATAGACGACTTCGAGACAGTTGCATACCTCAACTACCTCGCCGACCAGCTCGGCCTCGATTCGATTTCAGCTGGCGTCACAATCGCATGGGCCATGGAGGCCTACGAGAGGGGTCTCCTCACCAAGGAAGAGGCAGACGGCCTCGAGCTGACCTTCGGAAACGGCGAGGCCGCTGTGGAGGCCCTCAAGAAGATGGCCTACCGCGAGGGCAACCTCGGAAAGCTCTTGGCTGACGGTGTCAAGAGGGCCAGTGAGAGGCTCGGCAGGGGAAGTGAGAAGTTCGCCATACACGTTAAGGGCATGGAACCACCAGCCTACGACGTCCGCGGTATAAAGGGAATGGCCCTGGCTTTCGCGGTCAGCGTCCGCGGTGCAGATCATCTCACCAGCGGTGCCTACGGAACCGAGCTGGTCGGCAAGTGGTGGAAGTTCGAGGGCGTTGACAGGACAAAGGGTGAGAACAAAGGCTTTGAGATCGCATTCCACGAGAACCTCATGGCGGTCTACGATGCAACGGGAACGTGCAAGTTCTCAAGGCACATGTACTTCCTTGAGGGCTTCCCGGAGCTCGTTGAGGCTGTGACTGGAATGAAGGTCGGCGAGGCCGAGCTGATGGTCATCGGCGAGAGGATAATAAACATAGCGAGGGCCTTCAACGTCCGCGAGGGCTTCAGCAGGAAGGACGACACCCTGCCGTACAGGATCATGTGGGAGCCGATCCCAGAGGGGGCGAGCAAAGGTCTCCACGTCCCGCCGTGGGAGCTCGACAGGATGCTCGACGAGTACTACCAGGCAAGGGGATGGAGCAGGGACGGAATCCCGACTAAGGCCAAGCTCATGGCCCTCGACCTGCCGGACATCGCGGAGGACATTGGAGCGGGGATTTGATTTCCCGCCCTTTATTTTGTGTCTCTTTTTCCACAAGGAGTTAAATATAAGAATCCGACCGAGTACTTTGCCTCCGGTGTGAGTCATGGAGAAAAAGCTAACGGACTTCATCGGTTCATCGCCCAAAGAGAGTAAGACTCTAACCCGCGAGGAGCTTGAGAGGGTTCTCAAGAAGGCCGCGGATTTAATCAGGACGCGGGTCGATTACAAATACATCCTCCTCCTGCTTTTCCTGAAGAGACTAAGCGACGAGTGGGAGAAGGAGTTCGAGGAGTACGTTAAGAAGCTCATGAAGGAGGGCCTGGACAGAAAAACCGCCGAGGAACTCGCCCTCCAGGACAGGGAAGCGTACACCATTAACTACCCACCCGAATACCTCTGGAGGAAGCTCCGCGAGAAGGACATAGAGAACCTGCCTCAAAACCTCTCTCAGGCCCTCAAGAAGCTCGCCGAGCTGAACCCAAACCTCAGAGGCGTCGTTGACCGCTTTGACTTCATGGAGTTTATGCTCCACAGGGACAACGCCGAGATACTCAGACAGCTCTTCGAGCTCTTCAGCGGGCTCGACTTAAAGAACGCCTCACCAGACGTTCTCGGCGATGCCTACGAGTGGATTCTAAGGTATTTTGCCCCGCAGAAGGCAAAGGAGGGGGAGGTTTACACTCCGAGGGAGGTCATCAGGCTCCTCGTTGAAATCCTCAAGCCCGAGCCGGGCGAGGAGGTTTACGACCCTGCTATGGGCTCCGGGGGAATGCTGATAGGCGCTTACCTCTACGTCAAAGAGAAAAAAGGCGAGAGCGAGGCCAAAAAGCTCTTCCTCTACGGCCAGGAGGTAAATCCGACCACCTACGCTTTGGCCGAGATGAACATGATACTCCACGGCATCAAGTCGCCGAAGCTGGCAGTCGGCGATACACTCCTCAGGCCCGCCTTCAAGGAGGGAAACAAACTCAAGCGCTTCGATGTGGTCATAGCCAACCCTCCGTGGAACCAGGACGGCTACGGCGAGGAGACGCTAAAGAAGGCCGAGTTTGCCGAGCGCTTTAAGTACGGCTATCCACCCAACAATTCAGCCGACTGGGCCTGGATACAGCACATGCTCGCGAGCGCAAGAGATGATGGTGGCAGGGTCGGGATTGTAATAGACAACGGCGCGCTCTTCAGGGGAGGGGCCGAGAAGAAGATAAGGGCGAAGATACTCAAGGACGACCTGCTTGAGGCTGTCATTTTGCTTCCCGAAAAGCTGTTCTACAACACGGGCGCGCCCGGAGCCATAATGATATTCAACAGGAGCAAGCCCGCCGAGAGAAAGGGAAAAGTCCTCTTCATCAACGCGTCCCAAGAATACGAGAAGCACCCCGAGATTAGGAAGCTCAACCGCCTCGGAAAGGAGCACATCAGGAAAATCGTTGATGCGTTTGAGAAGTTTGAAGATATTGATGGCTTCGCGAGGGTCGTTGACCTGGACGAGATAAAGGAGAACGACTACAACCTCAACGTCACCCTCTACGTCTTCCCGATGGAGGAAGAGGAGGAGATCGACGTTAAGGCCGAGTGGGAGGAGCTGAGGAAGATTAACGAGGAGCTCGCGAAGGTTGATGAGAAGATTGAGGGGTATTTGAGGGAGCTGGGGTATTGAGAGAAGGTTTATTAAATTCTCAACCTCCTAAAAATTATAGGTGTGAGGAAAATGGCAACAAAAAAGAAACCCAAGAAAAAATACAAGCGCATCCATAACCCGCTCACGGGAAAGTACTATCTCGCCGAGGTTCAGCCGGATGGGCGATATAGGATAGTGGGGCTCTGGCATCCCCCCAAGAAGAGGGACACAAAGAAAAAGGGCTCGATTTGGGACCTTTTGGGCTGAGGGACTATGGTCAGGGTGTTCTTTGACACGAACACGATAGTCCACTGGGCGATTTTAAGGAAGGGCATCGAGAGACATGGTAAGGGACTCGTTAAAAAATACCGCAAGCTGGAGCAGTCTTACCGTCTTATTGAAGGAGCAATCAACGGGGAGTTTAACGCTGAGTTCTACACCTCAAACCTCGCACTGGCGGAGATGACGAGGGCCTTTGCCGATTTTCTAATCTCCGAGAAGATGCGCTCGGAGGGAATAGCGGCCCTGTACTGGGGAAAGTACTTCAAGGACTTCCTGCTTACCGATGAGGAGTTCGACGAGTTTCTCGATGCTATTATCAAGCTCTCAAATCTCCTC
>Ga0256842_1002580_pt1 | contig 12823 bp, 8 predicted proteins | sample 4559240metaG_FD_185973 | JGI IMG/M metagenome (GOLD analysis project Ga0256842, IMG submission 185973) | Hydrothermal vent microbial communities from Guaymas Basin, Mexico - 4559-240 | ecosystem: Environmental > Aquatic > Marine > Hydrothermal vents | place: Mexico: Guaymas Basin | collected...
AAATTTTCAGAGATATCGAATGAATATGACAAAGAAAGAGATAATCTTATTAATGAATAATGATGGTAATCAGCCAGATTGTTTCTTTAAGATTCACAACTTACAAAGTTGTGGTACGTTTTTAACTAAAACCTCGGTTGTTGAGCAAAGTCTTATGGTTGTTAAGCAAAGCCGAAACAACGGAATTCGAACCGCATGGTTGTTGAGCGAAGCCGAAACAACCAAAGTCGGATTCACAACTTACAAAGTTGTGGTACGATTTTAATTTCAGATTTAATCATCTTCACGCAACAACCAGTCAAAAGCAATTGAATCCGAAAATTCAGCAGTAAATTTATGATTTAAAATCCTCTCATAAAATTTGGGAAATTCAACATCAAAACTATTAAATCGATGTACTTCATTATTAAAAATCGTTAAAGTATAATCGGAAAAATAGTTTTTAATTTTATTAATATCAGATTGCAGAGGATCTAATCCTCCGATCCAAATTTCTTTTATAAAGGCATTATTTTGATAAGATTGAGAGTCCTTATTAATATATTTATTTGTTACATATTTAAAATCTTTTAAAGATTTGTTGGTAATTGTTATCTTTTTTGTTTCATCTTTAAATGACGAATATTCGGTATTTAAATATTTCTTTAATTCATTTTCCGGTTCAATTACCGGATTGATAAGTAAGGAATGGGCATCAAAAATAGATGCTAAAACTTGCGCATAATATCCCCCCAAGCTTGTACCTACAAAGAGTTTTTCTTGATAATAATAATTTCCCGTAATATCTTTATCTATCTTCTTGATATTTACTAATGGTTCGTCATATAAATCATAGCCAATGACATTTTCCCCACCATAATTTTTTTTCAGAAATTTTATTTTCTTTCCGCATTCATAATGTCCTCTAAATCCATGTAAGTAGAATATTTTAATATCTCTTTTTCCCATGACTTGCTCCGTATATTTTTGTACATTATTGTAATTTCAAAATTATTTTTTTTAAAATTTTTCACAAACTCCGGATTCATTCAACCTAAAGCAAATTATATTTCAGAGATGGTTTTTATATCAAAGTTCCAATTTATCATAAAGCATCTTAACAAATATTTTGTAAAATGTTTACGCTTAAAATCTACAATTCTTCCAATATTTTTACAGCCATTTTCAACCCGATTCCCTTAACCGAAGTTAATTCTGACAAAGTTGCTTTTTTAATTTTTTCGACAGAACCGAATTTATTTAACAACAAAAACTTTGTTTCACTGCCAATTCCTTTGATATTATCCAATTCACTGGTCAATGTTCTTGAAGATCTTCGTTTTCTGTGAAAAGTTATGGCAAATCTATGAGATTCATCGCGAATATGTTTAAGTACTTTAATTGAAATTGATGATTTCGGGAGAATAATGGATGTCGAATTTCCCGGCAAAAATACTTCCTCGATTCTTTTTGCAAGTGAAATCATTTCAATATCTTCAAATTCAGAATCTTTAAGTATTGAATAAGCTGAACTCAATTGACCTTTTCCGCCGTCTATCACAATTAAATCCGGTTTTACAAAGTCACCTGATTTTACCCGTCCTAAATATCTTTCCAAAGATTCTTTCATACTTGCGAAATCGTCTTGTCCTTCGACAGTTTTCATAATAAAGTGGCGATAGTTTTTTTTCTGTGGTTTTCCGTTTTCAAAAAAAACAGCTGAAGAAACCGTATCCTGACCTTGAATAGTGGAAATATCAAAGCATACCATTTTCAGAGGCAATCTTTTCAAACCAAGATTTTCTTTTAATTCTCTAACAGCCGGAATGGTTCTATTTTTCTTTTTCAAAGCTTCCAATCGTTTTACTTCGAGATAATTAAAAGCATTGTTTTTCGCCATTTCTATCAATTTGTAATTGTCTCCTTTTTGGGGAACAATTAGTTTATTATCCAGCCATAAGTTCAGTTCTTTAAAATCATCCGGTTTTATCTGAACTATGATTTTGTAAGGAAGTTCTTCGAGTTTATCGGCATAATATTGTTGAATAAAAGCTTTCATAATTGTGGATTGATCATCTTCATCAACATTAATCATCATAAACATTTCACGGTTCAGAAGTTTCCCTTCAATTATTTTAATCACTGACATTGCAGCTTTATTTTCCTCTTTATAATATCCGATAATATCTCGACTTTTCAAATCGGGAAAAAATATATGCTGTTTTTTTTGCATTTGCGACAAAAATTTAATCTTATCTCGAATTTGAGCAGCCAATTCAAAATTCAATTCTTTGGATGCAGAAAGCATTTCATCAGTTAAACCTTCTATTAAACCATCAGATTTTCCCCGCAAAAATCGAATAATCTTATTCACATTTTTCCAATAAATTTGCTTTGAAACTTTGCCTATACATGGTGCTAAACATTTTCCAATATGATAGTTAAAACAGGAACGCTTATATTTTGTTTCGTGTTCCGATTCAATTTTGCGAGAGCAAGATCTTAGAGGAAATAGCCATTGGATTATTCTCAAAGTTTTGTGTAAGGCTCGAGTATTTGCATAAGGTCCAAAATACATATTTCCGTCTTTTTTCAATTGGTGAGCAATAAATATTTTCGGAAAAAGTTCTTTTGTGGTTAAGCATAAAAACGGATAATCTTTATCATCTTTCAGAGCAATATTGTATTTTGGTTTGTATTTTTTAATCAGATTGGATTCGAGGATAAACGCATCTCGTTCAGAATTTGTGATAATATAATCTAAATCGACGATATTTTTCACTAATCTGGTAGTTTTTGCATCATGCTTTCCATGAAAATATGAGCGAACTCGATTCCTTAAAATAATTGCTTTTCCGACATAAATTATCTTACCTTTTTTATTTTTCATAAGATAAACACCGGGAAGTTTTGGTAAAGAGGCGAGTTTTTCTTGAATGTTAGGTTTTATTTTTTCCATATTTTTATTTTCTCAATATAATCAACTCTCAAAACAAACGCGAAAAACACAAATAAAGAAAAAACAGAAAATCCGACAAACGATATCCTCATTATAAGTTGAAAGATTGAATTTCCGGGAATCAGCAATTTTAACTTAAGGGAAATCGGGAAAACAATAGTTGCAGAAATCAAAATTTTTATTAATGAAGGTAAGATTGATTTATAGGAAATTTTAATATATCTCTTTTTAATAATATTGGTGAGAATAAAATACTGAATCATCGCGGAAATTGCAGTTGCCAAAGCCAATCCTGACAAAGCAAAAAAATGCATCAAAACAATATTTAGAATTACATTAATGAAAACGACAATTGTCGCAACTTTAACCGGAGTTTTTGTATCTTTATGAGCATAAAAAATAGGCACAATGATTCTGTTCCAACCATAGAAAAGTAATCCTGAAGAATACCACAACAAAGCATTGTAAGACATTTGCAAGGCTGAAACCCCAAACTCACCTCGCAAAAATAATAGACGGATAATATCTTTTCCTAAAACTATCATAATTAAAATCATTGGAATCATAATATAAATTAAAATTATTAACGAAAATCTAATTTTACTTGAAAGCTCATGCCAATCTTTTTTCGCTACGGATTTTGAAAAATGGGGAATTACGGCAGTTCCAATTGCTGCACCAAAAATACCTAAAGGAAGTTGCATCAGTCTATTCCCGTAATTTAAAGCGGAAATACTGCCAACTATTAGTAAAGAAGCCAATAATTTGTCAGCCACAAGATTAATTTGGCGAACCGCAATTCCAAAAACTCCGGGCAAATATTTTTTCCAAAGATTTAGCAAAGCTGTTTTATTCCATTCTCTTATGATTTGAAAAGAATAGCCGGATTTTTTCATTAAAGGTAAATTTACAATCGTTTGTAAAAATCCTCCAATCAAAACCCCGGAAGCAAAAACATATACTCTTGTTTGCGGATCAGCATCAAAAAATAAGACACCGATTCCAACCGTACCGATAATTCCAATATTCAAAAATGCAGATGATAATCCCGGAAGAAAATAATAGCCGTGCGTGTTTAAGATCGCAATAAAAGTTGATGAAATACCAATAAAAAATAAATAAGGAAAGAGCAATCTTGTTAATTTGGTTGCTAAAATTGTTGTTTCCTGAGAAAATCCGGGAGCCATAAATTTCACAATTAAAGGAGTTATCGCAATCCCGATTAAACATAAGAATGTTAAAAACAGGGTTAAAATATAAAGAATTTGGATTCCATATAAAATCTGTTTTTTTTCACCTTTTTCATTTCCAATACCGATATAGATGGGAATAAATGCAGCCGACAAAGCTCCTTCTCCAAATAATCTTCGTAAAAGATTTGGAATTGTAAAAGCTAAATTAAAAGCATCTGCCACATAACTCGTCCCAAAAAGATAAGCAAAAATTTGATCTCGAACCAAACCCAAAATCCTGCTAAATAAAATAGCAATTGAACCGGAACCTGAATTTTTAATTAGCTTCTTAACACTCAATTATCTCACCTTGCTTAATATTTATATTTTTTTGAATAATAATTCCCGCCAACAAAATCAGTATTCCGCCGAAAACCAAATAAAAATTTAGATGTAATCCGAGAAAAATTATCTCATTTATAGTTGTAAAAAATATTGTGAAAAGAAAAAGAATCGAGACACTATTTGTCGGTAAAAGCGAGAGAGAAAAATTCCAAAATAAAGGCGATAATCCCGATTGAAAGACTCCCATTTCCAAAAGCCAAAACCATTGTAAATTAGTTTTTGGATGCGAAAGATTTTGAAATAAAATAGGAGAACCAATTATAGATGAAATCGCTAAAATTTTAAATAGAAGTAATATAATATCGTCTTTATTCATTTTTTTAACCATAACCGCAGAGTAAAAAATATAAAAGCCAAAAGTAGCTCCGGTTAAAATTCCCAATAAAATTCCTAAATAAAAATGCTCTTGCAATTTTGGGAAACTTCCCTTTCCCAAAACGATTAATCCAATTCCTAATAATGATATGATTAAAGCAAAAATTTCAGATTTTTTGGGGATTATTTTTTGGAATAAGTAGGAAAGCAAAAAAACAAATATCGGCGAAAGATTTTCTAAAATCATCACCAAAGTTGCCGGTAAATACTTCAAAGTAAGATGATAAAAAGTTGAATTTACAACAACCCCGATAAAGGACAAAATAAATATTTCTTTAAAATTTTCTTTAAAATTTAGTCTTAATTTACCTTGAAAAAGCAGATACAAAAATAAAACGAAAGCCCCGATAACAAATCTAACTTCCGTTACAAAAAACATATTTACACCGTTTATTGCCAAATATCTACCGGCGGGACCGTGAATTCCCCAGGAAAATAATGCTATAAAAGCAAATAAAAGACCTTTATTTTTTAATTGTTGTGAATTTTCCATTCATCAAAAGCTTGATTTACATAAATAATCTGGTTTGAAAAATGTTTATTAAAATCTTCCTGCGTAACATTGTCCAATGTCAATTTATCTTCATTAAACATAATATCGCAAATAACTGGAATTTCATCTTCTGCAAGTCTAACCTGTTTAAAAATATCTTGGGCAGTTAACAATCCTGAAACTGTTACTGTATGTCCAAAGAAATCATTTTTAATAGGAATAATCCTGGCGATGTTTTTAGCCAAATTATGATTTATCTCATCGACAATTTTTTCTAAAACCGGTTTGATTGACATTCCTGAAATAAACACAACTTTCTTATTAAGTTTGGAAATATCATTAATAAAATCCGTCTTATAATCTTCCCAATTATCTTTCATGATTCTAACAATTCCGATGCCATTTTCTAATTGGGGAAAATCGCGATAATATTCTTCCTCAGGAATCGGCAATTCCGCTTTGAGAAAAAATTCATCCGAACAAAAGATATTATTTTCCGATATTTTATTTGAATACTCATTTACAAGATTAACTGTTTTTAAAGCTTCTTCTTTAGTGTAAGTTCTCAATTCAGGGAGATTTTTCCTAAATTTAGTTAAGCCGATTGGAACAATCCCCACCGACAGCGTATTTAATTTCGGATTTGATAAATCTTCTAAACTTCGGATTAATTCGTCACCATCATTCATTCCCGGAATTAATACCAATTGAGCATGAAATTCGATTCCTGCTTCCGACAATTCTTCCAATCGCTGAAGTATATTGAAATCATGTTTATGACGCATCATTTTCCGTCTCAAAATCGGATTGGTTGTGTGTACGGAAATATATAGAGGCGAAAGATGTTGTTTCTTAATTTTATCAAAATCATTTTGCGACAAATTCGTCAAAGTAATAAAATTTCCAAAAACAAAAGAAAACAGGTAATCATCATCTTTTACATAAAGACTATCTCTCATATTTTCAGCCATCTGATCCACAAAACAAAAAATACATTTATTAGCACACAATCGACATTGATGCTGGACCGGATTTATTCCGAGAGGTGTTTCCCAATCTTGAATAATATGAATTTCCCGCATCTTGCCATTTTTATTTCGCACCACAAAATCAAGTTTAGGATCGGCTCCGTAATATTCTAAATCTAAGAAATCTTTTATCGGATTATTATTTATTGAAATTATTGTGTCATTTATTGTTATATCGTGTTTTTCAGCCAAACTATTTGGTGAAATTAAATCTATTTTTAAAGCCATTTTACCTCATTAAACATCTAAAATAATAGAGATGATATTTTTGGAATAATATTCTTTTAATATAATATTTATCGCTGCTGTGAGTGGAACTGCCAAAACCATTCCAATTGGTCCCCAAAGCCATCCCCAGAAAATTAAGGAAATTAGAATAATTAAAGGCGACATTTTCAATCGAAATCCTTGTAATTTGGGGTCCAAAAAAGTCCCGAAAAATACTTGTATTAAAAAAAATAATCCTGTTATTAGGAATAAATTAAAGTCAATTCCATGTTTAAAAGCGTAAACCATAATTGGAAAACCACTTGCCACAAAAGAACCGAAATTTGGAATAAAGTTTAAGAAAAACAAAAGCAAGCCTGCGACAATAATGAAATCAATTTTAAAGATAATCATTACAATAATTCCTGAAATAGCAGTTAACAAACTGATTAATGTTTTATTGAAAAGATAAGTTTGGATTTGTTTTTCAATATTCAAAATCATTCTGGTTGTATGTATTTTATCATCAGAATCAATACTGTCTTCGATTCGTGTTAGAAGTCGATCTTTTTCATCTAAGACAAAAACCAGAAAAACTAAAGTTAAAAGTAATTTGATAAAAAAATCTGCAAAATTCCCCATCGCATTCCTCAGAAATCCGGGTAATGAAAAATTTTGGATTACATTAATCCAATTGAATTTTGATTTAAAATACTCCTTCACATTAGGAAGCGGTATATTTATCCGGTCAAAAAAAGATTCGGAAGATTGAATAAAATGACGCTCATAAGCCGGGAATTTGTCTGAAAAAGAAGATACTCCGCTATAAATCAAAATACCTAATCCATAAAATATAAAAAAAATTAAAGAAATCGTTAAAATGATAATGATGAATTTGGGGATTTTTTTCTTCTTTAAGAACCTTTGCATCGGTGAAAAGATAAAGCTAACCATCACAGCTAAAACTAATGGAATAAAAATTGATTTGAGATATTGCAAAGCAGCAACGATAAAAAAGGCAACAATAACCATCAAAAGAATTTTTATACTTTTTATATCTATATCCATATTATTTTTCATATATCACCTTATTCCAAATTTTGATTTTATTAACAAAAATAACATCAATATAGTCAACCTAAATCATAAAAAAAAGCCGACAATTTGCCGACTTTTAAAAATCCTTATTAAATCTTCACTCTTTTATGACCATGATAATGTTCATCACGAATAGCTCTGATTTCTTCACTCTCAAAATAGCTGTCAAAATCCATTTGACGATCAATCACACCGCTCGGAGTAATTTCGACAATTCTATTTGCAATTGTATTTATAAATTGATGATCGTGAGAAGAAAATAATATTACTTCCGAGAAATCAATTAAAGCATTATTTAGAGATGTAATTGTTTCCAAATCCAAATGGTTTGTCGGGTCATCCAAAATTAAAACATTGGCATTACTCAACATCATTTTTGACAACATACAGCGAACTCTTTCACCACCGGAAAGAACATTTGCTTTTTTAAGAGCATCATCATTTGAAAAAAGCATTCTCCCGAGAAATCCGCGTATATATGACAATTCATTCACTTTTGAAAATTGAGAAATCCAGTCAATCAGTTCCATTTCTTCAACAAAATATTTGCTATTTTCTTTTGGTAAATATCCGAAAGAAGTGGTTACCCCCCATTTAAAAGATCCGGAATCCGGTTCAATTTCATTTGTAATAATTTTATAGAGAGTTGTTTTAAATAAGTCATTTTGAGAAAGAAAAGCAATTTTATCGCCGGGATTAACTATTAAAGAGAAATCCTTAATAACTTCTTCCCCATCGATTGTTTTACTAATGTGATCAATACTAATAATCTTATCACCGCATTTTCGTTCCGGACTAAATTGAATAAACGGAAATCTTCGTGAAGAAGTCGGAATATCTTCCAAAGTAAGCTTTTCCAATTGTTTTTTTCTGGAAGTAGCTTGTTTCGCTTTAGAAGCATTTGAACTGAATCTGGCAATGAAAGCTTTAAGCTCTTTAGCTTTTTCTTCCTTCTTTTTATTCTCATTCTGAATTTGTTGGATTTGCATTTGACTTGCTTTTTGCCAAAATTCGTAATTACCGGTGTAAACTTTAATTTTACGATAATCAATATCAGCGATATGTGAACAAACTCGATTTAAAAAATGTCTATCATGAGAGACAACAATTACGGTATTTTCAAAACGAGCTAAAAAGTTTTCCAACCAATTTATTGATTCGATATCCAAGTTATTTGTAGGCTCATCTAAAAGCAAATTATCAGGATTCCCGAAAATAGCTTGAGCAAGCAAAATTCTTACTTTTTCGCCCGGCTCTAATTCTCTCATTTTTTTATGATGAAGATTTTCCTCAATTCCCAATCCGCTTAAAAGTATAGCTGCGTCAGATTCCGCATCCCAACCGTTTAAATCGGCAAATTCACCTTCCAATTCAGCAGCTCTCATTCCATCTGCTTCAGAAAAATCTTCTTTATCGTAAAGTTCGTCTTTTTCCTTCATAATATCGTAAAGTCTTTTATGTCCTCTAATTACTGTTTCAAGGACTTCTACATCATCATACTTGAATTGGTCTTGTTCTAAGACAGCAATTCTTTCATTTTTCCCAACCGAGATATTTCCCGAATCAGGACTAATTTGACCGGACAATATTTTAAGAAAAGTTGACTTTCCTGCACCATTCGCACCGATTAGACCATAACAATTTCCTGAGTTGAACTTTATATTAACATCTTTAAAAAGCGGTTTGCTTCCAAAAGATAAACTTACATCACTAACACTTATCATTATTCCACCTTATTTTTTATATCGTAATTAATTATGCCAAAAAATTATTTAGGGGATTTGAGTCAAACAGAAAATATTCGGACAAATAAAATAATCGCATATATTTATATTTTACTATAAGTTACGCAAAAAAAAAGAGCCACTTCATTTGGCTCTCTTGGAAAAATCTTTTATCTAATTCTAATAATAAACTTATTTCTGATATTTCATAATATTCTCAGCACTACCCCGCTCCACTATTTTTTCCTCAACACATAAACTTTGAAATAAGCCGGAATTTCTTCAGCTTCGATTAATTTTTTCTCAATCTTAGTTAACCTTTTCAGAATATCGAGAGCATCTTTGGAATCAACAAAATTATGAGCAATCCCATCTAACATCCAAAAAAGAAGAGTTCCCCCACTTTGATGAGATTCAACCACATCAAAATATTTTTTAACCGAATATTTTAAAGGTTTCATTAATAATTTTTTCTGCCGCTTTACCATCATTTTTATTTTCCAAAAGTAAATCGGTATATTTCTGTCGCAAATCGCTTTTGATATTCTTATCAATTGTATAAATTTTAATCGCTCTTTTTATTTCTTGAATCGAACTTGTTTCAATTGCCATATCCCGAACATTATACTCAATATCGTTCGGATTATAATTCTTGTATTTTCCCCAATTTGGATTATTGAAAAGAATTAGAGGTTTATCCAGAGCTGCAAATTCTATCATCGCCGACGAAACATCGGAAATCATAATATCAGAAATAATCAAGAAAGGTGTAATATCAATTTCTTCATCATCAACATAAATTACATTTGGATAAGATTTTGGCATTTCGGAAAACATTTTTTTATACTTTGAATTAGTTGAGCCATGTAGCTTAATTATCAAAAATGTCTTATCATCAGGAACAATTTCATAGATTTTATCACCAACAAACGGGATTGAAGAGAGTTCATCATTAAAAGTCGGTGCGTATAAAATATAGCGATAATCTTTCGGTAATCCGTATTTTCCCAAAACTTTTACCTTTGTTAATTCACCTGAAAATAACTTATCCAACTTTGCCATACCTGTCGCAATCACCGGCTTTGAAATGATTTTTTCCATAACGTTTTTATGATATTTTCCGGGGACACAAATCAAATCCGCCTGTTCTTCTCTTCTTGCTATTTCCGTATCCGTATAATATTGTCCTTTAGAAAGAATGCCATGTCCAACATGAACAAGTTTACCGCAATTTTTCACCCAAGGATAAACAGAATCCGCAATAAAAGTAAGATCAGGCTGAAATTCTTGCGGAGTATCATAAATCGGAACATTATATTTTTTTATTAAATCCAATTCGCCCAAACTCAATCCGGCTCTAATTTGCGGTGCCGGTTTTAGATATGAAAAAGCAATCTCTACATCAGGATGCAATTCTTTTAGCTTTTCATAAATTGGAATCAAAATCGGGATATGAACATTTTTAAAAAAATAGAAGAGAAATTTTTTAGATTTCCTATTCTTGATAATTTTTCCCTTTAACTTATTTTCTTTGTTAGATAAACCCATTTTCAAGGCTGAAATTATTTCTAATTCTTTGGTTAAATCCTGCAAAATTAGTTTACTATTCATAATTTTTATTAGACGTTTTTTGAAAAAATAATCATAGAATCTTCCAATTAAGGATAATCTTGTTAAATATATTTTGTCATCATTGGAAATGGTATTTTTTTTAGATAATGTTTCAAGCAACATTTCAGCAAAATCCGGATATTGGTATATTTTGAAAATTTCTGCCAATGTCTTAACAAATTCATCTTCAGAGATTTTATTTTTATATCGCACTATTTTCTTTAGCGTTTCAAAATCCTCATCATTAATAGTAGAATAATAAATAGATGGTGAAATGGCTATCTCATTCAATAAAAATTCTTTTAACCCACTAAAATCCCTAAATTTATTTTTCCCTAATTTTATACACCATAATTTCGGTAAATCATTATCAGTAAAAGAATAAACTGCCTTTCCCCGAAATTTATTAATAAAAGCGTAAGCTTTCTTAGCAGGATTTTCACCGTCTAATTTATCAATAAATAATTTGCTGTTTTGACAACCTTGAATATCTGTCACACCGGTAACAGCATTAATTGTAGGATTATTCATAAAAGTTTTCAGTAACATATAGCCAAAATTTTTATAGAGACTAACATCTTCGTTTAAAAATAAAAAATAATCGCTTTCAGCCGAATTTAACATTTTAATTATGGAATTTTCAAAAGTATCTTGATTATGAATAATTCGAAGATGTCTAAATTGATTAAAATAGGTGAGATATTCCAAAAATTCTTCAATTCTCTTGCTTGATTCTTTGATGATTAAAATCAAATCAATCGGTATTACAGATGAAATTTCTATATCACCAATAATTTGCCGAACAGAAAACAAATTATCTTCTCTCAAAATCAAACCTATACTCAATGAATTCATTCTTTTTACTGGTGGTTGATGTAAAATATTTTTAGTTGCCAACCAAACTTTTTCGCAAGCATTTCCTTCCAAATCGGCAAATAACTGTTTAGCGTATTTAATCCTAGTTTTTGATTTCTTATCATTTTGAAAGATATCTTTAATCTTGTTTTTTATTTCATAAATTGTGGAAACTTCATAACCGAGATCTCTCCACTTGTATTCGATATTTTCAAGATTAAAACCGTGATAATTTGACATATTTTTATTATTATACAAGATAACCGGTTTATTCAAAGCCATAAATTCCATAAATGCGGAAGAAACATCTGAAATCATCAAATCCGCTCCACCAAGATACGGAGCAATATTTTCATCTTCTATAAAAATAATATTATCATTTTGTTCGGCAAAATTTTTGTATTTCTCGACCAAATACGGCAAAGTTGAGCCGTGAAGTTTTATCAAAAGATAATATTCACTGCTTCCTAATTCGGAAAAATTTTCTGAGAAATCAAAAACGCTACTCAAATCTATGTTGAAAGTCGGTGCATAAAGAATTATTTTTTTGTCCTTTTTCAAGTTCAAAATTCGACACAGATTATCTCGACTAAACTCTCCTCTGAAAACCGGATCTAATTTCGGCATTCCGGTTGCAACAACTTTTGTGTGTAAAATTTTATTAAATTGTTCTTTTGCATAATTCCCGGGAACGCAAAGTAAATCCACCCAATTTTCTCTCTCAGTCCAAACCGAATCAGTAAAATAATACCCTTTCGAAATTGTTCCGTGCCCGATATTTACAATCTTTCCGCAACCTGACACTTTGCCTGCAATAGTATCGGCAATAAAAGTAACATCAACATTTCTTATCGGTTTTGCAACAATTTCCGCATCTAATTTCAGTATTTTTTCAACAAGAGAATAATTATTATTTA
>Ga0256842_1002581_pt1 | contig 12820 bp, 12 predicted proteins | sample 4559240metaG_FD_185973 | JGI IMG/M metagenome (GOLD analysis project Ga0256842, IMG submission 185973) | Hydrothermal vent microbial communities from Guaymas Basin, Mexico - 4559-240 | ecosystem: Environmental > Aquatic > Marine > Hydrothermal vents | place: Mexico: Guaymas Basin | collected...
AATTCTGTAACCTTCAACAAAAGAAAGATATGTTTTATTATTACTTTTAGTTTTTTTTAGAAACATGATTATACCTCCATCTATATATCTATTATACACCATTCCATAACATTATACAACACATTTATACAAAAACCTTGACATAAAAAAAGACCTAAAGGTCAACGGTTAAAGGTGTTTTAAATTCGTGTTTACTGCAGAATGCGGGAATTCATGGGAATGTACAATGCTTTAAACCCAGCATCAAGACCTGCTAAAAAAGGTGAATTAAATGGAACAGTAATTTATTTATCAAGTGAGGCTTCAAGTTATGTAACAGGACAATATATTGTTGTTGATGGTGGAATGGCATTAATATAATCTAGTAGAAGTGAAAAATATATAAAAAGTATTGCTATATATTTTCAAATATGATATTATCATTTTTAATATAATTTAATAAATTCTTATTAAGAGAGGTCGAGAGAACAGACTCAATGACGCCCAGCAACCTACAGTAATGTGTGGTGCTAAATTCTGCATTTCAAATGAAATGAAAAATGAGTGAAATTAGATATAACATTTTTCAGTAATTGGAAGGTGTTTTTTTATATAATAAAATTTAATTTAATAGTACTTATTAAGAGAGGTCGAGAGAACAGGCTCTATGACGCCCGGCAACCTACAGTAATGTGTGGTGCTAAATCCTGCATTTCGGAAGAAATGAAAGATGAGCTGTTTTTAACGTAGACATTTTTCATTTATTTGAAAAGTGTTTTTTTGTTTTTGTAAAGGTTGTGATAAAAATGGAAATAATTATTCAAAAATATGGTGGAACTTCAATGGCAGATGCTAATTGTATAAGAAATGTGGCAATGAAAGTAATTAAAGAAAGAAGAAGAGGTAAAGCGGTTATTGTAGTTGTATCTGCACAAGCGGGGATAACAGATATGCTTAACAAAAAAGCTAAAGAAATATCAGGTAATCCTTCAAAAAGAGAATTAGATATGATGCTTGCTACAGGTGAACAAGTTTCAATTTCACTTCTTGCAATGGCAATAAATGAAATGGGAGAAAAAGCAATTTCATATATTGCTCAACAAGTTGGAATAATTACTGATGAAAATCATACTAATGCAAGAATAAAAAATATTAATTCAAAAAAAATAATGAATGAACTTGAGAAAGGTAAAATAGTTATTCTTCCGGGTTTTCAGGGAATAACAAAAGATAATGAAATAACAGCTTTAGGAAGAGGTGGATCTGATACATCTGCAATAGCAATTGGCGTAGCACTTAATGCAAATGAAGTTGAAATATATACTGATGTTTTAGGAGTGTATTCTGCAGATCCAAGAATAGTAAAAAATGCAAGAAAAATAGATTTTATATCATATGATGAAATGCTTGAAATGGCAGGAGCTGGTGCAAAAGTGCTCCATTATAGAAGTGTAGAACTTGCAGCAAAAAATAATATTAAAATACATTTAAGATCATCATTTGATAAATCAATAGGAACAATAGTAAAAGAGGAGGAGGCACTTATGGAAAATGCTGAAATTAGAGGTGTTGCACATAATATTGAAAAAGCAAAAATAAGCATAGGAAATATTGAAGATAAATCAAATAATTTAACATATATATTTAATGAAATTGCAAATGCAAAAATAAATGTGGATATTATTACACAGAATCATGTAGGAAATAATAAAATATGTGTTTCATATATTGTTGATGAAGAGGATTATGAAAGCGCTTTAAAAATATCTGAGAATCTCAAGAAAAAATTTAAAGGAAGTTATGTAAAAGGAAATAAAGATATTGCAAAAATTTCAGTTATTGGAATTGGAATGAAATCAAATTATGGTGTTGCTGCAAAAGTATTTTCAATTTTAGCAAATGAAGATATAGATATAGATATGGTATCAACTTCAAGTATTAATATATCTTGTATTATAAAAAAAGTTGATTTTGTGAAAGCGATTAGTGCAATTCATTTTAATTTATTAGATGAATATAGGGAGTGTTAAAAATGTCAAAAACATATGATGAAATTAATGAAAAAATAAAAAATGGTGAAGCGATTGTTGTTACAGCGGAGGAAATAATAGATATAGTTAAAGAGAAAGGACTTGAAGAAACTGCAAAATTAGTTGATATTGTTACAACTGCAACTTTTGGGCCAATGTGTTCTACTGGAGCATTTTTAAATTTTGGGCACGCAACACCTGGAATTAGAATGGAGAAAACATATTTAAATAAAGTTGAAGCATATTCTGGTCTTGCAGCTGTTGATTCATATATAGGGGCTTCACAAGAATCTATTATCAAAGGGAAACAATATGGTGGAGCACATGTGATTTGTGATTTGATAGATGGAAAAGAAATTGAACTTGAAGCAACTTCAAATGGAACGGATTGTTATCCTAGAAAAGAAATAAAAACAAAAATAAAACTTGAAGATTTAAATGAAGCTTATCTTTTTAATCCTCGAAACGTTTATCAAAATTATAGTGCAGCTATAAATTCTTCAAATAAACCTATATATACATATATGGGAACTTTGGAAGAAAATTATGGAAATATAACATTTAGTACATCTGGCGAATTAAGTCCATTAATAAATGATCCTTATTATAGAACAATTGGAATAGGAACAAGAATATTTATTGGTGGAGCTCAAGGTTATGTATCATGGCAAGGAACTCAATTTAATTCATCTGTTAAAAGAGATGAAAACGGTATTCCTAATACACCAGGTGGAACACTTGCAGTTGTTGGTGACTTAAAGGATATGAATACAAAATATATCAAAGCTGGTGTTTTTAAAAACTATGGAGTGACAATGTTTATGGGGATAGGAATTCCAATTCCAATTCTAGATGTAAAAATGCTAAAACAAGTATCTATTGAAAATAAAGATATATTTACAAATATTATTGATTATAGTGTATCTGATAGAGAAAAACCAATAATAAAAAAAGTTAGTTATTTAGAACTTGGGAGCGGCGAAGTGGAGATAAATGGGAAAAAAATTAAAGCTAAAAGATTAACATCACTTGAAAAATCAAGAGAAATAGCTGAAGAACTTAAAAAACAAATAAAAGGAGGTAAATTTTTCATTCAAAAACCGATTCAATTGTTTGCAACTAATGGAAAAGTTAAATCATTAAAACATGATTAGAAAAGAAGTGATATATGTATGAAGAAAGAAAGTATAGAAAATGGTCAAATAGCAGTAATTTAATAATATCTAATGTTAAAGATTTTGAATCAGATTTATATATATTATCAGAAATCAATGTTGAAAAAATTGCTTTGGAAGAAGTCAGAAAAATCAGAAAAATTATTTTTAAGTATGGAGAAGAAAATGTAGATTTCTTTAAAAGTCTTATACCATTAAAAGTGAAGGACGATGATCCAGAAATAATTAAGCATATGAAGGAAGCAACAGCAAAAGCAAATGTTGGACCTATGGCAAGTGTTGCTGGAGCAGTAAATTTTTATTTATCTAAAAAATTAGAAAAAATTTGTAAAACTTTGATAATTGAAAATGGTGGAGATTTATATATTAAATCTAGTAAAGAAAGAATTATAAATATATATGCTGGAGAATCAATTTTTAAAGATAAAATTAATATACTTTCAAAAGGTGAAATAGGAATTTGTACTTCTTCAGGGATAATGGGCCATTCGCTTAGTTTTGGCAAAGCTGATGCTGTAGTAGTGAAAGATAAAGATACACTTGTTGCTGATTCATTTGCAACTTCAATCGGAAATATGATTAAAACTAAAGAAGATATTGAAAAAGGCCTAGAATTTGCAAAACAAAATAATTTAGAGGGTGTAATAATAATTGCATTTAATAAAATAGGGATTTGGGGAAATATAAAATTAGTTAAATAATTTGGAGGAATAATATGAAAATAAATAAAATATTTGAAAAGAAAAATACTACTTTGTCATTTGAAATTTTCCCGCCTAAAAGGGATGGAGACATAAAAACAATCTATAATACTTTAGATGAACTTGCGGTATTAAAACCTGATTATATGAGTGTAACATATGGTGCTGCTGGAAGCGAAAAAGGTGATAAGACAATTAAAATAGCTTCAGTTATTAAAAATAAATATCAAATTGAAGCGCTTGCTCATCTTACTTGTGTAGGAGCTACAAGTAAAGAAATATCAGAAATATTAAATAGATTTAGAAATGAAAATATAGAAAATATACTTGCATTAAGAGGAGATATTCCAATTGGAAAAGAAAATGAAAAAAGAGAATTTGGATATGCAAGTGATTTAATTAAATATATTAAAAAAAATAATGATTTTACTGTTGGTGGTGCATGCTATCCTGAACCACATATTGAGTCAAAAAGTAGAATTTCTGATATAATAAACTTAAAGAAAAAAGTTGATAATGGAGCTGATTTTCTTGTAACTCAATTATTTTTCGATAATAACTATTATTATGATTTTATGAAAGATATTAGAAGCATCGATATTAATGTACCTGTAACGGTTGGGATAATGCCTGCAATAAACAAAAGGCAGATTGAAAGAATGGTTACGATGTGTGGTACAACACTTCCAGTAAAATTTAAAAAAATATTTGATAAATATGAAGACAACCCTGAAGCGCTTAAAGATGCTGGAATTGCATATGCTTCAGAGCAAATTATAGATTTAATATCAAGTGGAGTTGATGGAATTCATTTATATGTAATGAATAAGCCAGAGATTGCAAAACGTCTTGTTAAAAATATAGGTGGGATATTGAAAGCTTAAGAAGGAGTTAATATGAGTAAATTGATAAGAGAAGCTCTTATTTATATGGGTTATAGAAAAAAAATTAATGAACTCGATAAAGAGATTTATAATGAAATTGTAGAAATTTTAAATGATATTAAAAAAACTGCAAATATTTCTTATATTACTAAAGATTTTGATATTGAAAATAAAAATGAATGTATTAATCTTCTAAATTCTAATGTTAAATTTGATAGCAAAAATTTATCAAAACTTTTAAAAGATAGTAAAAAAATAACTGTTGCTGCAGTAACTTTAGGAATTCAATTAGATAAAAAAATAAAAAAATTTACTTATACTGATATGTCAAAAGCAGTAATATACGATGCATGTGCAAGTGCTATAATAGAAGAAAAATGTGATGAACTTGAGAATATGATTATTAACAATTTTCCAGAACATTTTTTAACAAATAGATTTAGCCCAGGTTATGGAGATTTAGAGTTAAATAATCAAAAAAAAATTATTAATTTGCTTCAAACTGAAAAGAAAATAGGACTTACATTAACAAGTGGAAATTTAATGATACCTCAAAAATCAGTAACATTTATAGTAGGAATAACAGAAGTGGAAAAATGCACTAGTAAAAATAAATGTGATAGATGTAATGCAAAATGTGAATTTAGAGTTAAAACTAGAAAGTAGGGAATTATGAAAGATATATTAAAAAAAATAAAATATGAATATACTTTTTTTGATGGAGCAATGGGAACTTTTCTTCAAAAGACAGGATTAAAAGACGGAGAAGCTCCTGAAGAATTAAATATTATAAATAAAGAGCTTATTGAAGAAATTCATTTAAAATATTTAAATGCTGGATGTGATATTTTAACGACTAATACATTTGGTGCAAATAGACTTAAAATGACTGAAGCAAAACTTGATGTTGAAATTGTTATTACAGAAGCTGTAAATTGTGCTAAAAATGCTATAAAAACTCATAATAATGGTGATAAGTATATTGCACTTGATTTAGGTCCTATTGGACAACTTGTGGAACCTGTTGGAAATTTAAAATTTGATGATGCGTATGAAATTTATAAAGAACAAATATTAATTGGTGAAAAAGCAGGATGTGATTTATTATTATTTGAAACTCAACTTGACATTTATGAATTAAAAGCTGGCATTTTGGCAGCAAAAGAAAATACTGATTTACCAATATTTTGTACAATGACTTTTGATGATTCTGGAAGAACTGTAACTGGAACAGATGTAGAATCAATGGTTACTTTTCTAAATGATTTTGGAGTTGATGTTATTGGTCTTAATTGTTCATTTGGTCCTAATGAAATGGTTCCATTAATTAAAGAAGTTTTAAAGTATTCAAAATTGCCTGTAATGGTTCAACCAAATGCGGGACTTCCTAAAATTCAAAAAAGCATAACTGTTTATGATTTTAGAGCAGATGAATTTGTAGATATAATGGAAGAAATGACTGATATGGGTGTAAGAATACTTGGTGGTTGTTGTGGGACAGATGATGAATATATTTTAAAATTAGTTGAAAGAATAAAAAACAAAAAAATTAAAGAAATAAAAGTAAATTCTAAAACTGTAATTTCATCAAATTCACAAACTGTAGTGATAGGAGAGGATATAAAAGTAATAGGTGAAAGATTAAACCCTACTGGTAAAAAAAGATTAAAGCATGCATTAAAAACTGGAGATATTGATTATGTTTTAAAAGAAGGAATCAAACAAGTTGATCAACGAGCAGATATTTTAGACATTAATGTTGGGCTTCCAGAATTAAATGAGCCTGAAGTAATGGTTAAAGTAATTAAGGAAGTTCAATCAATTTTAAGTGTTCCTCTTCAAATTGATTCAGCAAATGTGGAAGCTTTAGAAAAAGGAGCAAGATATTATAATGGGAAAGCTTTAATTAATTCAGTTAATGGTAAAGAAGAAAGTTTAAATGAAATCCTTCCTATTGCAAAAAAATACGGTTGCTGCGTATTAGGTCTTACTTTGGATGATACCGGCATTCCTAAAGAAGCTAAAAAAAGATATGAAATAGCAAAAAAAATAGTAGATAGAGCAGTTGAAATTGGAATTCCAAAAGAAAATGTTCTTATTGATTGCCTTGTCTTAACTGCATCAGCTCAGCAGAAAGAAGTTAATGAAACTTTAAAAGCAGTAAAACTTGTTAAAGAAAATCTAGGTGTAAAAACAGTTTTAGGTGTTAGTAATGTTTCTTTTGGACTTCCAAATAGAGATTTGATTAATAGAACTTTTTTAGCAATGGCAATAAATTCGGGTCTTGATGCTCCAATTATGAATCCTGGTAGTGATTCTATGATGAGTATTGTTGATGCAGCTAATGTACTTTTAGCAAATGATGTTAATTCAGAAAAATATATTGAATTATATTCGAATATAAAAATTACGGATAATGTACAAAATAAAAATAGTGATATAATTAATAAAAATGACGATGGAAATAAAGATGATTTACGAGAAATGATTTTAAAGGGTCTTCAAAATGAAGTAGTGGATTTAACTATTGAGCTTTTAAAAGAAAAAGATCCGCTTGAAATAATTAATAATGAAATAATTCCTGCACTTGATATTGCTGGTGAAAGATATGAAAAACAAGAAATTTTCTTACCTCAGTTAATCAAATCAGCTGAAACTGTTAATAAAGCATTTGATATTTTAAAAACAAGAATACTTGAAAGTAGTGATGAAACAATAGATAAGGGTACAATAGTTTTAGCTACTGTTAAAAATGATATTCATGATATTGGTAAAAATATAGTTAAAGTAATAGTTCAAAGCTATGGATATAATGTAGTTGATTTAGGTAAGGATGTTGATCCAAAAAAAGTAGTAGAAGCTATGATTGAAAATGATATTAAAATTGTAGGACTTAGTGCGCTTATGACTACAACTGTTAAAACAATGGAAGACACTATTAAACTTATTAAGAAAAATATACCTGATGCTACGATACTTGTTGGTGGAGCTGTACTTAATAAAGAATATTCAGATATGATAGGTGCTACTTATTATTGCAGAAGTGCTAAAGATACAGTTGAAAAAGTTAAAAAATTTTATATTTAAATAATAACTTAGAAATTATAGTTGTCTTTTAAAATTATACAAAAAGAAAAGCCCACATTTACAGATAGGCAAACTGTGGGTTTTTTATCACTTATTCTTTTTTTTCTTCCCATTTTTTGAAATCTTCAAGCATTTTAAGAGCTTGCTTAATTCTTTTATCCTTAACAGTTGATGTGTCTTTAAGAATTTTTGTCATATTAATTAATTGAATTTCTACATATTTTGGATTATTTAGTCTTTCAGCACTTGCAGCGTCTTTACCTTTTTTTACTGATGCTGCTATAGTTTCTTTAAACATAAATAATTGATATGCAGTTCTTTTTTTAATAGGAACTTGCTTTGATGTTTCAAATATGTGGTTGAATAATTTTTCCATATTCTTTTTCTTATAATAATCTAAAATGAAATATGCAACCATTCCTAAAATAACAAATCCGATAATTATCATTGTTGTTGTATCCATTGTGTTCACCCCTTTTTATCATATACATATATTTTAACATAATTAACAAATAAAAAAACAAAATAATATAATATAATATAATAGTATATGTATTGAATGTGGTGGTGTTATTTTTTAGAAAATATCCGAGAAATTTTTCGAAATAATTTTAATAAAGCTTTAGGGTGTAACAATAAAACCTTTATTAAAATTATTAGTTTTTAGGTATATAATCATTAGAGAGAGTTGAGAGTTTACTTGATTAATCATAAGCAGTGAAAAATTAAAATTAATTGAATGGAGTGTTTTATGTTAGAAAAGAAGAAATATTTGATGGTATCGATAGTCTTACTCTTGATGATGCAAAATTAGTAAATAATAATTATGAATATAAAAGTGATGAATCGCTAAATAAAATTAACTATTTATTTGATGATGAATTATATTTTTTTGAAATTGAAGAAAATACTCCAATTAAGATACTTAAAAGTGAAATCATTAATTTTATGGCGAATGGTAGTGCTTGTTTAATTAATTTGCCTGATGGAATTATAGATGACGGTTTTAATAAAATTTAGATATTATGTTATGGCTAAAATAAATTTAATGTTTTATAGATTAAATCCAATTTTTAGGTAATAGCTTAAAAAAGAAAAATATAACAATAAAATACGATTAATACTCGTAAAAAACTTGATAAATATAAATAATCATAGTATTATTAGAAAAAAGGAGGTGCGAAATATGATTCAAAGAGAAAAATATCTTAACAAATTAATACAAGCAAAAGATAGTGATTTTGTGAAAATCATAACTGGTGTTAGAAGATCGGGTAAATCATCAATATTAACATTATTCAAAAATTATCTTATAAAAAATGGTGTAAATGAAAAAAATATTATTGAAATTAACTATGAAAAATATGTTTTTGATGAAATTAAATCTGAAAAAACTTTATTTAAATATATCAAAGATTGTGTAACCGATGAAAAGAAAATGTATTTTTTGATTGATGAAGTTCAAGAAATTGAAGCATGGGCAAAAGTTATTAATAGCCTTAGAGTAAGTTTTAATGCTGACATTTATGTTACAGGATCAAATTCTAAAATGTTTTCTGGAGAACATCTCACGTACCTTTCAGGAAGATATATAGAGATTAAAGTTTTGCCTTTGTCATTTAAAGAATTTTTGACCTTTAAATCTTATAATGAGAATAATTTAGAAGAACATTTCAACGAATACTTAAGAGTGGGTTCTTTTCCTGCTATTAGTTTGACTAATCAACAAGAATTAGTAGAGGCGATTTTATCAGGATTATTTGATTCGATTTTTACAAGAGATATCATACTTAAGGGAAAAATTAAAAATGAAGGTGCATTTTATAAGGTAGCTAAGTTTGTGTTTGAAAATATTGGGAATAATACGTCTGCTAATGCTATTAAAAATGCACTTATTTCTAATGGTCACAAAATCACGTCAGATACAGTAGATAATTATCTCCAGTTAATGTGTGATGCACATATGCTATATCAATGTGAGCGATATGATATTAGAGGAAACGAAAGATTGAAAACGAATGGTAAATATTATGTGGTTGATACAGGACTTAGAAATAAGCTTATTGGTTATCGACAGGGAAATTTGGGACATATCATTGAAAATATTGTATTCCTTCAATTAATTCGAATGGGATATGAAGTATCAATTGGTAAAAATATGTCTTTTGAAGTGGATTTTATTGCGGTAAAAGGATTAAACAGATTATATTTTCAGGTTAGTTTGACTGCGCTGGAATCAAGTACTTACGATAGAGAAATAAATGCACTATTAAAAATTAATGATCAATATCCAAAATATTTAATAACAATGGATAAATTGAATCTTTCAAAAAATGGGATTGTACATTTGAATTTATTTGACTTTTTACTTGAAAAATTTAATTTCTAATTTCATTAAAAAGCTGAAATTATAAAAAACATTTGACATTTTATTTTTGAAGTGTTAACCTAAATTTAATAAATTAAAAATTATACCTCACCAGAAGAGGTTAGAGGCGCAATTGACATTAGTAATTATTTTGAGACCGGAAGTCTATGATAAATAATGAAAGGGGAAATTGCCGAAAGAATAAAAACCAAAATTTATTCTTGGGTCTATGTTTAATAGATATAGGACTGTCATTATAGAAATATAATGTTGCGCTATCTCTGGAATGATGAGGGTGTTTAAAAACACCTATCGGTGTTTTTTTGTGTATACACAACATCCTTTTTTTACGCGCAATTATTAATTGTAAAGAAAGGGTGTTTTTTTATGGAAACAGAAAGATTAGTAATTAAATTTGGTGGAGTTAGTTTAAAGGATTATAAAAGACTTAAAAATACTGCGGAAATTATTAAGAAGAATAATGATAAGGAATTAGTTGTTGTAATTTCAGCAATTGGTGAGTCAACAAATGAACTAATAAAATCTGCTAATAAAGCATTAAATGGAAATATTGATTATAAATCGATTAAAGATATTCATATAATAATATGTGAAAAGCTAAATGTAGATTTTAATAAATTAACCATATTATTTAATGAACTTGAAAACTCATTATTAAAAATAAAAAAAAGTGGTGAAATTAAACCAATGGATACTGATTTGATTATGAGTTATGGTGAAAGGTTATCAATTATAGTATTAAGTGAATATCTTAATAATATTGGAATTAATGCAAAATCAGTAAATAGTTGGGAATTAGGGTTTATTACAAATTCAAATTTTTTAAATGCAGAAATTTTACCTGAATCAAGTGAATTAATCAAAGATAATTTAAATGAATTATTAAGTAAAAAGATAATACCTATTATAACTGGTTTTATTGCTAAAGATAAATTGGGTAATATTACAACATTAGGAAGAGGAGGTTCTGATTTATCAGCCTCTTATATAGCATCTTCTATAAATGCAAATAAAGTGGTACTTTGGAAAGATGTAGATGGAATATTATCATCGAATCCAAAACTTATTGATAATACAGTTAAACTTGATGAAATAAGTTTTAGAGAGGCTTCGGAAATGGCTTTTTTTGGAGCTGAAATTTTACATCCGCAATCACTTTTTCCGGTAATAGGTAAAAATATTTCAGTTGAAATAAGAAATTTCTTGAAGCATGAAAATAAAGGGACGATGATTGTTGATAAATTAAAGGAAAATAATCTGAATAAAATTAAAGCAATTTCATATCGTAAAGATGTTACTATGGTACAAATTCGATCAAATAGAATGCTTGGAAATTTTGGATTTCTTTCAAAAGTATTTAAAGTGTTTAATGATTTAGAAATATCAGTTGATATGATAGCAACGAGTGAAGTAAGTATTTCTCTTACTTTAGATGAAAGTCATGATATAGAAAAACTTAAAGAAAACTTAAATGATTTTGCAATTGTAAAAGTTAGTAATAATAATTCAATTGTTAGTTTAATTGGAAACACACAAAAATCAACAAAAATATTTAAACATGCATTTGAAATTTTAAATGAATTTAAAATAGATGTAAAAATGGTTTCGTATGGAGCTTCAAATGTAAATATTTGTTTTATTGTTAAATCAATTGAACTAGAAAAAACAGTGAATGTGTTACATGTTGGATTAATAGAAAGTGAGGGATTGACATGTTAAAAGTCGGACTTGTTGGGTATGGCAAAATGGGACATATGCTTAAAAATTTATCGAATGAATTTAATATCGAAATAGTTTCTATTATTGATCCTACAAATGAAGAAGCAAATTACAAAGAAATTAATGAGAATTCAATAAGTAACTGCGATGTATTAATAGATTTTTCAACACCGAATGGAGTTATAAATAACATAAAAAGAGCAGTAAAACAAAACATACCAATTGTTGTTGGAACAACGGGATGGTTGGATAGTTTAAATGAAATAACAGAGTATGTTGAATTAAATAATGGAGCACTAATTTACGGATCTAATTTTTCGATTGGAGTAAATATCTTATTTCAAATAGTAAATTTTAGTTCGGAACTTTTTAATAAAATACCAGGATATGATGTAGCGGGAAGTGAAATACATCACAGAATGAAAAAAGATATTCCATCAGGAACTGGAAAAACACTAGCTGAAATTGTTTTAAATAATTATGATACAAAAGAAGAAATAGTATATCAACCTGGAAATAGAGAAATAAAAAAAGAAGAACTTCATTTTACATCTTTAAGGCTAGGCGAAATTCCTGGGCTTCATGAAGTTACATTTGATTCAAAAGATGATCAGTTATCAATAAAGCATAATGCAAAAGGTAGAGAAGGATTTGCAAAAGGTGCATTAATGGCTGCAAAATATATTTATGATAAAAAAGGTGTAATTGATTTTGTAAGTAATTTTAGTGAAATTATTGAGGAGGTAAATAATGAAAATTAGCGGTGCATATACAGCTTTAATAACTCCATTTAATAATGAAGGAAACGTAGATTATGAACAGTTAAAGAGAAATATAGAATTTCAAATTGAAAATG
>Ga0256842_1002582_pt1 | contig 12820 bp, 6 predicted proteins | sample 4559240metaG_FD_185973 | JGI IMG/M metagenome (GOLD analysis project Ga0256842, IMG submission 185973) | Hydrothermal vent microbial communities from Guaymas Basin, Mexico - 4559-240 | ecosystem: Environmental > Aquatic > Marine > Hydrothermal vents | place: Mexico: Guaymas Basin | collected...
GAAGATAGAAATGTTACTTTAAAAATTAAAAATGCACAACTTACTTTAAATACAGATAAAAATGCTACAAATCCTATCAAAATAGAATTCGTAGCGGGGACTACTACTGTATATGCAAGTGCATCATCAGATTTAACTGCTGTACGTAATTATGTGAGAGGTGGTACTACTGCAGAAATTCATAATACTATAACAAATACAGATTTAAATGTAAGTTTAAATACTCTATTAGATGATTTATCTTCAAATAGTGATAAAATAAATGGTGCAATAGATGCTCTTAATACTTATTTAAAAACTAATAATGCATATAATGTAAATATTAGTTTAGAAGCTAATAAAACATTAAGTGATAAATTATTAACACCATGGGTTTCTGGTACTGTTACGACATCAAATGGAACAAACCATGCACCAGTGATTAATAGCATAAAAACTATGGTTAATGGAACAGAAGTTACAGATATAAATGAAAGTAGTCAATATCAGTTAGATGTTAATGTTACGGATCCAGATGGTAATCCTTTAACAGTAACATATTCTATTGATGGAAATGGATCTAGTTTATCAAGTATTGATGGTATATTTGAAACTACTTTATCTACAGGTTCTGTTACAGCAAATACTTCAAAAACTATAACAGTTAAAGCATGCGATTCATTTGGTGAATGTACTACTCAAAATCATGTAATAACTGTTGTTAATAGTATAGAAGATATAGTAATACCTGCAGAAGCAGATAAAGTATTAGAAGTAAATAGCAATGATACTTCAAAAAATGCAGATAACGTTACATTGGATTATGTAGCAGGGGATGCAATAAAAGTTAATTATGCAGCAGTAAATGCAGAGCCTTCTAGTTCATCACAAATTATTACAGTGAAAGATAGTAATGGGGATGTAATAGCAACTTTATCGCCAGATGATAGTTATGATGGTAAAACATTTTATTTTACTTATAATGGTGTTGTGAAATCTGGTGTGTACGATAAAACGCAAGAAGTAATTGTTCAATATTAATTAGAAAGATAGGATTTTCCTATCTTATATCTTAACAAAGGAGTTTTTTATGAGAAAAAGAATGATATTGTTGTCATTAGTGGCAGCAAGTAGTTTATTTGCAAGTGAAACTATAGAATTGAAACAGGGTTGGAATTTGATAGGTGTATCTGCTACTGATACTAATATGAATGTAGCTGACAAAATAGCTGGTAAAAATATTTCTTTAATAGTTACTAATGTAAATGGAGCATGGAGAAAGTATGATCCAAATAGAAGTTATTTACAACAATTTAGACAATTTGAACCAGGTAGAGCTTATTGGATAAAATCTACAGCAGATTCTAATATTACTTTTAATGGAAATAATGTAGAAACATTACCACAATTAAATCCCGGTTGGACATTAGCTTCATTTGGAGATAATTTCGATATGAGTTATTTAGTAACTCAATTAAATAATAGTGGCTATAAATTAGATTTAATGGTAACTAATAAAAATGGAGCATGGAGAAAGTACGATCCAAATAGAAGTTATTTACAACAATTTAGCAGTATAGATCCTACATCTGGTTATTGGGTAAAAGTAGAACAATTAGTAGCTACTGCCACTACAAGAGATGGATATGATATTAAATTATATACAGATAAATCAAATGTTGATGTATCTACTCTTGTGAATGCTATTCCAAACTATACTATTTCAGATCTTTCAAATATTCAAAATTTATTTAATGATGTAACTAATATAGTAGTAAGTGGAACACATGATGGTCAAGTTATTACAAGTAGTTATATTGACCCTACAGATTCTTCATTTAGCACAGCTTTAACTACAGCAAAATCTAATATAGATACTCCAACTCAAGCAGCTGGTGGTACATCTATTTATGTATATGGACTTAGTGAAGGGGGTTCTCCTTATATCGTATCAGAAGCTAAAATTTATAAACTAAATGATGATGGAAGTGAAGGTGATTTCTTAGGGACTACATCTCAAACTGGTTATTTATATTTAGATAATGCAACAAATGGTGAAAAAGTAATCGTAGAAAAAGATGGATTTGATTCAACTATTCAAACTATAAACTTAGTATCAGGAGGAGCGAATTATATTTTCATTAGTGCAGATGATGGAAGTGGGACTTATGAAAGTTCAGCAGCTTCAAATGATACTGCAAGTGGTAGATTATTAAATAAAACATTACATGCATGGAATCCGTTTGTATATGCTGCAAGAGGTGGTTATGGTGCTATTTTAACTCCAGCAGATTCTAGACTAAGATTTGGAACAGGAATTAAAGTAAAACATAAAGCTTTAGCAGATTTACCAGATTATAATTATATCAGTGAGAATATTACAAATGTTGCTGGATATAATACTTATACATTATCGTCATTAAAAGTATATGCAAAAAGATTTGGTAGTTTCAGATATACAACAGGTATTTCTTTTAGTGATTTATTTGATGTGCAAGATGGTACAAATTTAAATGATATTTCAGCAGTTTTAGGTGTGAAGTTAAATGATGATTTAAAAGAAAAATTGATGAATGATCGAGGTCAAATAGATACTTCAAAAATCGCTGATTTCAAAGATAAAATAAAAGTATATATGTATAAAGATTTACAATGGCAACCAATTGATACTGCTAATATAGATTTCAAAGTAAAAGGTAAAAGTACTTTTACTGATACTGAAAATTATTTCTTAAATAATCATACAAATATTGATGCTTTAGTTACAATTAATGGTACAGCATATACTGGTGCATATCCTTTAATAGCTGTATATCAAGAAGCAGTAAATATTACTCCAGATGTTACATACCATACTTATGGATTAGATGTAAAAGTTACAGAAGAAGATGGTTCAGTATTACCAAATTCACTTGTTAAGATGATAAGAGGGAATGGAAATAATGAAGTAATTGGATATACAAATAATGAAGGTATAGCTCATTTTGATGTATTAGCAAGTGAAGGTGCAGTAGAAAATATTTCTTTAAATATTTTAGAAGGTAGTCATTATCCTGTAAGTAGAGTTTTAAATATTTCTTCTTTAAGACGTGATGTAAATAATACTATAAATATTACTATGCAAACACCTCCAGCTTATGCTACTGTAAAAGGAACTATCACAGATAGTTCAGATTCATCTACTATTGCTGATGCAAAAGTTAAATTAGTATATCCTATCGCTCTTGCAGATGTGCAAAAAGATGTAGAAAAAATTATTGATAATAGACCTGTTAAAGGTATTTCTGTAGGTGCTGTGCCAAATGCAAAATATAAATGGTATATCAAAGCCCATGATGATACAGAATCTACTACAAATACAAGTTCAAGAACTCTAAATAGAGTATCAAGACAAAGATGGATATTAGTACAACAAGCAACTTCAGCTAGTAATGGTAATTTCTTAGCTTATAATAAAATATTAGCACAAGCTTTAGCTATGCCAAAAAGTGATGACCCAAGTGATGTAAAAATAATTCCAACAGGGCAATTTGATGTTGCAGTAGAAGTAGAACATGATGTAGATGGTGATGGAAATTATGATTTCGTAGAATTAGCAGCTACTCCAGCAGCACAAAATAATTTAAGTGGTGAAGAATTTGCTAATGCTAATAATAATTATGGTAGAACATTAGGATTTGTTTCTACTACTATTGATGTTGGTCAAATTGCAGCAACTGCAGGTTCAGTTCAAATACCTCAAAATGCTACATATATTCAAAATGAAGAGATAAATAATGGAGATTGGTTAAATGTAAATGTAGATATAGATGAAGGTGAATATAATTATACAAAACTTGTAAACTATTCTGCAGCTCCAACTGGATTAGATGATGAGCAAAGGGTAGCGGATTCTATTCAATTTGGACTATATAATAATTATCTGTATTTACAAGATAACACAAATCGTATAGGGCATGATTATAATTATACAAGATGGGATGCAGCTATTAGTGCGACATTAAAAGGGCAAAATGGACATCATAAGTATGTTGCACTTAAAAATGATAATGGTGTTTATAAATGGGTTGAATTAAACTCATCTTCATTAGGAAGTATAAATCCTGTTACAGATACAGATAAATTTATTTTTGTTCAACAAGATACATTTGCAGGTATTAGCTATGATAAATTAGGAAGAATTGTTGCTCAAAATAAAATATTATCTAAATTAGCGATGAGTTTAAGTGATATTGCAAATGAAGTAAATGATAATGGTGGTGATATTAATGTAACTAATCTTGAAGATGCGAATAAACTATTGTTCCAAGATGGATTTGATTTATTCCTTATTCCAACAATAGTTACTACTATTAATTCAAATGCAACAAATGGTGTAGGTGAAACACTTAAATTCAGAAAAATTGTTGATGTTAAATTAGGTGGAGAAAGCAATCCATTACAAAACTTTATTAAATTAGACCAAGTAGAAGTAGATAGACCAGTTCTTACTCAATCATCTCAAACAGTTCATTCTGATAGAGTAGGGTTATATCAATTCTCAGCAGTTCCTTTATCTTATGGACAAATGAATTTAAATGAATCATTATTAAGAGTAGAATCTAATAAATTAGGATACTATACATCTCCAATAGTAAATGTTCCTAAATTTACACAAGATAATCCTGAAACAGATGCAAGAGAAGATGTGCAAAGAATAGATCTTGCTATGAGTGAAAAACCTACATATAATGTAGAAGTAAATGTAACAGATGAAAATGGTAATGCTCTAAACAATGCAGTAGTGATTGTAGATGGTATAGCAACTTCAAATACAGATTTATCTGAAAGTGAATCAGTTCAAGCTCAAGAAGGTAGTGATATTACATTTAATAATGTAATAGGAGGAAGAGGAACAAGTAGAATTATTAGAGTATCTGTTCCAAATAGTACCTATATTCCTGTAATCAAAACTTTAAGAAACTTAAATCAAGATGAAGTAGTAAATATTCAATTACAAAATGCTAATAGTGTCGCAGATTATGCACCTTCAATTTCAGTAATTGATACATCTATTAATACTGATAGAGGTATAGCTCAAATAAAAGTGAATATTACAGATAAAAATGATGGAAGTGTAACAGTTACTCCAGCTAATATTTATGTTAGAAATAATGATGATATCGTAACTCCTACTATTTCACAAGATGGTGTTACATTTACTATTTCTGTTCCATTAAATGTAGGTACAAATAGTTTTGTTATAGAAGCAGGTAATACAGTAGGTATATCTGATAGTGCACCAGTTAGAATTGATTATAATCCAAATGTAGGTACTGTAAATGGTAGAATTTTAGGTATAGATAGTGATGCAAATGAATTTTTAGTATTAGATATCTATGATGAAAATGGATTATATATTAATAGTGCTTATCCTGCAGAAGATGGTAGATATATTTTAGAAAATTTAAGAGCAAATGAAAGATATAAAATCCAAGCATTAGCAATTAATGAAGAAACTGTAAGAGTAACTAAACAAAGTGATTTAATTCCTATAACTGTTCCAGCTGGAAGTATCTTAAATCAAGATTTGACATTACATGATATGCCTAGTTCGGCAGTAAGTGGTTCTCCAGTATTTGATTTTATTGGTGATATTACTCAAAATCCAATTTCATCAACAGGTGAATTAAATGTATCAGCAACACTTAATAACTTTGACCCATCAAATGGTAGAGTAGGTATAGTTGTAAATGATGTTATTTATCCAATTCCTACTGATAGATTGAATGAAGCAAATGGAGATTATAATTATAATATTCAAAACTTTACAGTTCAGTTAAGACCTGGAAATAATGTAATTTATGGTGTAGCTCAAAATTCAGATGGTTCATTTGATTGGACAGCCGATGTAACAGTTAATTGGAATACTACAAATGACCAAGCAAGTCTTGCTACATTAAATGTTAATATTACGAATGATGCTAATCTATCAAATGATGGAGCTGATATAGAGATTTATGACAGTAATTTCAATTTTGTAAATTATGTTCAGTTAGCACCAGAAACAAATAGTACTTCTGTAAATAGTTTGTTACCAGGTATTTACTATGTAAACATTTATCCTAATAATAGCGAGTTAGAAGCTGTGATGGATAAAGAGGTAAATGTAAGTAGTGGAAGTAATGAATTAAATATTACATTAGTTAAAGCAAGTCAAACGATTGATGTTCCTGATTTTTATGTAAGTAGTGTAGATATCAATACATCAGCTGTACAAATTAATACGAATTATACAGCAATTGCTCAAGTATCAGGTCCAGATGTTAATTATAGTGTAGATAATGGCTATAACTATTCATGGAATTATACATATTATGATAATAATAGAAGTGAAGATGTAACAGTGCCTTTAACTAATTGTAATACAGAAAGTTGTATATTTGAATTAAATACAACAGGATGGGTAAATCTAAATGTAGAAGTTAGTAAAGGTGATAGAAATGAAACTGGTACGACTGGATTTACAGTTCAAAATGTTGTATTAGATACACCACCAGCAGTACCAGATATTGAAGAATAAAAAAAGGAGTTTAAAATGAAACAATTATTAAAAATAAGTATTTTAGCATCTGCTTTATTAGCAGGTGCAAATGCACAAGTGATTAATTTGAATGAAGGATGGAATAATATAGGTATTACAGCTGATGCTTCTATTCATGATTTTGATAATGAAAATATTAGAGTGATGTGGCAATTTTCTGATAATGGATGGAGTGTATATACTCCAAATATGGAGATGATGAATGCTATTTCTCAAGATATTCAAAATGGTAATGTAAATTATGAATTGATTCCTTCTTCAATGAGAGCAGGGAGTGCTTTATGGGTATATGCTAATACACCTACTACATTAAGAGTAGGAGAACAAGCAGTATTTACATCAATTTTTGGTGTTGTAAAAGATTCTATGACTCAAAATGTAATTGATGATTTTAATATTAGTATAGATGGGAATCCTGCTACAGGATTTGAAGAAAATGGGACATTTAATATAAGTTCTCTTTCTTTAGGTGAGCATACTATGGTTATCTCAGCTGATGGATATCGAGATTTAAATATGTCTTTAGATTTAGAAAGTGCAGTTCCTCAGAATTTAGGACAAATTTATTTAATGCCTGATACAGCAGTAACTAATATTAATTTAAATGGTCGTGTAATGAATGCTTTAAATGGAGAAGGTATTAGTGGTGCAAGATTTAGATTATTTAATGGATATAATAATGAAAATGGAGAAGCTGTTGTAGATACTGTATTAGTTGATGGAGAATTTGATCTTAATATTACAGCAGGTGCTTATACAGTAGTGATAGATGCAAATGGATATTATTCAACTTCTTATAATTATACATTTACATCTAATGAAGAGAATGGCTCTGTAACACAAGATTTTGCATTAGCTCCACAAACAGATAGTAATGAGGAAGTTGTATTAAGAAGTATTTTAACATGGGGTGGTAATGAACCTGATTTAGACTCTCATTTAGTAGCATATAATACTAACACACAAACAGTAGATTGGAATGTATATTATGCAGATAGAACAGGTTATGCTACTTATACAACAGAAAATAATACAACAGAAAATAATACAACAGAAAATAATACAACAGAAAATAATACTTCTAATATAGTAGCTCAATTAGATAGGGATGATACAGATTATTATGGACCTGAAACAATAACTTTAAGTAGTCTTAATACTAATGAAACATATAAATATTTTGTATATAATTATTCAGATTTTCATTCACTTAAAGATTCAGAAGCACATTTATCGGTATTTTTCAATGGAAGAGAGTATGAATTCCAAGTACCAAATGAAGAAGGAAATGTTTGGAAAGTATTTGAAATTAGGAATGGAGTATTAATTCCTTGTGTTGAAAACTGTATGTTAGATGCTTCTTATGGTGGAACATTAAATTATGAACAAGCTTCAACTTTAAGAACATTAAATAGTTCTGATTCTAAATCATTAAATGCAATCATTAATGATTATATAACAAATCCAAAATAAGCGAGAGTTTTCTCTTGTTTATTTTTATATATTTTAGTATATAAAATATGTTAAAATATATAAAAAAGGGGGTATATAATATATGAGATATTTTCTTGTTTTTTTTATAGTAGTTAATTTATTTGCTGTAAAAGATATTCTTCTAAAACCTTTATTAAATGATAACAATAGTGTTAATTATAGGGTATTATTTAGGACTACTACAAATTATCCAGAGGCATTATCTTCAAATATTGAAAGTGATGATAAAAATATTTTTAAATATCAAGGACATTTTAGAGTAATTTTTGGTAAAAATTATCAAAATGATAGTACAGTAAATAATTTAGCAGATAATATATTAGCTATTGCAAATGAAGTATGGAATAAAGAAGTAGAAGAATTTGGCTTTAAAAAACCAAGAAATAGTGATACCTTTTATATAGATATTTATATAGCAAACAAAGATACCTATAATCAAGCTACAAATTCTTATATCAATATAAGTAGTAATTATGCAGGATATGCAACTACTTATAGTGATGCAACTCCATATTTTATAATAAATCCAAGTATTAGTTTAGATATTTTAAAAGTAACTATTGCACATGAATTTTTTCATACGATTCAATATGCTTATGGATTTGATAGGGTAAATGATGATATTTGGAGTAAAAATATATGGTTTTTAGAAGCAACTGCGGTGATGATGGAAGATGAAGTATTTACAGATGTAAATGATTATAAAAATTATTTGAGTTATTATTTACCTTATACGAATTTATCATTAGAATATTATAATACAGGAATAGAATATGGAAGAGGTATTTTTGCTAAATATCTTACTAAAACTTATGGAATAAATTTTATAAAAAGAATTTTAGAAAATTATGAAACAAATGAAACAGTTCTTACAGATTTAAAGTTAGAATTACAAAATGATTATAATCAGACTTTTTCAAATATGATGCTTAATTATGGATATTGTCTTACAAATTTAAATAATTGTTTTATAGGTGAAGAATTTAGTACACAAATAGATAAGTATAACTTAGATGATAATATTAGTGTAGGATATTATGGTATAGCATTTTTTAATGAGGGTGATGATTATTTGATTAGTTCTACTCCTGATTATACTCAGTCAGATTTTTATAATAGCACTAATACAAAAGAAAACATTACAACAAAAGGTCTTATTTTTGTAAATACAAAAAAGACAGATATATCTACAGATATTTTAAAATCAAATAAAGCTTTACCTATTCATATAAAAACAGGATGGAATTTAATATCTAATGTTAGTGATAGTAATATATCTTTAGAAGATTTAGATATTACTCTTATATGGATATATAGAGATGGAAAATATTATGCTTATTCATCAAATGAAAGAACAAAAAAACTAATCAAAGAATATGGTTATGAAATGGATGAAAATGTATTATATCCAAATGAGGGAGCTTGGATATATGCCGAAAATGAATATGATATTGATTTATTATCAGATAAATTGATAGATTATAAAAATAATGTTTTAAAAAGTGGATGGAATCTTATAGCATTTTCAAGTAATGTGTATGATTTAAATAATATGTCTGACGATGTGCTTATTTGGCATTATGAAGATGGTGAATGGAAATATTTTTCTAAAACATTAGATTTAGAAGGGGTTACTAAACTAAATAAACTATATCCACAAAAAGGATATTTTATTTTGAAAAAATAGATTAATGTTTATTTTTTCTTTTTTTTCTGTTTATTTAAAATTTTATTTTTAATAGTTCTACTTCCTTTTGCAAAATTTACTAAATCATTTGTGTTTTTTATATTTTTTGGAAGTTTATCAAGTCCTATTAGCATAATTCTACTTGTAGTTTTTGCATCACCTAAAGCACGATGTAATTTTTCTTTTGGCAGATTAAGCTCTTCTGTTAAATATTTTAAACCATATCTTGTAGCTTCTATTGTCTTTTTTGATAAAGTAAGAGTACATATTTCAAGATTCAAAAGCTCACCTAATCCTTCTTTTTGAAGTTGTGATTTTATATAATTAAAATCAAAATAACTATCGTGTGCTACAAATATAGCATCGCCAATAAATTCTTTAAATTTTTGTAAAACTTCTTTTTGAGTTTTTGCATTTTTTACCATTTTTTCTGTTATACCAGTCATATCTTGGACAAATTCTGGTATATAATTTGTTTTTACAAGTTCACTAAAAGTATCTATAATTTCACCATTTTTAATCTTTACAGCACCAATTTCAATTATTTGTGAATTTTCAGGTTTACTTCCATTTGTTTCTATATCTACTATACAAAATGTTTCATCTTTAAAATCATTAAAAGAAGTAGATAAATAATACATATTGTTTTTTTCTATAATAGGTAATCCTTGTGCTTTTAAAAACTCAATAGCTGTTTCAAAATCTAAATCTGGATAAATGTCATAAAGTTTTTTCTTTAAAAGGCTTCTTGTAATCCCTTTTTTTAGTAGCTCTATAAGTTGTTGTAGTTTCACTTTTATATCTTTCTTAGAGTTTTTTAGTAAAATTATACCAAAATTTGTTATAATAAGCCACTTAAAATAGTAAAAAAAGGAATATTATGATATTAGTAATGAAAATTGGAGCTTCAAAAAAGGAAATTGATGCTACAATAAATCAAATTAAAGAATGGGGACATGATGTTAGTTTAGCCCCAGGTGAAAAACAAACAGTTATCGGAATTATTGGAGATAAGTCAGATTTAAGCGGAAGACCACTTACTACTTTACCAGGTGTTGCGAAAGTTTTAGAAGTATCAGCACCTTATAAAAGAGCAAGTAGAGGTTTTCATCCAGAAGATACTATCGTAGATGTAAATGGAGTGAAAATCGGTGGAGGACATAAATGTGTAATTGCTGGTCCTTGTAGTGTAGATACATTAGAAAATATAATCTATTTAGCAAAAGTAGCAAAAGAAAATGGTGCTAAGATGCTTAGAGGTGGAGCATATAAACCAAGAACATCTCCTTATACATTCCAAGGACATGAAGAAGATGGGCTAAAAATGATGGCCGAAGCTAGAAAAGAAACAGGACTTCCTATTGTAACTGAGCTTATGAGTATTAGAGATATTGATACTGTTTATAAATATGCTGATGTTATTCAAATAGGGGCTAGAAATTCTCAAAATTTCCCACTTTTAAAAGAAATAGGAAAACTTGATAAACCTGTTATTTTAAAAAATGGAATCGCTGGGACTATGAAAGAGCATTTAATGAGTGCTGAATATATTATGAGTGAAGGGAATGAAAATGTAATTCTTTGTTTAAGAGGAACAAGAACATTTGAAACAGCAGTAAGAAATACAATAGATGTAACTTTAGTTCCTGTTATGCAACAATTAACTCATTTACCAATTATAATCGACCCTTCTCATGCAGCTGGTAAAAGACCATTTGTAAGTAGTTTAGCTTATGCTGGTATGGCAGTAGGTGCTGATGGGCTTATTATTGAGATTCATAATTGTCCAAAAGAAGCATTAAGTGATGGTGATCAAGCTCTACTTCCGAGAGATTTTGAATATTTAATGAAAAAACTTGATAATTTAGTAGCTTGGAATCAAAAAGAATGGTTTGAATTTGATAAAACAAAAGAAACTGATTGTATAAAAGTTTAAGATAAAAGGCGATTTTCCGTCTTTTATTTACCCAAAAAGGGCAAATTATTAAAAGCTATAACTATAATTTGCTATGATGTTATTTGATTTTGAATCTCCATTATCTTCAAATTTTGTATGAGCATATTCTATTTTTACAGATTGTGCTTTATCTATTTTATAATTTTCACTTATTTTAAATCCATATTTTTGTTCATTATTCAGATTATTTACAACAAATCCATTGTTTTCAACGGCATAAACTCTTTTTCCACTCCATCCACTTATACTTGTTGTAAAATTTCCATTATAATTGTTTAATGTTAATTCTACTGAGGTATATGAATTTTTTAAATTATTTTCGTCTTTATTTTTAGAAACAGCTATATAATCTATTTTTGCTTCTGCATAAAAACTTCCAATAGCTGAAGAATAATTTCCAAAATTAAATCCTGCTTTTGGAGATATTTGATAAAGTTTAGGAGATGTTGAAAGATTTGAATAATCGCTATAATAAATATCAACTCCTGCATTATATTTTAATGTTTTATAATATAGTATTCCAGCCATATATATTTTAGCTTCATCTGTTGGTTTATCTGTAGTATCTATATAATGAAATCCTATATTGTAAGCTAAATTATACCCTTGATAATAATTGATTTTTGCTGTTAAATCAGTTTGTTTTAATTTTGGTATAGAAGATTTATATTTAATATTTGTGTGTTCTGCATCTAATTCTACTTTCCAAGGTGATTCAAATGCTGATAAATAAATACCACCTACACTTCCTTCATCTTTTGTAGTTGTCCCTGAATAATCAATATATCCTCCATATATTGAGGTTGTATATGAAGTAGCTGCCATTGCACTTACACTTAATATTCCTGCTAATAATAACTTTCTCATCTACTTTCCTTTAATTTATATCCTAAATTTCTTGTATTTTCTATTTCAAAACCTAACTTTCTAAGATTTGATATTTTTACTTTTAGACTACCTTCTGTAATATTTAATCTATCGATAATTTCCTCTTTTGATATATATCGTTTTTTGTTTTTAAAAAACAAAATTAACAAATCATATTCAAGATTCGTTAAGTCTATTTTTTTGCTATTTTTATAAATAAATCTTAATTTTAAATTAAAATAGATGTTTTTAT
>Ga0256842_1002583_pt1 | contig 12818 bp, 11 predicted proteins | sample 4559240metaG_FD_185973 | JGI IMG/M metagenome (GOLD analysis project Ga0256842, IMG submission 185973) | Hydrothermal vent microbial communities from Guaymas Basin, Mexico - 4559-240 | ecosystem: Environmental > Aquatic > Marine > Hydrothermal vents | place: Mexico: Guaymas Basin | collected...
AGAAAAAACCTTCTATTAATTTTACTGAAAAGGATAGAGTTTTACTTATTAATTCCATTAATAAAAGCTCTCAAAATAATACTTGTATGGGACTTATATTAATTTAATTTTTATCGAATTCAGGTTTAGAAGTTTATATATCTGATTATAATAAACTTTTTAATACCAACTATAGTACTGATACAAAAGAGTATTATAACTACTATGATGATATAGCAAATAGAGTTAAAAACCAAGAGATAGATTTATTAATAGTGGTAAATATGTTTCTAACAGGTTTTGACTCTCCGACTCTTAATACTCTTTATGTAGATAGAGAGCTAAAACATCATGGATTAATCCAAGCATTTTCAAGAACCAATAGAATATATAGTGGAAAAGAGCATGGTAAAATAGTCTGTTTTAGAGATTTAAGAGAGAATGTTGAAAGTGCTATTAAGATGTTTTCCAATAAAGATGCCTATAGTACAGTTCTAAGAGATAGTTATAGTAGCTATTTAGAGAAATTTGGTGAACAATTAGAGAGTTTACGAGCCATAGCCAAAACCCCTAATGATATAAAATACCTAAAAACTGAACAGTCAAAACTAGAGTTTGTAGAGGTCTTTAGAAAACTTTTGACTCAATTAAATACTATGAAAACATTTATTGAATTTGAGTGGGATAGTTTAGATATTTCACAACAAGAGATAAATAATTATACTAGCCACTATTTGGATATTTATTATGAGATAAAAGAAAAAGAGAGTAGCAAAAAGGAGGAGAATAGAATAGATTTAAATGATATTGATTTCTCTTTGGATTTAATTACTAGAGATGTAATTGATTTGCTCTATATTTTAAAATTACTCTTTAACCTAGATGATAATGACGATAAACAGAAAATCAATATCTATAATATTATAAGAGCTACACCAAATCTATATAAAAAAAGAGAAGTTATAGAGGAGTTTATAAAAGAGTTTAAATCTTCTAATGGAGATATAGAAAATATAGAGAAAGAGTATGCTAAATTCTCAAATAATAAAAAAGAGAAAGAGTTAAATAGATTTTGTAGTGAATATAAATTAGATAGTAAAAAGCTAAAAAATCTTATAGATAGATATATTTATGATAATAAAGATATAAAGAGTGATGAAGTAGCAAAACTTTTTACTTATAAGCTAAAAATTATGGAAAGAAAAAGACTTATACCAAAAGTACATAAACTAATTATGGAACTAATTTATAAATTTGAAGAGATGTAAAAAATCACATTTCAATATGAAATTTCGGGCTTTTAAAGCTAAAGTTACACAATTTAACTGTTTATTTATTTTAATATGTTCTTCATAAGATATTGGATATGATAAACAGATGAAAAAGATAATTTTACTACTTAGTTTAACACTTATCCTTAATGCTAAAATAGATTTTAGAAAACATATAGATAGTATTGAAGATATTTCTCTTGCTGTAACTCGTGTTCCTTATGGAGATGTTCTTCATTTAAGATTAGAGCCATCTTATAAAAGCAAAATTGTATATGATATTCCTTATGATGCAAAAAATTTAATTACTTATGATAAAGATATTTTAAAGAAACTTGGTAAAAATGTATGGGTAGCTATACAACTTAAATTTATAGGAGGGTTTTATAATGGTTGGGTTAAAGCTAGATATATAAAACTTTATGAAAAATATCAAGCAATAGTATCAAAAGATTTAGTTGTAGCCTATCCATCTTTTTTAAAAGCCAATATAGATAGTAATGGTTGGATACATCTATATAATACTATGGGATTTGAACACTATAGTGGTTGTGACCAAAGAGATAATCCTGAACTTTTAGATGAGTATATGCGTTTTAATATAAAATTAAAAGGTTATTACTCTCTTTTAGATGTATTTAGAGATGATGATAGTTATGATATTGAAACCTATAAAAGAGTAGCAAAGGGAGGTTGGTTTAAACGACATACAAAAGGTTTTGTAAAAAGAGTAAATCTTTATGGTTTAAAAGGATATAAAAATATTATTGGTGCAGAGGGTTGTGGTATTAATAGATATTTTTTTAAAATTAGAGGTAAGATATTGGTTATTGAAGAGCCATTTGACACTAATCCTCCAATACCAAAAGAGGGGAAAAAACTTCCTAAAAATTTAAGATTTAATGATAAAAATGAAATAATACGATATATTATTAAAAATTTACGACTGTTTTAACAATTAATATATCATTAATCATTATTAGATATAATCACTCTGATTTCTAAAATATTGGAGTTTTTATATGTTAAAGACAATTTTGTCGATGAGGGTAGCTGTAGCTACTCTTTTTATATTTGGTATTACTATTGGTGTTGCCACTTTTATTGAAAATGATTATGGTACACAAACAGCTAGAGCATTAATATATAGTGCAACATGGTTTGAGATTTTTCTTATATTTTTTATAATTGTTCTTATTTATAATATGATTAAATATAAGAGTTATAAAAAGGATAAATGGTCTATCTTTATTTTTCATTTTGCTTTTTTACTTATTGCTATTGGTGCAGGAGTTACTAGATATATTGGATATGAAGGGATTATGCACATTCGTGAAGGGCGTAGTTCTAGTACAATGGTATCTGATATTAAAGTTTTCCAAGTTGATGTTATAAAAGGAGATAAAAGAGAACATTTTGAAAAATCTGTTTTCTTCTCATCTATGACTAAAAACCATCTATCCACCTCTTTAACTATTGATAATCAAGATATTAAAGTAGAACTTACAAACTATTTACCAACTGCCGTACAAGAGATAGTTCCAGATAAAAATGGGAAAATGGCTCTAGCTTTAAAGGTTAGTAATGGTTCACAAGGTAAGGATATTTATATTTTTGAGGGTGATAGTTATGATGCTAACGGTTTTGTTATAAATTTTAATATAAAAAAGCCTATTAGTAATAATATTCCTACATTTAATATTATAAAAAATGGTGATAAATTAGAAATTAAGACTGATTTTGATTTACAAACTCTATCTATGAAAACACAACAAGAGCAAAATCTTTCAAAAGGTATTAATAGTTTTGAGAAAAAGAGACTCTATAGATTTGGTCAAAATATGATAGTTTTAAGAGATGTTTATGATAAGGCTTCATTACAATATGTATCTAATTCACTAAAAACTAAAGGTGGAATACCAGAGATGGCTTCATTTAAAGTATCAATGGGAAATAAAAGTAAAGATATTAATCTTTTTGCTTATGGTGCAACAGAGGGAGAGGTAAAAACTATTAAATTTGGAGATATTAAAGTAAATCTTAGTCTTGGTGCAAAGGTTATTAATCTTCCATTCTCTTTAAAATTAATTGATTTCCAACTTGAAAGATACCCTGGTTCCATGAGTCCATCATCTTATGCTAGTGAAGTAGAGTTAACAGATAGAGAGGAGGGAATAGAGAATATGCCATTTAGAATATATATGAACCATGTATTAGACCATAGAGGTTATAGATTTTTCCAATCATCTTATGATAGAGATGAAAAAGGAACTATACTCTCTGTTAACCATGACCCAGGAACTTTACCTACATATATAGGTTATTTACTTTTAACGCTTGGTATGATTTGGAATTTATTTAGTAAAAAAAGCCGTTTTCAAAAACTTTTAGCTCGTGCTAAAAAGTTACAAAATAGCTCAATTGGGCTTATTGCATTTTTTGCTATATTTGGATTAACAACTCCTTCATATTCAGCAACACCAAAACTAGATGAAAATAGTTCCAAATTTATACATAGCTTTAATAAAAAGACTGTAGATAAGTTTGCTCATTTAAGTCTGCAAGATAGTCGAGGTAGAATGAAGCCTATTGATACTTTAGCTCATGAAGTTATATCAAAACTTACAACTCACACTTCATTATATAATGTAAATCCAACTGCTATGTTTTTAGGAATGGTTACAAATCCTCATATATATCAAAAAATTCCAATGATTAAAATATCTCATACAAGAGTAGCAAAAGATTTATCTCTTCCAAAAGATACTAAATATGCCTCTTTTTCAGATTTCTTTACAGATAAAGGTGTATATAAACTAGCAAAAGAGGTGGCTATATCTGCTAGAAAAAGACCTTTAGAAAAAAATAAGTATGACAGTGAACTTATAAAAATTGATGAGAGATTAAATATTGCATATATGGTATATACAGGTTCACTTTTAAAAATTTATCCTGTTCCTAATGATGCTTCTAATAAATGGTTAAATCCACAAGATGCTATACAGACATTTCCAAAAGAGCTATCAGAGGTTATTCGTAATATAACAGCATTCTTATTTCAAGGGATTGATAGTGGCTTAAAAACTAATAATTGGAAACAGGCTAATAAGGCTATTGATATGATTGGATTGTATCAAAAAAAGTTTGGCTCAACTGTACTTTTATCGCCTAGACATGTAGATATAGAGATAGAGTATAATAAATTAGGACTCTTATCTAAATTAGTACCTATCTATTTAATAGTTGGAATAGTTCTACTTCTTTTTTCATTTATTAATATTGTAAAACCATCATTTTCTCTTAAATTTATTACAAAAGTTGCTTGGATTATTACTATTGGAGCATTTATTTTACATTTAGTTGGTATGGGTATGAGATGGTATATAGCAGGTCATGCCCCATGGTCAAATGCTTATGAGTCCATTGTATTTATTGGTGCTTCTACCGTAATTGCTGGTCTCTTTTTTGCTAGAAAATCACCATTTACACTAGGGGCGACTACATTTTTAGCAGGGGTTACTATGGCAGTAGCTCACATGAGTTTTGTAAATCCAGAGATTACAAACTTAGTACCAGTTTTAAAATCGTATTGGCTTATGATACATGTAGCAACTATTATTTCAGGTGATGGGTTCTTAGGACTTGGCTCTATACTTTCACTACTTGTACTTATTTTATTTATAATGAGAAGAGATAATCATGCTAATATTGACCGTTCTATAAAGGAGTTAAGCTCTATTGCCGAAATGAGCTTAATTGTTGGACTATTTCTACTAACTATAGGAAACTTTTTAGGTGGTGTTTGGGCTAATGAGAGTTGGGGTAGATATTGGGGTTGGGATAGCAAAGAGACATGGGCTGCTGTTACTATTTTAATCTATGCTACAGTGCTTCATCTTAGATTTATTCCAAAATTAAATAATCCATTTGTATTTAATGTAGCATCTCTTTGGGCTTATAGCTCTGTTATTATGACATATTTTGGAGTAAACTATTACCTATCAGGTCTTCACTCTTATGCAGCAGGTGAACCTATACCAATTCCTAGTTGGGTATATTACTCTATAACAGGACTTTTAATTTTAACACTACTTGCATATAGAAATAGAAAAATGGATAAAGCTTAATGAATATATCCCATATTATAGAAGATTTTAAAAAAGCTGAAAAAGGGTTAAGTAATAATGGAAAATCCGTTACTATTTTTGGTAGTTCAAGATTTAAAAAGGACTCTTTCTATTATAAAAAGGCTATAGAGTTAGGAAAGAGACTATCTGATAATGGTTATAATGTAATTACAGGTGGCTCTAGTGGTATAATGGAAGCATCAAATAGAGGAGCAAAAGAGTCAGGAAAAAGCAAATCTATAGGTATTCATATAGATAATCTTCCAAATGAAGAGAAGAAAAATATATATCTTGATAAAGATATAGAACTCCACTATTTTTTTACTAGAAAAGTGGCTTTAATTAACTACTCATCTGCTTATATTATATTAGCAGGTGGATTTGGTACTTTAGATGAATTTTTTGAAGTATTAAATCTTATTAGAACTAAAAATCATAAAGCATCTCCTATTATTCTATTTGGAGTTGATTATTGGTCAAAGCTATATGACTTTATGAAAACTACTATGATAGAGTATGAAACTATTAATCAAAATGATTTAGAACTGATTTCTCTTTGTGATAATATTGATGAGGTTATTGAGATAATAAAGGGTTAAAATGTCAAGAAAATTAGTAAGTTTTGATTGGGCAATGAAAAAAATCTTAAGACAAAAAGCAAACTTTGGAATTTTAGAGGGATTTTTAAGTGAGCTTTTAAAATTTGATATTAAAATTGAAGAGATTTTAGAGAGTGAAGCCAATCAAGAGACAGAAGATGATAAATTTAATAGAGTTGACCTTTTAGCAAAAAATAATAAAGGTGAATTAATATTAATTGAGGTTCAACATAATAGTGAAATAGACTACTTTCAAAGAATGCTTTATGGTACATCTAAATTAATTACTGAATATATAAAAAAGGGTGATGGCTATATTAATGTTAAAAAGGTCTATTCTGTTAATATCGTATATTTTGAATTAGGACAAGGAAGAGATTATATATATTATGGAAGAACAGAGTTTAAAGGATTACATAAAGAAAACGAGATATTAAATTTATCTAAAAATCAAAAAGATAAATTTCTAGTAGATAGAGTCTATGAGATTTACCCTGAATACTTTGTAATTAGAGTCAATCAATTTAATGATATAGCAAAAAATAGCTTAGATGAGTGGATATATTTTCTTAAAAATGAAGAGATAAAAGATGGATTTAAAGCTAAAGGTTTAGACGAGGCAAAAGAGAGACTAGATGTAATGAAACTTGATGAAAAAGCAAGAGCCATTTATAAAAGAAAAGAAGAGAATAAAATCTATAGAGCTTCTCTATTATATACTGCTAAAGTAGAGGGTGAAGAGATAGGAATTAAAAAAGGAATAGAAAAGGGTAAAAAAGAGATAGCTATAGAAATAGCTAAAAATCTACTAAAAGCTAATATGAGTGTAGAATTTATAGCTAATACTACGGGATTAAGTATTAATGAGGTTAAGAGTTTAACTTCTTAAAACTCCTACTATAATTTCATTAATATATATAAAAACCACCCCAAGAACTATCATACTACCTAAAAAATATAAACTTTTAATAGATTTTATAATCCCAAAAAATCTATTAAATCCAACCTCTCTAATAGTTAAAATAAATAGTGTCCACCCTCCAATACTTCCTGCTAATGCTAACCCCATAGCCCCTAATGGTTTCATAAGTAGAAATGATGCTATTATATTTACAACTAAAGCAATAGTAGCAATCTTTGCAGCTTTTCCATGTCTATGTGAAGCATATAGAAACATAGAAAATAGTTTAGCAAATCCATAAGGCATAAGTCCTATCATATACATTATTAGAACCTGAATAGTTTTTACAGTTTCACTCTCTGTAAAAGCTCCTCTTTCAAAAAGAAGCCAAACTATAGGTTCAGCTAAAATAATACCACCCAATACCGAAGCACCAAGTAAAAAAGCCAAAAGCCAAAATGCACGACTTAAATTACTATAAGCCTCTTTTTCATCTCCACGATTTAGGGCTTTTGAGATAGATGGAAAAAGTGCTGTAGCTGTGGCTATTGCTATAATTCCAAGTGGAAGTTGAAAGACTCTATTTGCATAAAATAGATAAGATACAGAACCTGTAACTAAAAAAGATGCTAGAAAGGTATCTAAAAATGATGAGATTTGGGGTGCAGAGTTTCCCCAAACAGAGGGTAAAAATAGTTTAGTAAACTTTTTCTCCTCCTCTTTTACATCTTTTTTCTTTCTATATTTCCAACCACCTATTAAAATTCTATCCATTTTAAAGTGCCTAAGTGCTATAAGATGAGTAATAACTTGTAAAACTCCACCCATAACAACCCCAAAACTAAGAGCGTAAACAATTACTTTAGGTTCGCTATGTAAATATAGTAACATAGCACTTATCATAGATATATTTAAAAGTGCTGTTGACATAGCAGTAGTAGCGAAATGTTCTCTATATTGTAAAAGTGTAGCCATAAATGTTACCATAAATATAAAATCTAAATACCAAAAGTTTATAGCTGTAAGTGGTGCAGTTTTGGATATAACTTCACTACTCCAACCCCATGCTAAAAGTTTTGTAACTATCTCGGGAAAAAGAGTAACAGTTAAAGACATTATAAATATAAATAGCATAAATCTTAAAAATATGGCTGTAGCAAACACACCTTTTCTTTTAGAGGCTACAAATGAGGGCATAAAAGCTTGTGTAAATGCACCCTCTGCAAATATTCGTCTAAAAAGATTTGGTAGTTTAAAAGCGATAAAAAACATATCGGTATATATAGAAGCACCAAGTGCTGAAGCCATAATAACATCTCGCCCCAATCCTGTAACACGAGAAAATAGAATTCCAAAACTGTTTGTAAATATAGATTTTAATCTCATAATACTCATTTAAATTTATTTTCGTAATTTTATCTAAAAATTTAGAGTTATTTGTTTAGTTAGTTATTAATTTTTATTATAAAATATTTTATTAAAAAATGTTATAATATATAAAATATTTTAAAAGATAAAGATATGAGTAAAGTTTTAAATATAATTAATGGTGATATAGTTTTAAATAATATGAGAGTACAAAGATTAGAGGGTACTTTTCTACCTTGGGGTGATTTTCTATATAGTGGAAGTGTGCCTGAGAGTCTATCTTTAGATGAACTCTCTTTAGTTAGAGCTAAATTTATTGCAAGTTGTGGTTTAGGTGAGTTTAATGAAGTTTTTAGTGAATTTAAAGAGAGAAATTCCACTCTATACTCATTTAAAAAGTATAGTAAAATCTTTTTATGGTTTGAGAGTGATATATATGACCAGTTACAACTTATTCAAGTTTTAGATTGGTTTGCTAAATTCTCTTCAAGAAAAACAAAAATATATATTATCTATCCTGAAAACTATTTAGCACTCTCTACTGCTAAAGAGCTTAACCATTTTTTGCTATATAATAGAGAGATTGTAACACATAACCATTTTATAACAGCTAGAAAAGCTTGGTCTTCATTTTCATCAAAAACGCCTACAGCCCTTTATAAACTTCTATATGATGATATAGACTCTTTACCTTTTTTAAAAAATACAATAAAAAGAGTATTAGAGGAGTATCCAAATAGTATAAATGGATTATCAAGAACAGAACATCAAATTTTACTTAGTATCTCTAATGGGAAAAAACTATCACAAGATATATTTGACGATTGTCAAAAGTTTGAAGAGAGACCTTTTATGGGTGAGCTTATATTTTTAAATATAATAAAAGAGCTTATAGAGTCAAACCTACTAAATCTATTGGATAGTGGTTTAAAGTTAACCTCTTTAGGAGATGAGATATTAAATGGAAAAAAGAACTATTTTGATTATAAAAAGATAGATAGATGGATTGGTGGAGTTCATATAACAAACATAACCCCATGGCGTTGGGATATTAAATCCCAAAAGATAATTAAGTGTTAGATTTAATTTTTTGTAAAAAAACACCACTCTCTATATGGTGAGTGTGAGGAAATTGGTCAAAAATGGCACTTTTATCTATGGTATGAGTTAGAGTTAATTCTTCTAAATCTCTAGCTAATGTTTTAGGATTACATGAGATATATATAATATTATCTATTTTAGATATAAGCTCAATCGTAGCACTATCCAATCCAGCCCTAGGTGGGTCAACAAGCACTGTTGAGAAGTTATAACTATCTAAATCTATATTTTTTAGTCGTCTAAACTCTCTTTCTCTATTTAGTGCTTGTGTCATCTCTTCAGAAGATAATCTAATAAACTCTATATTTTCGACTCCATTTAATTCACAGTTCTCCTTAGCCGATTGAATTGAGCGTTTACTTATCTCTGTAGCTAAAACTCTACTAAAATATTTAGATATAGGAATTGTAAAATTACCAAGTCCACAATAACTCTCTAAAAAGTCACCAAATCCAATACTCTTAGCTCTCTCTATAGCCCAATTTACCATTTTAATATTTATAGCAGGGTTTGGTTGAGTAAATCCACTCTCATAATATCTATATAGATACTCTTTTTTATCTATTAAAAGTCTCTCTGTTACAAACTCTCTACTCAATACAACTTTCTGTTTTCTACTTCTTCCCATAATAGAGGAGTTTAACTTTTTTTCTAACTCTCTTGCCTCCTCTTCCCAACTACTATCTAATTTTTTATGGTAAATCATTGTAATTAAACACTCATTAGTTGTAGTGGCTAAAAACTCAACTGTAAATAGCCTATTTTTAAGATTATTAGAACTATTTATAGCCTCAATTAAAGGTTTCATTCTTTTTTCTATTGGCTCTATAACTTTAGGACAACTATCAATAGTTACAGCACCATTTCTATCGAGTCGTCCCATAGCATAATTTGCCCCATTTTTATTATGCCAAATTCTAAATTCAGCTCTTGCTCTATAGTTAGACTCATTTGCACTAAAAACTTCTAATTTAGTAACTCCAAATGGAGATACTAAAAATAGCACCTCTTTTTCTTTACTTTTTAACTCCTCTTCATAAGGTACATTATATATGTTACAAGAGCCACACACTCCAAAATATTTACAGTTCAATTTTTTTTCCTATTTAAATTTAATTTGATATTTTATCTAATATAGATATAATATCTACATGAACCAAAAGGCAAAAAAGCTATTTATATTTACAATATTTATATTTGTATCTTTAATTTTTGAGATAATTTATATAAAATTAACAGAAGATTTAACTATTAAAGAGATTAGAGATAAAAAAGAGTTTGTATCTCTTTCAGGAATTACAGATTTAGCTATATCTACAGAGGCTAATTATATTAGAAATAGAACATTAACAGACCTATTTTCAATATATAGAGATGACCCAAGTTTAATGGAGTATTTCCCTTCAACCTTTGTATATTCCCACTCCCATATTTCAAATAAGGATAATATAATTGAAAAATAGAATAAATCTATATTTAGTAGAATTTGCTATAAATGCACTTCTTAGAGCAAAAAGTAAAAATATATTTATTATAGTAGTTTTTACTCTTCTTATTGCTCTTTTAGCATCTATATTTTTTATTACAAACTCTATTAAGTATGAGTTAGACCAAACTATAGAGTCACTTCCTCAAATTATTGTTCAAAAGATTAAAGCAGGGAGAGAGTATGATATTGAGATTGATAGAGTTGAAAATATTGTAACTATTGCAGGAGTTGAGAGTGTAACTCCTAGAGTTTGGGGTTACTACTATTTTGCAAATGCAGGGGTTAACTTCTCTATTGTGGGAATTAATCAGTATGAAGAGCAGTATAAAAAGAGTTTAGAAAACTTAGTAGATAGATTTGATTTTGATAAGTTAGAGAGTAATAGTAGTATGATAGTTGGAGTTGGTGTAAAAAGGGTTATGAGTAGTAGTTATTATAGTGATTACTTTAATTTTATAAAACCAGATGGAACTTTAAAAAAAGTAATGATAGGTGGAGTTTTTAGAGGAGATACAGAGCTTGAAAGTAATGATATGATTATCTTACCACAAAAAGATGCAAGAGAGATATTTGGAATGAGTGAAGATTTAGCTACAGATATTGTAGTAAAAGTAGCAAATCCAAAAGAGATACCAACTATAGCAGGAAAAATCAGACTTCTATATCCTGATAGTAGAGTTTTAACAAAAAATGATTTAAAGGTTAGTTATCAAAATATATTTGATTATAAGAGTGGACTCTTTTTAGCACTCTTTACAATCTCACTCTTTACATTTTTTATGATTATATATGATAAGAGTAGTGGATTAAGTAGCGAAGAGAAAAGAGAGATAGGTATTTTAAAAGCTGTTGGTTGGAGTATAGATGATATTTTAAAAGAGAAATTTTATGAGGCATCTATTATCTCTACAGTATCTTATCTATTAGGGGTTTTAATTGCATTTGCTTTTGTATATATATTTCAAGCTCCACTTTTAAGAGGGATTTTTGAGGGGTATTCAGAACTAAAAACCTCTTTTAATCTACCTTTTGTTTTTGATATGCAGACTCTATTTTTACTATTTTTCTTATCAGTTCCTATCTATATAGGAGCTACAATTATTCCAGCTTGGAGAGCATCATCTTTAGATGTTGATGAGGTTATTAGATGATAGAACTAAAAAACACAACAAAAATATATGAAATAAATAAAAATAACAAAGTTACTGCCATAAAAGATATATCTTTTAAAATTAAAAAGGGTGAGTTAGTAGTTTTAAAAGGGGTTAGTGGAAGTGGAAAGAGTACAATTCTTTCACTTATAGCAGGGGTTAGCCGTCCTACTGAGGGTGATGTTATAGTAGATAGTAAACGAGTATCTAAACTTCCAGATAGCTTTGCTTCAAAATATCGTCAAGAGAGTATAGGTTTTATCTTTCAAAAATATAATCTAATTCCTAATCTATCTGTAATAGATAATGTCTTAATTCCTCTTATCCCTACAAATCCTAATGGAGAAGAGATTACTATAAAATTAGATAAAGTCTTAAACCATTTTAATCTATTAGATAAAAGAGAGACAATAGTTAAAAATCTATCAGGTGGAGAACAGCAAAGAGTAGCAATAGCAAGGGCATTAATAAATGAACCTAATATTATAATAGCAGATGAGCCAACAGCCAATCTTGATGAGGCATTATCTTTAAATTTTATAGATATATTAGGAGAACTTAAAAAGGAAGGTAAAACTATAGTTATAGCTACTCATGACCCTCTATTTTTTAATTTGGATATAGTTGATAGGGTTTTAGAGATACAAGGGGGTGTTTTATCTTTTTAAAGATAGAGATAATTAAATCTCTATCATATAAAGAAGTAGAGTATCATTAATATGTATTTAGAATTATAGCATACTATTTAAAATAATATTAAATATTTCTATGTTAAAATTCTTTTATGAAGAAATATATTAAATTATGTGATTATGCAAAGAGCCATTCAGTT
>Ga0256842_1002584_pt1 | contig 12808 bp, 6 predicted proteins | sample 4559240metaG_FD_185973 | JGI IMG/M metagenome (GOLD analysis project Ga0256842, IMG submission 185973) | Hydrothermal vent microbial communities from Guaymas Basin, Mexico - 4559-240 | ecosystem: Environmental > Aquatic > Marine > Hydrothermal vents | place: Mexico: Guaymas Basin | collected...
ATATTTCTAGCATAACGTAATGCATCTCTAACAGCACCATTTACTTGCGGAGTACAACGAAGGCTGTATGGATCTTGAACATTTTCGCAATTCTTATGAGATTTTCTTAATTTGCTTCCATTTAATAAATTGCGCATATTTTTTGCAGAATCAATCTGACCCGGATGAGGTCTAAGCTGGTGAATCAAACTGTCAAAAGCAGCATCAGTTGCCTTCACAGCATCAATTGACATAGCTGCAGTGATATCTGCCATTTTACAAAGATTTTCCGCTCGTAATAAATTTAATGCACCTACACCAGCCATAACTTGAGTGCCATTATTAAGCGCCAAACCTTCTTTAGCCTGCAATTTCACAGGTGTTAATCCTGCTTTTTCCATTGCTTCGGCACCACTCATTTTTTCACCTTTATAAATTGCTTCACCTTTTCCTAATAATACTAAGGCAAGGTGAGAAAGCGGTGCTAAATCACCACTAGCACCAACAGAACCTTTCTCCGGAATGCAAGGATGAACGCCTGCGTTCAACATATCGATCAATGTTTGTAATGTGCTAAGGCGAATTCCTGAGTGACCTTTGGCTAAAACATTTATACGTAGCAAAGTAATTGCTCTTGTTTCCGCTTCTGACAATATATTTCCCACACCAACAGCATGGCTCATAATTAAATTTTCTTGTAATTCCGCAATTTCTTCAGTATTAATTGTGATATTTGCAAATTTCCCAAAGCCCGTTGTAAGCCCATAAACAACTTTATTCTCAGCAATAATTTTTTCAACATAATCACGACATTTTTGAACTTTTACTTTTGAATCTTTTGTTAGTTCAACCTTTTCAAAATTATAAACTACGCTAGCTAAATCATTTAAAGTTAAACTATTTCCATCTAAATAAACTGCCATAATTTCTCCTAAGCAACATAACTGAAATAATACGCTTCAGCCATAATATTTTTTATGACGAATATTTTTTGCAATCAGATATGTCAACAGCAATAATAGAATAAAATTAGAACCAACCAAGTTCTAAACGTGAGTTTTTGTTATACTAAAAAAGCCAATTAATTACTTTGTAAAAAATTGGCTTAAATTTCATTCATTTTTTTTAAAATTTATAAGAAAATTCAAATCCGGGATTGAGATCTTTGTCAATTTTCAAATTACTTGTAAATTTCGGTTCTTGCTTTTTTACTCGAGCAGTATTAACTACACTAAGAATATGGTTCACTAAAATTACGCCTGTAATCACTTTCCCTGCGTCTGCATAATCTAAAATGTCTGTTCTCCGTCCGGCATAATATCTTCTATCTTCAGCACTATCCCAATCCCAAGCATATTCATCAGGAATGGCATGGTCATTTACATACGCTTCTTGCATTTCAGGGTCATCAGGATACAAATTCAATGCTTGTTGCATTACCAAGAAATTATATCCTCCGGGTTCATATCCTGAATTATTATATTTTTTCATATAACCTAATTGCTCTTCACTATAATCAAGTTGAGGATCTATATTTGCGTTTTCCACAGCAAAGGAAAAGGCTTTGCGTTCGCTTAAATCTTCTTGATCTCTAACATAAAAAAGGCTTCCCCATATGGAAGCTTCCAATGCTAAGAAAAAATAACCGCTTTTTGCTCCCATACTTAGCTCACCCCAACCGGGAATTATTGCTGATTTTAAAAGAGGATTTCCTTTGCGTTTTGAAGAAATTTCATCTGCAAAAACTACCTGAGTAGAAATTATTATCAGAAGAACTATCATTACGATCTTAGAATTTAATTTCATAATTTACCTTCATACCGTTTTTAACAAAATCCGGTGTAATATTTAAATTGCCTAAGCTATGTTTTTCTTCATTTCTATTAACTCTTTTTGCAGTAACTGCCGCATCTACTGCGCTTACCAATCGATTTATCACTAATGCTGCTACAGCAAAGTTTTCATAAACTTCATAGTTTTGTTTTGTATAACGAAGATCTTTATAGCGATTCCAATTTTTATTATTTTCCCAACTCCAGCTAAATTCCTCCGGAATTTTATATTTATCCAAATATTCTTCATAACCATTAGGGTCATTATTTATAATCAGATACACATTTCTGGCATAACGTTCTACTGAAGCATTATATGCCTCACTACTAAAATTATCTTGGATAAGCTGATAATATTCTTTGTCACTATCTTGCGGTACATTTGCAATGCTTTCAGCATAATCTTTATATTCATCAATTGCCCAATTAGTTTCTTGCATCAAACGCATCCAACTAAGATATGTTCCTAACTCAGCAGCTAAATAGAATGCACCTTTTGTATAGCTGTGAGCATAAGCTTGCCCCCAGCCCGGAACTATTGCTGAAAGTAACATTGCTTTGCGAACTGATACTTGCTCAGCAAAGAGTGAAAATACTACTACTAAAAGCAATATTGTTATTATTATTTTTTTCATAAAACTTAAAATCTTTTGGAAATTATTAATCTAGGAGTAACTTCATTATTTACCAACGTAGGAAGAAGTTGAATATTGATATGATTTGAAGAAATATATTGCAGATTTCTTTTTTTAGTAACTCTTATAGCATCTAAAGCAGCTATAATATGATTTGCAGCAAGAGCAAAATTAAAGTTTCTACTTACTTTATGTAGATCTTTAGATTCATTTCTCATGTCAATATATATAGCTCTATAAGAAGTATAAAAGCCTTTATTATTATCATAATTACTCTGGTTAGCAATATAATCGGGATCATTAGGATTATTTGGTGCTATCATACCATTCCAAAGTTTATGTTCTGCTGAAGGATCAACCCAAGACCATTGAGGCTCCATATAATTTCCTTCTTCATCAGAAGCATAGATAGCATACCAATCTTCCCAACCGAAAATATACTTATTATATTTTCCAATATCTTCATAATAATGCTGGCTGTTTTTTTCATCCAAACGAAATAAACCTTCTCCGTGCTCATCATCATAATAGCCATAAAAAACAGGATTGTTAGCAGCTCCATAATCGTAATCATCATTATAAACGCCAACCAAGTCATCACGGACTTCTTCATAATAAGCTCTGTTGTAATGTTCATCAGCGTAATCTTTGAAATCTTCTTCCTTGGAATTACCGGCGTTCTTATAATAAATCATTCCGGCCCAAAAACCTATCTCCAAAACCGGAAAAAGGTAAGTAGTCCAGCTAGACTTATCTCCGTAAAATTGTCCTGCACCAGGGAAAATACCTGATAAAATCATAGCTTTTTGAGCATTTTTCTTATTGTAGTTTATTTGAACGATATCGTTCACCAATTCTTGAGCCATCACGTTTGAGATTAAGATCATTATTAAACTTGTGAATAAAATCTTTGCCTTCATTTTTAGTTCTCCCGATAAATTATTTTACTATCGCAATTGATATTTTTTCTATTTGTTCATCAGACTTAATTGTAGCAAAATATACTCCTGAAGAAATATCTTTACATTCCCAAATCAAATCTTGATACAGATTATTTTCATTGGAAAATTCTTCATCAAAAAGTTTATTCCCGGCCACATCATAAATTTTCATTTCAATATTAGCTTTTGCATTTTTCACTCTAATTCTGGCCAAACCGCTTTTCACTGGATTTGGAAAAACATAGCATTCCATTTTCCGACCTGAAGCAAATTCTTTGATCTCGCCGTCATATTTTCCTAATCCGTTATTTCTAAATCCATTCCAATAAATTGGATTTTCATCAATTTCTGATTTAGAAGCAATAAGAAGACTATTTTTATCACTATAAGCAAAATTTAATGTTTCATCCGATTCTAACCAAAATAGTTGGTCATAAACATCATCAGCCGCCCAACCTAAGCTATATTCAGGTAAGAAATCACCTTCATTATTCACAGCAAAATATCCGTCTGAAGTTGGCATATAACAGATAATCTTATCATCCATTTTCACAACTTTGGGAAATCCGCCCGGAGCAAAACTTTTATCTTCCAAATATCCCGGAAAATCCGGAGCTAATGTCCCATTCATTGTAATAGCGAAAACTCTATCACCGGCAGCAAAAATAAGATATGGTTGGCTATCGGATAAAATTTCTGCAATAGCCATGTTAGTAGGTTGTTCAGTGCTATAAGCATCTACTGCAAAGATTTTTTCAAGTTTCTCATTTTGTAATTTCCAAATTTCGCCCAAACTATTTTGAATAAAGAGAGCATCCTTGCTATCATCAACATCATCATAAGCTATTGGTTCGGAAATATCGGAATAACTTTCCCAATCAAAGCTCTGTTCTATATCACCGTTAAGTGAGATTATAACGATTTGATTTTGAGTAACAGCAACAATATTGTTCCCATCAAAAGCTAATTTTTTAGCTGAGATATTGATCTCTTGTCCGCCTAAAAACAAGCTATTTTCCGTAGCAATCACCAATTTATCTACACTTGGAATATAAAGCGGAGTTGTAGTTATCGAACTTGCAAATTCTTCTGTTTCTAAGTTTATCCCATCGTAAGTATATAATTCATTCCCTGCTACCATCACATATTTTGTATAATCTTCTTCTGGGTAAGAAATAATTGGGAAATCAGGATTTGTCGGTAAATTAGGTGAACTCCCGAAATTTTCAGCCCAATCATCAATTGTTTTGGAAAATAATTTTATTTGATCTGTAAGAACCGGAATTGTGTTCAATCCGTAGTTTTCGGTAACATTCCCCAAATATTTAATTTCGTTAGAAAGTTCTATAACTTTTGTATTATCAAAGAGATTAGTTCCGATTTTAAAAGTCATCACTCTGCCTTCAAAATCTGAATTTGGTGCATGATAATTCACATCATAGCTGCTAATATCATAGATTTTATATAAACTTGGAACACCTGAATTTGAGATAAGCGGTGGATCTGTTTTAGCAGATAACTCATCAGCAGCAATTTTTCCTACAAAATCAATAGTCCCGTCAGGATTAACTTGATATTTATCATCCCAACCTTGGAAAAAATTTCTCTCATCAATAATTGGCTGATATTTAAAAAAATATTCATATGCCGAACCTTGCCAAAAATGTGAGTATGGATTTGATATATCTTCGATTCCGTCAGCTTCAATTATCTTCACAGCTCTTTTAAAACGATTTGTATTTACACTGTTATTAGCAAAATTGTTATTTTCATAAAGACGCTTTTCATCAACATACCATGCAATTAAACCGCCACCATAGAAGCGTTGAGAATTATTGGTAATTTTTGACCAACCCGGAAGCAAATAATCATACTCGTAATTAAAATTGTTATCTGTAAGACTTGTAGAACTTGGTCCCAAAACAACTCTATCCCCCATTGAGCTGGCTAAACCTCCAATAGGAACAGTTCCACCATCTCCATCAGGATCTATTTGGCGATTTTCAATCAAAACATATTCAGTTTCGTTAATTGGAATTTTCAAAATAAAAATTTCATTTTCTGCCAGTTCATCAAGATCGTATTCTTTCCCAATTGGCAATAATCTAATTTCCTGATCAAAAGGGAGTTCGGAAATTTCTTTCATCATACCGGAAGCACGATAAAAATCTTCAAAAGCAATAACACGTGAAAAAGCACCCGGGAAAATGGGATTTATTCCTTCCACATAGAAAGGTTTTGTTTCACCGTTAATATTAAATCCCATCTGGATAATCACACTTCCGCCGGCATCCATAATATCAAAATATCCTACGCCGGGTGAATAATCCGAAACATTATAAAGATCTACAAAACCTAATGAATGACCAAATTCATGAACCATTACAGAATTGATAACTCCATAATTTATTGGTGTTCCACCTTCTTCTCTTACATCTTGGGTAATTGTTTCCGGAATATTACAAGCATAAGTAATAGTAGTAGCACCATCATCTACAATCACCTCTTTCCCATCACCTACTTGGATGAAGAAAGAAGGAATATCATGTGGTGAATCTCCGTTTCTATCGTGTTGCCAATCGCTTCCTGCATGAATGATCATATAATGACCATAATCACCAAAATTGATATCTTCATCCAAATCAGCAACTGTAAAAACATCATGAAAATACTCTTCGAAACGTTCAACCATCAAATCTTGGTCTTGAGTTCCCGGATTGTAATAAGCCATTTCATGTGGTAAGGTGTATGCCCCAATATCACTTCCGTAAGCAGGGAAAACATCATATTGAAGATTATAAGAGCCATAACTTACAGCTTTATAATATTGTTGAAGTGCCAGCAATTGATTTGAGAAATATACATAATCTCTGGGAGGACTATCTAATGGGATTGGATATGTATTTGTAGCATTTAAATTAAATTTTCCATTTCCTGTAGTTTCCGGATTATCATCTTCCTGAAAATCTACTAATAGCACGAGCAATTTTTCATAATTACCTCGTCTGCTTTTCTCAGGTTTTCTAGCTTTCATTATTTTCTCGATTGGATGAACCTTGCGAGTTTGGAAAATAGGAGCAATATCCTTATTAATAATGAATTTCTCAGTATTAGCAAAAGACAGTTGTGATAAAGAGAGAATCACAACTGCCAAAGTTATTATTTTTCTCATAAAAAAAAACCTTAATTCAAATTAGAATTCGAGTTTTAATGAGTAAGTTTTATTATAATCGGTAAGACCACCGGCAGGTTGCATGGCAAAATCCACACCAAATTTATATTTATTAGAGAATGTTTTATGAATTCCAATACCTGCAGATAAACCTTCAATCTCTCCGGCTCTGTCCATTACGTATCCGGCACGAACAGAAAGTAAATCCAAATAAACATATTCAGCACCGAATCCAAAAATAATTTCTTTAACTTCTACTGAATTAATGAAATTATTGAAGGATGAAAAATCATCAATCTCTTCCCCATTTTCATCGGTTCTAGTATTAAAATCGTCTGTCCAAGCAGTAAATAATCTTTTGATTACAGGATCATCATTTGCTAAAATTTTACTCATATCAGTATTAAAAGTAAGCTTACTATATTGTGAATCGAAAATTCTATAAGAATAACCCATTCTAAAAGTCATTGGAAGTGGATCTGACTGATCTTCATCCATATATACAATATTTGGTCCAACATTTTGCAAGTTCACACCAAAATCTAATCTATTAACAGGAGCACTAAATTCACTACGACCGAGTGTATTTCCGCCTAACATTCCGGTAACTCCGTTATATAAATAAACAAATCCATTATATGGACTAACCAAAGCCTGACCAAAATCTACACCTTTTCCTTGGTAACCAAAATCAAAAGCATAGCTAAGACCTGTTCCTTTTGATGTATCTGTGTTACCTTGACCCGGTCCTAAACTACTATAAATAAATTTAAAAGTAACTCCCACACCTTTATCTTCAGCAATTTGAGAAGCATATGAAGCACCTAAAGCAAAATCAAAACTTGTAAATGTTCCTTCCTCTTCGTTTGTTTCTGTAGTGTATTGCTGCTCACCATAAGTCATATATGTAAGGTTTATTCCAACATTTCCAACATCTTGAATATATTGATTCCAACCTAAATATTCATAATACATATCATCAAATACATCTCCAAACCAATTTGAATGAATACCTGCGATTTGTGTTTTACGATTGAAAGCCATAGCACCGGGATTCCACCATCCTGCATATGCATCATCTACTTGAGCAACATAAGCATGTCCCATACCACCAGATCTGGAACCGGGTTCAATTGTTAAAAAAATCGGAGCAGCATTTGAAACCGCGCTTAGGCAAACCGGAATAATCATAACTGCAAATAATGCTATTAATGTTATTTTAATTTTCATTTCATCCTCCTGAAGACAAAAATTCATAATTCTAAATTTTAGACAAGTCTAAAAAAAACAATAGCATCAAGATATTATCATAAAAATCATATCTCGATTTTCAGGTTTGATTGAATTAGACTTTACCATGGTTTGATTGTTGGATCTAATGTGTAAATATGATTATACAGAATTCGCCAAGTAAATTGCGATAACAAACAATATTATTCGTCCTCCATTTGTTAAAAAAAAGATGGTGCCGAAGGCCGGACTCGAACCGGCACGAGCCAAAACTCGGAGGATTTTGAGTCCACTGCGTCTACCAATTTCACCACTTCGGCACTTGATGCTTGCTATACAAATTTTGGTTGATTTAGTGTCAAGATTTTTTTGCTCATAAATACAAGCTTCCTCATCACCCCCAAAAAATATAATCCCTACCCATTTATCATTAATTTCCAATAAGAATTTAGCATAACTATAAGGTTAATTAAACGTTACGTAAAAATCTTATAATAAAATTCTAGCAAGATTCCTTAATAAAACAAACTTTCCCCTTCAATCAAATTCAAATAATTTTTCCTAACAAAAAAAATAGAGGCAATCCTAAGATCACCTCTATTTAATTAGCTATCTATTTAGATTATTACATCATTCCCGGCATTCCGCCCATTCCGCCACCTGGCATTGGAGGCATTGCCGGAGTTTCTTCTTTGATATCTGTTACTATGCATTCTGTTGTTAAGAATAATCCCGCAATACTAACAGCATTTTGCACTGCACTGCGAACAACTTTAGCAGGATCAATTACACCAGCATCAAATAAATCTTCGAATTTATTTGTTGCAGCATTGTATCCGTAATGGTAATCTTTTGATTCTTTGATTTTTTCAACGATAATAGCACCTTCTTCTCCTGCATTATATGCAATTTGGAAAGCAGGTTTTTCTAAAGCTTTTACCATGATTTCAGCAGCTACTTTTTCTTCATGAGTAGTTGTTTCCATTTCTGCAATTGCTTTTGCTGCAATTATCATTGTAGTTCCACCACCGGAAACAATACCTTCTTCCACAGCAGCACGAGTTGCATGCAATGCATCATCTACTCTGTGTTTCTTTTCTTTCATTTCCGTTTCAGTTGCAGCACCAATTTTGATTACTGCTACACCGGAAGAAAGCTTTGCTAATCGTTCTTGTAATTTTTCACGATCATAATCTGAAGTTGTTTCTTGAATCTGATTTTTAATTTGGCTTACTCTTGCATTCAAATCTTCTTCTGAACCTGCACCTTCACGAATGATTGTTTTTTCTTTTTCAATAATTATTTTCTTTGCTGATCCCAAATCTTCAAGAGTTGCAGATTCTAAAGTACGTCCCATCTCTTCAGAAATAACTGTTCCACCTGTAAGAATTGCAATATCTTCCATCATCGCTTTACGTCTATCACCAAATCCAGGTGCTTTCACAGCTGCAATATTTAGTGTGCCGCGTAATTTATTTACTACCAAAGTAGCCAATGCTTCACCTTCAATATCTTCTGCAATTATAAGAAGAGGTCTGCCTGTTTGAGCAGCTTCTTGTAAGATTGGAAGCAAGTCTTTCATTACACTGATTTTCTTATCATACAATAAAATGTTTGGCTCATCAAATTCTGTTATCATCTTATCAGCATCTGTTACAAAATATGGAGAAAGATATCCACGATCAAACTGCATACCTTCCACTTTTTCCAAACTTGTCTCGATTGATTTTGCTTCTTCTACATTGATAATACCTTCGCGGCCTACAGATTCCATTGCCTCAGCAATGTATTTTCCGATTTCAGGATCATTGTTTGCTGAAATTGTAGCAATCTGTTCAATTTCATTAGAATTTTTGATCTCTTTACTTACTTCATGAATTCTATCAATTGCCACTTTACCGGCTTTTTCCAAACCACGCTTTAAATACATAGGATTAATTCCGGCTGTAACATGCTTCAAACCTTCATGGATTATCGCTTGAGCTAAGATTGTAGCTGTAGTTGTTCCATCACCGGCATTGTCATGAGTTTTTTCTGCTACTTCTTTGCATAATTGTGCACCCATGTTCTCAAATTTATCTTCCAGCTCAATCTCTTTAGCAATGGTTACACCATCATTTGTGATAAGCGGTGAACCAAATGATTGATCCAAAACCACATTTCTTCCACGTGGTCCCAAAGTTACTTTTACTGCATTTGCAAGTTTGTCCACACCAGCTTTTAATGCATTTCTTGAGTCGTGACTGAACTTAATTTGTTTAGCCATAATCAACCTCCTATTTTTCTTTGATTAATTTTCTTTTAGCAATCATCAATTGCGTTTGCTAAAAAACTTGTGCTGAAAATTTTTGTCAAAGCTTTTTTTTAGTTCTTCTAAATTTATAATATAGAAAATCAATCACTCAGGCTAATAAATTATCATCTTTTAATATTGCTTACATGATATTTTCCGTTACATTTTATAGAAATAATAAAAAAAACTATTGCCTTATTACACCTTAATCATCATTTCTTGTCTAAAGATAAATATTAAGGAAATTTTATAATTTCCGGAGGTAAAGATTATGAAAAAGATATTCATTTTGATTGTTCTCTTATTTGTAACCTCAAGCTGGGCGTTACATCCTAATTGCGATCAAAACAAAAGTTTTACCAATTATAGCTATAAAGAATATCAATATACTCGCGCAGATTCAATTACAGGTTTTGACATATTAAATTATGATATTTCAATTACAATAGATGATGAAAATGAATACATTTCCGGATCTGTAATAACAACAATATTAGCAGAATCAAACATGACTGAGATGATTTTTGAATTAGAGGATTTAAATGTAGATAATGTATTGATAAATGATACAATCGCCGATTACACATATTCGAATGGATTAATCATCATAAACACAGGAAGCATTGAGCAAGGAGAAACATTCACAACAACTGTAGATTATTCCGGAAATCCCCAAATATGTTCCAATCCATATCCTCTTGGAATGTTTTTTGTAGAAAATGAAATTTATACAATCTCAGATCCAAATGCTTCACGCTATTGGTGGCCATGTTATGATCACCCTTGGGATAAAGCGGAAGTAGATTTGCATATTACTGTTCGTAGTGATTGGGAAGTTGCTGCAAATGGTATCCGCACCGGAATTGACGTAAATTCAGATGGTACACGAACACATCATTGGGATGGTTCTAATCCAATGGCAACCTATCTTGTTAGTTTGGTTATTAGGGATTTTGCAGAGTTAAACGATATGTATAACGACATTCCAATTCACAACTTCGTATATCCCTCACATGAAACAAATGCGATCGAAGATTTATCAAATTTACCATTTATGATGGAAACTTTCAGTCAACTTTATGGTGAATATCCTTTTGAAAAATATGGAAATGCAATTGCAAGTTTTTCCACTTATGGAGCGATGGAACATCAGACAATGACAACTCTTTCCAGCTATATGATTGATGGGAATCATGGTTATGAACACACTATAGCCCATGAGCTTTCTCATCAATGGTTTGGAGATTGCCTAACTTGCCTTACCTGGAAAGATATCTGGTTATCCGAAGGTTTTGCTACTTATTCAGAAGCACTATACACAGAGCATTGGCAAGGTTATGACGCTTTTATAGATTATGTTCAAAGCAATATTCAAGGTTATTATAAAAACTGGGCTGGCAATACTGCATACACTACTTACGACCCACCTTACAGCAGCATTTTTAATCCTTCTACTTACGAAAAACCGGCTTCGGTTTTACATATGCTTAGATTGCTAGTAGGAACCGATACTTTTTTTGAAATTTTACAAACTTACTTTCAAACCTATAAAAATAGTAATGTTATAACAGAAGATTTTATCCAAATAGCAGAAAATGTAAGCGGAATGGATTTGCAACAATTCTTCCAACAGTGGATTTATGAGCCGGGCTTACCAAAAATCGATTATGCATATTTCATATCCAACGATCCTAATATTCCTCAAATACTGACTTATGCAAAATCCACCTGCGTAAACGCAGACACTGAATTTGAAATAGTTCTTCCAATTCACATCAATTATACAGCCGGTTACGATTCACTTCAGATTAATGCAAATCCTGAAATCACAGAAACAGTAGCTCAAATTAGCTCAATAAATTATGAGTCTGTAGAGATTGATCCGGATAGCTGGATATTGAATCGTGGATATTATAACCATACAGTGAACATAGATAATGCATTTGCTTCCGATGGCAGTGTTTTAATCTTTTGGGAAAATAGTTGGGAAGAGTTAGATATTCAAGGCTACAATATTTACAGAAGCTATTCCGAAACAGGACCTTTCGAAAAACTAAACAATCAGTTAATAACTGAAACTCATTATGAAGATCTTTCCGTCGAAAATAATCAAACATATTTTTATAAATTAAAAGCTGTTAAAAATGAGATTTTCGAAAGTCCGTTCTCTGACATTTTCGAAGCTACTCCTATAGACTTTCCTCTTAATTCAGGCGTTTTGGTTATTGATGAAACAAGAGATGGCAATGGACAGCCTGGTAATCCTGATGATGCAATGGTAGATGATTTCTATTCTAATATAATCCCATGTGATTTTACCTCTTTTGACTACAACCAAGATGGAGATTTAACCCTTGAATTTATCTCTAATTATTCCACAATTATCTGGCATGATGATGATGCAAGTTTTAAAAACATTAATGATGAAATCAATAAACTTGGTTGCTATGTAGCTGCCGGTGGTAATTTAATTATCTCCGGTTTAAAAACAGCCTCAACTATCGAAGATTATTTCCTACGAGCTTTTCTAGATTCAGAACAGGTAGATTTAGTACCGGAATTTATTTTTAATCAGGCCAGCTCTAATGTGTATAATTCATTAGATGTAGATCCAGACAAAGTGAATGAAGTTTTTGATGGATGTTTGGCCTACATTGCAACTTTCCCGGAAACTGAAAATCCAATTTTCACATTCCAAAGTGCTGATGGTTCCGACTATGACGGAC
>Ga0256842_1002585_pt1 | contig 12807 bp, 13 predicted proteins | sample 4559240metaG_FD_185973 | JGI IMG/M metagenome (GOLD analysis project Ga0256842, IMG submission 185973) | Hydrothermal vent microbial communities from Guaymas Basin, Mexico - 4559-240 | ecosystem: Environmental > Aquatic > Marine > Hydrothermal vents | place: Mexico: Guaymas Basin | collected...
ATCAAGCATTAGTGCGTCATGTTGCCTTTGTCCTGATTGCCTTTATTATTTTTCAGCATCTGCGCCTGCACCCAAAAGAAACCTTGGGTGAGGTTAAAGATCGCATCCAACTTAAACTGATCACCCGTGGCTTGCCTCCTCCTACTCTATTAGAGCTAAGGTCTCTGTTTCTAATTTGTGCTAACTGCGTAAGTCCTGTAAATAAGGATCTTGGGAGTCCTTCTGTGTTTGACAAATATATTTGATGATGTTACAAAATAAACTTGCTTTATAAGCCATAGAAGGGAAACTTATGGAAATTATTTATAATGTGTCTTTAATGCAGAGAAAGGCTGATGAATGGCGTTCTGCTGGTAAGAAGATCGGATTTGTACCCACTATGGGTTTTTTTCATGAAGGACACTTAGAACTTATGCGGGTTGCACGCAAAAATGCTGATGTAGTAGTAGCAAGTATCTTTGTAAATCCTATTCAATTTGGCCCTTCTGAAGACTATAATCGTTATCCCAAAGACATAGAAAGGGATAAGAAAAAAGCTCAAGATGTTGGTGTGGATATCCTTTTTATTCCCAGTGTAGAGGAGATGTATCCTGATGGATTCCAAACAAAAGTACATGTAGAAAAACTTACTAAACATCTATGTGGACTTTTTAGACCAGGGCATTTTGATGGAGTGACTACAGTGGTAACAAAGCTTTTTAATATTGTAAAACCCCATGTAGCTGTATTTGGGGAAAAGGATTATCAACAGCTTCTGGTGATAAAAAGGATGGTCAAAGATCTTAATATGGATGTTCATATAATAGGAGTTCCTACTGTAAGAGAGGCCGATGGATTGGCTATGAGTTCCAGAAATACCTATTTGTCACCAGAAGAAAGAAAATCTGCTCTATGCTTAAAAAAATCAATTGATATGGCAAGAGACATGGTAAAAAAAGGCGAATCAAATGCGTCTATAATAAAGAAAAAAGTGGAAGAACTTATTACTTCTTATCCATTTACAAAAATCCAGTACATATCCATATGTGATCCTGATACATTAGAAGAGATTAGCCAAATAAATGATAAGGCTTTGATTGCCATGGCAGTCTTTGTGGGCAATGCCCGTTTGATTGATAATGCTATACTAGAAAAAGTAGAGAAAGGAGATAGAATATGAGAAGTTCTGGAAATTTTTTGTTTACTTCAGAGTCTGTTACAGAAGGCCACCCAGATAAAATAGCGGATCAGATTTCTGATCATATTCTGGATAGATTTTTAGAACAAGATCCTTATTCAAGGGTAGCATGTGAGACATTAGTTACTACTGGCCTGGCAATGATAGCAGGTGAAATGACCTCTAATGCATATATATCTTTTCCAGAAGTGGTAAGAGAAACAATAAAAGACATAGGATATAATAACTCTGCTATGGGATTTGACTGGGAAACCTGTGCAGTTATCTGTAGTATTGACAGACAATCCCCAGATATTGCGATTGGAGTAAATGGAAAAGGACTATTCAAAGAAATGGGTGCAGGAGACCAGGGACTTATGTTTGGATATGCATGTACTGATACCGATGTATATATGCCGATGCCAATTTATCTTGCTCATCGCCTCACTATGAGGCTTGCACATGTTAGAAAGTCAGGGAAACTACCATGGTTGAGGCCTGATGGGAAATCACAAGTAACTGTAGAATATGTAGATTGGAAACCAGTAAAGGTAAGAGCAGTAGTTATAGCAGCTCAACATGAGCCTGATGTGGATTATGAAACTTTAAAGGAAGCTATAATAGAGGAAGTAATATTAAAAGTAGTGCCTGCTGATATGATAGATGAAAGAACTGAATATTTTATAAATACTACTGGCAGGTTTGTTGTAGGTGGACCAATGGCAGATTGTGGGCTTACAGGCAGAAAAATCATAATGGATACATATGGGGGATTTGGATATCACGGAGGTGGTTGTTTTTCTGGAAAAGATCCTACAAAAGTGGATAGAAGTGCATCTTATATGTGTCGATATGTGGCAAAGAATATAGTAGCTGCAGGACTTGCTCAAAGATGCGAGATACAGGTAGCATATACTATTGGTAAAGCTCATCCTATTTCTATGAATGTAAGCACCTATGGCACAGGAGCTATTCCAAGTGAAGAACTTTTGGAAATAATAAAAAAGGAATTTGATTTTAGACCTGCTGCTATTATAGAAAGGTTAGATTTGAGAAGACCAATTTACAGAAAAACAGCTAATTATGGTCACTTTGGCAGAGAATTACCTGAATTTACATGGGAAAAATTGGATGCAGTAGATATACTTAAGAAGGCGGTAAAATAAAGGGGGATTTCTTATGGAATATCATATAAAAGATCCTAATCTGGCGGAAAAAGGAAGGCTCAGAAGAGAATGGGCTATTATGAGTATGCCTGTTTTAAAGCATATAAAAGAACGCTTTTTAAAAGAAAAGCCACTCGATGGTATAAGGATTTCTGCGTGTCTTCATATTACTACTGAAACAGCAGCGCTTGCTAGTACTCTAAAGGCAGGAGGAGCAGATATAGTGCTTTGTGCGTCAAATCCACTTTCTACTCAAGATGATGTTGCAGCATCATTGGTGGTAGATGATGGCATACCTGTTTTTGCGATAAAAGGAGAAGATCATGCTACTTATTATGATCATATATTGTCTGCTTTAAAACATAAACCTCATATTACTATGGATGATGGAGCAGATTTAGTGAGCTCGCTTCATTTCATAGCATTGGAAAAATGGGATAATGTGGAAGAATGTATAAAAGAGTGGGGAAAATCACTTTCTGAAGAAGAAAGAAAAAGACTTGTTTCTAATATAATGGGAAGTACTGAGGAAACTACTACTGGAGTGATAAGACTAAAAAGTATGGAAAAAGATGGAGTGCTTCAGTTCCCTGTTATTGCGGTAAATGATGCTAATACAAAACATCTGTTTGACAACAGATATGGTACAGGACAAAGCACAATAGATGGTATTCTTAGAGCTACAAATAGACTTTTAGCAGGCAGTATCTTTGTTGTCTGTGGATATGGATGGTGTGGAAGAGGAGTAGCAAATAGAGCAAGGGGTATGGGAGCTCATGTAATAGTGTGTGAAGTTAATCCACTCAGAGCTCTTGAGGCAGTAATGGATGGTTTTCAGGTTATGCCTATTTCAAAAGCCTCCTCTATTGGAGATTTCTTTTGTACAGTTACTGGAGATATAAATGTTATAAGAAAAGAGCATTTTTTGAATATGAAAGATGGGGCTATATTAGCAAATTCTGGTCATTTTGATGTAGAAATAGACATAAAAGGCCTTTCAGAAATTGCAGTAGAAAGAAGGAAGATTAGAGAATTTGTAGAGGAATTTAAATTGAGTAATGGAAGACGTATATATCTCTTAGGAGAAGGAAGACTTATAAATTTAGCTGCTGCTGAAGGTCATCCTTCCAGTGTAATGGACATGAGTTTTGCAAATCAGGCTCTTTGTGCAGAATACTTAGTAAAAAATCATTCCAAGCTGGAAAAGAAAGTATATAATGTGCCCGCAGAAGTAGACAATGAGATAGCTTTTCTTAAATTAAAATCAATGGGGATAGAAATAGATAAACTTACTCCTGAACAAGAAAAATATCTTAAGTCGTGGGAAATAGGGACATAATAGAAAAGTTATTTTCTTGACTTAAAGAATAAAATTTTAAATTTCATTTAAATGATATGGCAATAAAGGAGGAGTTTGAGTCAGAAATAAAGAGAAAAAATTTTATAAGAGCATTATATCTTGCAAAAGAATTAGCCCTTCCTGAAGAGGAAATAGAACAGATAGCCAAGAAGTCGTTGTGGCAGGTAGCAGGAATTGAAAGAAATCCCTATGCCACAAAGAGGTTGGCTATAGAACTTGGTTATTCCAAAGATAAAATAAAACAGATACTTATAGAGCAAGCAGACAAAGAAAAAGAGTCTGGAGATAAAAAGAGTATAGGACCTTGTTATGACTATAGGTCAGGTAAATATCTTACTTTTGAAGAGTGGTTAAGTCGTTTCTTAAAAGAGTGGAACAAAATAAATTAACTCCAAAGAGGGGGGATATGGAATATGAATGGGAAGAGGATCAAAATTGCAATTGTAGGGGTTGGAAATTGTGCAAGCTCATTAATTCAAGGAATAGAGTATTATAGGCACAAAGGAGAAAAAGACGCTATAGGTTTTATGCATTGGGATATAGGAGGTTATACTCCCGGAGATATAGAGGTGGTAGCGGCTTTTGACATAGACAAAAGAAAAGTAGGAAAAGATATTGCAGAGGCTATATTTGCACTTCCCAATTGCACCAAGACTATATTCCCAGATATAGAAAAAAAGGACGTAATTGTAAAAATGGGAAAGGTTTTAGATGGACTTGCTTCTCATATGAAAAACTATGATGAAAGATACACTTTTGTGCTGTCAGATGAACCAGAACCTTCTCAGGAAGATATTGTTCAAACTCTTAAGGATTCAGGAGCTGAGATACTACTGAATTATCTTCCTGTAGGCTCAGAAGAAGCAACCAAGTTTTATGCAGATTGTGCATTAGCAGCAGGAGTAGGTTTTATAAATTGTATCCCTGTATTTATAGCAAGTGATCCTGATTGGGCAAGAAGGTTTGAAGAGAAAAGACTTCCTATAATAGGAGATGATGTCAAATCTCAAATTGGTGCTACCATAGTCCATAGAGCCCTTACAAATCTCTTTAGGAAAAGAGGGGTAAAATTAGATAGAACATATCAACTTAATACAGGTGGTAATACCGACTTTCTAAATATGCTTGATAGAAGTAGGCTAAGATCTAAAAAGATCTCTAAAACAGAAGCTGTTCAGTCCCAGTTGGGTGAAAAGCGTTTGAATGATGAAAATATACACATTGGTCCAAGTGATTGGGTTGCTTGGCAGAAGGATAACAAGGTTTGCTTTATTAGAATGGAAGGTAGAATTTTTGGGGATATTTCAATTAATTTGGAATTAAGGCTTTCTGTAGAAGACTCTCCTAATTCAGGTGGTGTAGTAATAGATGCTATAAGATGCTGCAAGCTGGCTTTAGAAAGGGGTAAAGGTGGAGTTCTTTATTCTGCATCTGCTTATTTTATGAAACATCCTCCTAAACAATTTACTGATGATGAGGCTTGCAAGATGGTAGAAGACTTTATAACAGGCAAAAGAGAGGACTAATTGAATGAAATGCCTGATCCTGGCAGCAGGAAAGGGCTCAAGATTAAGAAAAGTGGGAGAACCTAAACCTCTTGTTCGACTTCTTGGATTAACCTTGATAGAAAGGGTAATTCTGACCCTACGGAAATGTGGAATAGAGGAGTTTTATGTAGTTATAGGCTATAAAGGAGATGAAGTAAAAAAATTTTTAAATTCTCTCTCTAAGAAGGAGAAAATAAATATTAATTTCATATTCAATGATGAATGGGATAGAGAAAATGGGATTTCTGTGTTAAAGGCTAAAAATATGCTTAATAATGATAAGTTCTTATTATGCATGTGTGATCATATCTTTAGCGATTCATTGGTAAAAAAAGCATTGGAGTTAGAGATAAATAATACCCAAATTGCTTTATGTGTAGATTTTAGAATAAAAAACCCTTTTATTCCTAATCCTCAAGAGGCTACAAAAGTTCTTGTAGAGGATGGAAAAATAAAAGATATAGGAAAAAATATACACTTTTATAATGGCTACGATACAGGTGTTTTTATATGTACTCCTGTGATTTTTCATGCAATAGAGGAGAGTATTAGCAAATATAAAGATGCCACTCTTTCTGGCGCGATAAAGCTGCTTGCTAATAAAGGAATGGCATTAGCTATAGACATAGGGGAAAAAGCATTTTGGATAGATATAGATGATTATAATGCATATAAAAAAGCAGAACTTTTTCTTATAGAAAATTTGACCAAAAAGGACACTGATGGCCCTGTTTCGAAGTACCTAAACAGACCTTTATCTCTGAGGCTTACAAGATGTCTTTTAAATACTCATATCAGTCCAAATAAAATATCTTTTTTTTCTTTTATAATATCGCTTATAGCTTCTTTTTCTTTTTTTCTTGGAAAATATACATATCTATTGTTAGGTGGTTTTTTGGCTCAAGCATCTTCTATAATAGATGGATGTGATGGGGAGATAGCAAGACTTAAGCTTCAATCCAGTAATTTTGGTGCATGGCTTGATTCTGTCTTAGACAGGTATGCAGATGCCTTTTTATTATTTGGACTTACCATGTATGCTTATAATCCAGAAAAACCTTTTGGTATATTATTTACTGGCTTTATGGCCATAATAGGATCATTTATAAATAGTTATATGGCAGATAAATATGATCAGTTTATGCAAAAGGAGTTTATGAGAATAAAGAATCATAAGCCTCTGAGGATAGGGAGAGATATCAGAATTATTATAATATTCTTAGGTGCTATTTTTAATCAGGCATTTGCTACACTTTTATTTATCGCCTTCCTTATGAATTTGGAAAACATAAGAAGAATAATAATTCTTTATAAATACCAAGAGAAAATAGCATGATTTATGCAGAATTGGTATAGACTATGGGAGAATATCAAAAATATTATAAACTCCTCTCCTGTACCTGAAGATCCGATCCATGCCAGAAATACCTTAAAATGGGTGGTAAAATTTTATCCTAAAGCAGATAAGAATCTCAAGCTGGCAGGATTTTCACATGACATTGAAAGAGCAATACCTGAAAAGAAGGTAAGAAGAGAAGATTATCCTGATTATGAGGCATTTAAAATGGCGCATGCTATGAATAGTGCTTTAATTATGGCAGATATAATGAGAAAGTATAATATATGCGAAGAAACCATAAAAGATGTAGTATTTCTTATTCAAAACCATGAACATGGTGGATCTTTTAGATCAGATTTGCTAAAGGATGCAGATAGTGTTTCCTTTTTTGATAAAAATATAGATTTTTATGCAAAAAGGCATAGTCTGGAAGAGGTAATAGAACGTGCTGTTTGGGGGTACAAGAAGATTTCAGACAAAAGGAAAAAGATTGTAATAAATATTTTAAAAAGGAAAAAAGCCCCAATTTTTAAATATATTTTAGAAGAACTTCATCGCATATGAATGAGGAGTATGGCTACATAGAGGTAGATCTTTTTCCTCCAGAAATAAACGATCCAAGCCATCCAGAGGTAGTGCGTTTTAGACATCTTTTAGAAGAGGTAGCAAAAGATTATAATTGTAATTTAACCTACTTTGAATTAGATCATGGCACAGTTATATTTTCATTTGACAGCGATGAGCTAATTGCAGAAATCATTAGGATACTTCAAAATGGAAAATAAAATAAAATTAGACAATATCGCAGTTGTATTAGTAGAACCTCAAATTCCAGAGAATATTGGTTCTGCTGCAAGGGCTATGAATAACATGGGTTTAAAAAAGCTTATTGTAGTAGCGCCGGGTAATTTTGACATAGGAATTGTGCTGAAAACAGCTACTCACAATTCTATCCATATACTCGAAGAGATGGATGTAGTAGATGATCTTTTAGAAGGAATTGGTGAATATAATTATATAGTAGGAACTACTGCAAGAACAGGAAAATATAGGTCAATCCTTGCCACTCCCAGAAGACTTGCTAAGGAGCTAATAGGTATATCTCAAGATAATAAAGTAGCCATCCTTTTTGGAAGAGAAGATAGGGGCTTAACAAATGAACATCTAAGATATTGCCATACAGTAGTAAAAATACCTACAGCTACTCCCACATCCCTTAATCTGGCACAAGCTGTTATGATTATGTGTTACGAAATATACATGACCAGTATAGATGAAGATTCAGTTATCTCGTATGTTCCTCGTTTGGCTAATAAGTTTGAGTTAGAAGGAATGTATGAACACTTAAAGAGGGCATTGATAAAAATAGGTTTTATTGATCCTAAGAATCCAGAACATTGGATGTGGAATATAAGGAAGATGCTATCAAGGTATCCTCTTCAGGCAAAAGAGGTGCAGATAATAAGAGGTATATGCAGACAAATAGAGTGGTTTGCTGAGCAATAATATAAAATAATTAATGCATAGATGAATTATTTTCTACGGATTTAGGAAGAAGAGGGGTGTTATCTTTTGGTGGAGGAAGATCTTTTGTATGAGCAGAAGCTCTATAAGATATTTTTAAAAGCCCGCCCATAAAAGAGATATCTACATCATGTCCTGAACTTATAGCATGATCCAGTATCCTTAAGATTTCTTCTTTGTCTTTTCTAAGTTCTTCTTTATATTTTTTTCTATGTTTATAAATAATAGTGAACAATGCCCCTAAGAAAACAATACCAGCACCTAAGAGCCAATATCTTAGATCTATGATAGTTCTGATACCTAAGACCACCAGAACTACCAAAAAAGGTATAGATATCATCATAAGAATGAGTATATAAAAAATCCCTAAATTTTTGAGGCATTCTTTAAAAGAATTCATTTTTCTTAATCAAGAAATTAAAACGGTCCCAATGGGATTCGAACCCATGCCGCCGGCGTGAGAGGCCGGTATCCTAACCACTAGACGATGGGACCGCTTATCAAAAAGACTGGGGGAGAGGGACTCGAACCCCCATTAACGGGGCCAGAACCCGTCGTCCTGCCAATTGGACGATCCCCCATTAGCATAAATTTATTTATAAAGAAAGTTTGCAAAAAGTCAAGTGGAAACAGACCATCACATCATTAATTTCAGTATCCTTGCCAGATATGTTTACCTTTGAAAGAGAAAGCGAAATAATAGTCTCGTAAAAGTTGAAAGGTTTTTCGTCTGCTCCAAGTCTATTGGGCTGGTCTCTTCTGTGTCTTATCTAGGGGGATACCTGCCCCCGCCGCATTCCCGTCACTCAACTGTTAATCAAATATGCTTACTAATGATGGGATTGGATGTCTGATAAAGGACTATGCTTGTTTTGGAGAGATTTGAGTGACGGGCTGCGGTTTCCCCCACAGATAAGCCACAATAATATTCAACTATAGCACTCATCAATTTTATCTTCATCTGAAGATTCAAAGAATGCTTTGTATGACTTGTAAGTCATGTAAAGATCCCCTTTATGAGAGATCTCAAAAGGAGAATGCATAGAAAGTATAGCAGGGCCACAGTCCACCATTTCTACTCCATAATATGCAATAAACTTGGCTACTGTTCCGCCTCCGCCCTCATCTACTTTGCCAAGCTCTCCTGTCTGCCATATCACCTTGTTTTTGTTAAAAAGCCTCCTTATCCAACCAACATATTCTGCATCTGCATCATTTGCCTCATACTTTCCTCTGTGTCCGGTAAATTTAGTTACACATACACCATATCCAAGCCTTGCAGCATTCTGCTTTTCATGCAGGTCTTCATAGTCTGGATCAAGGGCTCCATTTACATCAGCAGAAATGGCCTTGGACTTTGAAAGCATATGATATATATCAGCAACTGAAACCTGCTTTCCTATGCCTTTAATTATATCAGATAAAAAAAGTTCTAAAAGCTTTGCCTTTGCTCCTGTAGCACCGTCACTTCCTATTTCTTCTTTATCCACAAATAGTGCCACAGCAGTCTTCTGGTTCTGGTCACAGTCCAAGATCGCCTTAAATGCTGAAAATACGCATATCCTATCATCCTGAGCATACGCACCGATAAGTGATCTGTCAAATCCCACATCCCTTGCCCTTCCAGCAGGAACAACCTCAAGCTCAGCGCTGATTAAGTCCTCCTCAATGATTCCATAGTCTTCGTGAAGTTTTTTGAGCACAGCAAGTTTAAATCTGTCCTTTGTCTCTTTATCTCCAAAGGGAAGTGCTCCTATGAGCACATTCAGCTTTTCTGCCTCTATTGCATCTGCAAGCTTTTTCTCATATTGCTCTTTTTTTGCAAGATGTGGAAGAAGATCTAATATAGTAAAAACAGGATCATTTTCATCCTCTCCAATCTTTATGTCAATTGCGGTTCCATCTGCCTTTACTATCCTTCCGTGTATTGCAAGAGGTCTTGCAAGCCATTGATACTTTTTTATTCCTCCATAATAGTGGGTTTTAAGAAAGCTCATGTCCCACTTTTCATAAACAGGCCTTTGTTTTAGATCAAGTCTTGGTGCATCTACATGAGCTATTATAAGCCTTATTCCTGAGAGGATATCCTCTTTTCCTGGTTTTACAAGGGCTATGACCTTGTTTCTGAATGTCTTGATAACAGGGATTCCAGCCCTTTTTGCATAAGCTTCAATAAAAGAGACCGCTTCCCTTTCTGTCTTTGCATTATTTAAAAATTCTTTATACTCTTCTGCCAAAGAGAATACCTTTTTTTTCTCTTCCTCATCTATCTCATCCCACACAAGCTTTGGTTCATAAAAAAGTTGTTCTTTTAGCTTTTTTGTCTCTTGATCCATCTTAGATCCCCCATGTGTTGTTATCTTTTTTTTCTAAATCAATATAATCATCTTTGTGTATATAGTTAATCTCGATCCTGTTAAAGACTATCTCATTCAGGATCCAGCTTATAATACTTATCACTATGGATCCAAAAACAGCAGACCAAAAACCTGAGACCACAAACCCCTTTATCACTCCTGAAACCATCATTAAGAGCATGGCATTTATAACAAAGGTGAAAAGCCCCAATGTGAGGATATTTACAGGAAGTGTAAGGAGAAGCAATATAGGTTTAAAAAAGATATTCAATATCCCAAGTATTGCGGCAGCAAAAAAGGCGCTAAAAAATCCACTCACCTGTATACCATCTATCAGGTAAGAGGCCACCATTATTGATATAGTAAGAATAAGCCATTTTGTCATAAGCCATTTCACTTTTAATTATCCTCTTATCTTAAGCTTTTTAGAAAATCTCTTACCCCATCTATTCCATCTCTTTCCAAGACACGAAGGGTCTGAGTTCCTATAACAGCTATCTCTACCCTACCTTTTAAAAAATCTATGTCTTTCTTTTCTTTTACACCAAAACCTAAAGCCAGTGGAAGCCGGGTGGCCTTTCTGCATTTGGAAAGATAATCCACGAGCTGTTCAGAAAAGTCTGTTTTTGCACCTGTAACTCCTTTTCTTGCCACACAGTACACAAAACCGCTCCCAAAGTTGGAGATATAGCGCATCCTTTCCTCAGTAGTTGTTGGAGAGAACAGAACAATGGGACAGAGACCTTCTTCTTTCATTAATGAAAAATATTCTTCACCTTCTTCTGGAGGAAGATCAGCAATAATAGCACCCCTGAGAGATTTTTTCTTTAATGTCTTTACAAAGTCGTTTATTCCTTTCTTGTAAGCAATATTGTAATAGGTCATGATCAGAAAAGGGATCTCAAAGCTGTTAGCTATCTCTCCTGAAAGTTCTAAGCATCCTCTCACAGTAACGCCGTTTTTTAGTGCCTCCTGATTTGCCTTCAGGATCACCGGACCATCTGCAATTGGCTCTGAAAACGGGACCTGAAGCTCCACAAGATCAACCCCAGCCTCCACCATTGCTTCCACAAGCTGGTAACTCTCTTCATAAGATGGATAACCAACCACTATGTGGGTCATTATAAGGATACCTTTTTGCTTTTTTTTCTCCCATATATAGCGCTCAAGACTTTGCATATTCCTGTGCCTTCCTCTTTATGTAATCCATCCAACCTGGATCTCTCATTGCATCAGCAATGGTAAATATATCCTTGTCTCCTCTTCCAGACATGTTTATAAGAATGATGCTGTCCTTTGAAAGCTGATCCATTTCTTTAAAGGCCTGGGCAAATGCATGGGATGATTCAAGAGCAGGTATCAGCCCTTCTTTTTTTACCACCAAAGAAAATGCTTCCAGCACTTCTTCATCAGTTACTGCCTCAAACCTGATCCTTCCCTTTTCTTTCAGGTCCGCCAGAATTGGAGAAACCCCTACATAGTCAAGACCTGCTGCAACACTATAGGTATGCCTCATCTGCCCTTCCTCTGTTTGAAGAAAATAGCTTTTATATCCATGAGCAATACCAACAGATGCATCCTTTGAAGCAAGCCTTGATGCGTGCATTCCTGTATCAAGCCCTTTTCCTCCTGCCTCTACTCCCACAAGCTCTACAGGATCATTTAAAAATGCACTGAAGATTCCTGTTGCATTAGAGCCACCTCCAACACAGGCATAAACTCGAGTGGGAAGTCTGCCTTCCCTTTCCAATATCTGCTTTTTTGCCTCTTTTCCTATGATGGATTGAAAATATGCCACCATTTCAGGAAATGGATGTGGACCGCACACTGTTCCAAGAACATAATGAGTAGTGTCCATGTTTGTCACCCAGTCTCTAAGTGCCTCGTTTATCGCATCCTTAAGTATCCTTGCTCCATCTCTTACAGGAACAACCTTTGCACCAAGCTGTTCCATCCAGAACACATTAGGCCGTTGTCTCTCTACATCTACCTCTCCCATATATATTGTGCATTCAAATCCAAATCTCGCAGCCATTGTGGCAGTAGCAACACCATGTTGCCCTGCTCCTGTTTCTGCTATTACCCTTTTCTTTCCCATCCTTTTCACTAAAAGCCCTTGCCCTATGACATTGTTTAGCTTGTGTGCACCAGTATGATTCAGATCCTCTCTTTTTATGTATATGTTTCTGCCAAAGTACTTGCTCAGGTTGTAGGCAAAGGTAATAGAAGTGGGTCTGCAAGAATATTCAGAGAGTATTTTCTCATATTCCTGCCAAAAATCAGGGTCTTTTTTTGCATTCTCAAATGCATCTGAAAGCTCTGATAATGTAGCTACCAAGACTTCAGGAACAAAAGCAC
>Ga0256842_1002586_pt1 | contig 12803 bp, 10 predicted proteins | sample 4559240metaG_FD_185973 | JGI IMG/M metagenome (GOLD analysis project Ga0256842, IMG submission 185973) | Hydrothermal vent microbial communities from Guaymas Basin, Mexico - 4559-240 | ecosystem: Environmental > Aquatic > Marine > Hydrothermal vents | place: Mexico: Guaymas Basin | collected...
ACCCGTTCCATTCCATTTCCAAACGTGGTTCCGGCACCACCATTTCTTTTGATTTGCCGAAATCAGGAAATGTTGATTTGACAATCTATAATATCAAAGGTCAGAAAGTCAAAACTCTTACCAATGAGAAATATCCAAAAGGAAAACATTCTTTTATTTGGAACGGAAAGAACGACAAAAATCAAGATGTCAGCTCCGGTGTTTATTTTTATAAATTGAATGTGGATGGAAAAGACGTTAATGTCAAAAAATGCCTTTTGATGAAATAGAAGGCGACGATTCCTATCGTCGCTTTGCTGATTTCCCAGAAACTCCCTTTCGGGCAGAAAATCCCGGAAGTTAACCGATGAGGAAGTCCTGTCAATGCAAGGTTCAGGGATTTAGGGAATTTGGGACATTAAAATTGTAGAGATAAGATTACCTTATCTCTACATTTTTGTGTCTGTCCGTGAAAGTTTGTTGTAAGTTTTCTTTAAATTTATAGAAATAATTAACCTCTTAAAAAAAGATATTGACTCTTATTTTCTCAACCGTAAATTTGCAAATAATTAAAAATTATAGGGAGTAACAATGAGATATTGGAAATCATGTTTTCATAAAAGATATTTTTCTGAAGTTTTCTCATTGTGTAAATATTTGACGTTTATCCCCCCGCAATTATTGAGGCAAAACTCTAAAATACCTCAACTTTTTTATTAAATTCATAAATAATTATGAAAAAATACATATTTTATTTGTTATTATTTACTGCATTAAATCTATTTTCATTGGAAAAAGTAAGAGAAATCAAATTAGAAAATATTGAGGGAACTGAAATTAATGATAAAAATATTTTGTTGTTTTCGAATTTTATGTATAGCGTAAAAAATGAGCTTTTATTTGCAAAAATAAAGACGTTCCGGACTATTGATAACGGTAAAAGGGTAGATTATCCAAATAACTTTTATGGAGTATATGTGTTTAATAAAACCGGTAAGAAAATAAAAAATATAGAGAAATTTAATAGTCGTGATACAAATGGGTATATTAGTACATTCTCTCTTAATCTTAATGAAGGTAAATTTTATTTTTATGATTATCTACAAAAAAAAATGCTTATTTTTTCTGATGTTTACCCATTTTATTTTCTTTCATTTATTACGGATCCTGAAGAAATATTAGATTCGGTTGCACTTCATTTTTTATGGAACGGGTATGTTTTTGCCGACCAAGCAAGTGATGCGATAAAAAAAGGTAATCTTATCTGCACGGAAAGTTTTATGGGAACTTCTTATGGTGAAATTGCTCAAATAAAACCACAACACAAGATAGTTGTAACGGCGAAAAAGATCTGTTCATATAAAACATATTCTGACATTTTATGGAATGATGGTGTAGCCTTAAAAAACAAAGAAATCCAAAAAGACATAAAAATAGTTAATCACGATCCAATCCATTATATGAATGCTTCTATGCCTTTCACCGGAACAATGGACCAGTTTATTCCTAATGGGAATGATACCCTTTTTGTTGTAAATGATTTTGGTATGGATATTAAGCAATATGATAGAAATGTAACTTTGACAGATTCTTTTTACATTGGAGATGTTTATATGAAACCTCGTCTAAAAGAATTGACCAAAATAAAAAAGTTTATAAAAAATAAATACAATGGGAAACATGGCTGGAAATTTTTTACAAAAGATTATCCGATGAGTATTTTGAATGGTGCTTTTTATGATAAAAAAAAGAACAATATGTTGATGATATATAATTTAAAAAAGTATTTTCTAAAAAACGTTAAACTCACAAAAGCAAAAACATATTTATTAATATATTCTCTCAATAATCATAAAGCGATATCAAAATTTATTCCGCTTGATTTTTATCCGATTCAATTTGATTCTGTTAAAAGGGAATTAATCGGAATCAAAAAACAAAACAACAATCTTTATTTACAATTTTACAATATAGAGAATTAAACATTTGGAATAATCAACATGAAAAAAATAGCATTAATACTGTGTTTAATTTCGGCATACACGTTTTTAATCAGTGAAACAAAAATAACTTTGGGCTCAAAAAAATATCAGCTTTTAGATCTTTATAATGGAGCGAAAATTGAGAAATATTCAAACAAAGTCATAACAAGTGAAATTACGAATTTAAACTTTGAAAAAATAAATATTGATAGTTTGTTGGGAAAAAACAAATATTCCTTGGTAATATTTTCTACTGCTTATGGAATTGGTTGAGGGATAAATATTTCAGCCCGTGAGGCTCTTTTAAGAAAAATCTCAAAGAAGTATTCAGGGAAAATTTTTGAAATCTTAGAATATTGGAATAATGATTTGATGAATGACACCATAGAAAAACTTAAATCAAAAAAGATGCAATCTTGTTCATTTGAGATAGTAAACGATATCCCAATTTATTTGGATTATGGAGCAAAAAATATTTCACCTTTAACCAGTGATTTATGTCGATATTTTGTTCATTCGGCATGGGTAGTTTTGGATAGAAAAAATCATCTTCATTTCATAATGGAAGAAATGCCATCCCCAAAACAAAGGAATTATGAAGCGATAGATAATATTATTTCTAATTTCTTATCACAAAAATAAAACTCCCTGTCAAATAATATTGCAGAGATAAAATTGAATTTTCTCTGCATTTTTGTGTCCGTCCGTGAAAGTTCGTGGTTAGTTTTTCTTTCATTTTTTGTAATTGTTTTTGTGTCCGTCCGTGAAAGTCCGTGGTAAGTTTTTCTTTCATTTTTTGTCATTATTCTTGTGTCCGTCCGTGAAAGTCTGTGGTAGTTTTTCTTTCATTTTTTGTCCTTATTTTTGTGTCTGTCCGTGAAAGTTCGTGGTAGTTTTTCTTTAGTTTTTTGTCCTTGTTTTTGTGTCCGTCCGTGAAAGTCTGTGGTAGTTTTTCTTTAGTTTTTTGTCCTTGTTTTTGTGTCCGTCCGTGAAAGTCCGTGGTAAGTTTTTCTTTAATTTTTTGTCATTATTTTTGTGTCCGTCCGTGAAAGTCCGTGGTAAGTTTTTCTTTCATTTTTTGTCATTATTCTTGTGTCCGTCCGTGAAAGTTCGTGGTAAGTTTTTCTTTCATTTTTTGTCATTATTCTTGTGTCCGTCCGTGAAAGTCCGTGGTAAGTTTTCTTTAATTTTTTGTCGATTACTTTCCCCTAAACCTTTCCCATTTACTCTCTTATATTTTTTTCAATCTTGACGCTTAATGCGAAATATTTTTGTAGTAAATAAAAAGTCGGGAGAATAGATGTTTTACGAAAGAATTCAAGATTATTTGTCAGATTCCAATTTATTTACTTCATTATCAGAGAAGATTTCAAATGGTAATCCAATTCAAATTGGTGGGATAAATCGATCTGCGAGGGCGATGCTAATTTCGGATATTTTTCAAAGAACGGGGAAGAATATAATTGTCGTTTCGTCTGATAATAGATTGGCGGAGGAGTATCAGGATGATTTGATTGTTCTCAATAATTTTAGTCATGTTTGGACTTTTCCTGATTACGAAACTCTTCCTTATGAAGAGCGGTCTCCTCATTACAACATTCGTTCTCAAAGAATTGAGACGCTTTCGCAAGCTTTTTCTAATGAGAAAAACATTTATTCTTTATCGATAAATTCTTTTATTCGGAAAATCACTCCTCCTGAATTATTTGAAAATCATATATTTAATTTGGAAAAAGGCAGTGAAATTGAGCTTGAAAAGTTTTTGTCAAAGCTTGTTTCGTTAGGTTACAATTCCGAATATCAGGTTTTGAAGGTTGGTGAGTTTGCACATCGAGGCGGAATTATCGACATATTTTCTCCACATTTTTCATTTCCGATTAGGATTGAGTTATTTGGAGATGAGATTGATTCGATAAAATATTTTAAGGCTTCCACGCAACGGTCTTTTGGCAATGAAATTGAATCAATAAAGATATTACCGATGCGAGAATTTTCTATTTATGATGTAACTGCCGATGAAAATTTTTGGGAAAAAATTCACACAAAAGGATTTTATGAAGGTATTGAACAAGATTTGCCGTTTCTTCTTCCTGAACTAAAATCTTTTCTTGATTATTTTGATAGAGATGATGTTATTTTATTTTTTGACGATTATCATTATTTTCCCTCTTTTTTAGAAGAGATTAAAGCTGATGCAAATGAATTATTCATTAAGAAAAAAGCTGAGCAAAAAAATAAAATTTTAGCTGAGCCTTCTCAATTATATTGTTTTGATAAGGAATTTAAGAATTTAATTAATGATAAAAATAAGGTGTTTTTTAGTGATCAAAAGTTAGATGAAGAATCTGTATATTTCGATATTCCAATAATTAGCCAACCTCTTTATCATAATAATTTAACTCTCTTTGAGGAGAATTTAAAGAAACAAGTTTCAGAAGGATTTAAGATTTTCATTCAGTCGGATAACAAAAGTCAATCAAAAAGAATGCAGGATATTTTGGGGGAATTAGCAGATAATATACATTTCAGTATCGGTGTTTTGCAAAAAGGATTTATTATTCGGAATCCCAAAATAGCAATTTATACTGATCATGAAATTTTTGATAGATATAAAAAGAAAAAATATTCTTCAAAATATGCTCAAGAAAATGCAATTGTTGATTTTGAATCTTTAAAACCCGGCGATTTTGTTGTCCATGTTGAATATGGAATTGGACTTTATGAAGGTCTTAAGCATATGAAAATTAATGGAAATGTGATTGAATGTTTGAAGTTGCGATATGCTGATAATGATCGGATTTATCTCCCAACTCATCAATTAAAATTAATTTCAAGATTTGTCTCCGAGGAAAATATTCAGCCGGTAATTCATAAACTTGGAAGTAAAAAATGGGAAAATCAAAAATCCCGAGCTAAAAAACAAATTGAGCTTGTTGCGGATGATTTGGTAAAACTTTATGCCAATAGACAAATGAAAATGGGTATTACTTTTGAAAAAGATACGGTTTGGCAAAAAGAAATGGAAGATGCTTTTATTTATGAAGAAACTCCGGACCAACTGCGCTCCATTCGTGAAATAAAAGAAGATATGGAATCAAATCGTCCAATGGAACGTCTTTTGTGCGGTGATGTTGGTTTTGGGAAAACAGAAGTTGCGGTTCGAGCAGCATTTAAGGCGGTGGTTAGCGGATTCCAAGTAGCGATTCTGGTTCCGACAACGCTTTTGGCTGAACAACATTACAATGTTTTCCGAGACAGACTTGCTCAGTATCCGGTAAATATTGCCATGTTCAGCAGATTTAGAAGTAAATCGGCTATTAAAAAAGATTTGGTAAAATTAGCTCAAGGTGAATTGGATATTGTTATTGGTACGCACAGAATTTTATCAAAAGATGTCAATTTTAAAAAATTGGGACTTCTAATTATTGACGAAGAACATCGATTTGGAGTAAGAAGTAAAGATAAATTGCGTAAGATAAAAAATAATGTCGATACTCTTTATATGTCGGCAACTCCGATTCCGCGAACTCTAAACATGGCTATTTCAAAGATGAAAGAAATGTCGCTCATTCAGACTTCTCCCAAAGCTCGCCTGCCGGTCAGGACAATCATTATTTCGTATGAAAAGGAAATTATTCGAGATGCGATTAAAAGAGAAGTTGAGCGCGGTGGACAGGTATTTTTTATTCATAATCGGGTTCAAACCATTGATTCTATTGCGGATGATTTGCGAAAACTTTTACCGAGAGTAAAATTTGAAATTGGACACGGTCAAATGAAAGAGAAAGAGTTGGAAAAGGTGATGATTGATTTTGCTCATCATAAATTTGATGTTTTAATTGCCACGACGATTATTGAAAATGGCATCGATATTGCAAATGCAAATACCATCATTATTAATCGAGCCGATACTTTTGGATTGGCACAATTGTATCAAATTAGAGGGCGGGTTGGACGAAGCGACAGAAGAGCTTATGCGTATTTTATAATTCCTAAAAAATTGGAAGATATGGCACGAAAGAGATTGGAAACTTTGACGGAATATAATACTCTCGGTTCAGGTTATCAGATTGCGATGAGGGATTTGGAACTTCGGGGAGCCGGGACTTTATTGGGAACAAAACAGAGTGGAATTATCAATATGGTTGGGTTTAATTTTTATAATAGATTACTTGAACAGGCGATTACCAATATTCAAAACGGGAAAACCGAGGATATTTGGGATGAGAATGATACTACGGAATTGAAAGATTTCTCAATAAATAACGATTATTATTTTCCTGAAGAATATATTAAAAGTCAAAAAATCAGGCTGGAGATTTATAAAAGAATGCTCGATTTTAAATCTGAAGAGGAATTTTATGATTTGATTAAAGAGCTAAAAGATAGATTCGGGAAATTACCGAAAATTGCCGAACGGACAATTCAATATTATTTGATGAGGAATTTGTCGGAAAAAGCAAAGTTGTCGAAATTCAAATTAAAGTCAGATAAAGCTATTTTTGAGTTTGAAAATAAATTTCTGCCTTCTCGGGAAAATATCACAAATTTGTTAAAAAAATTCAATTATCCGGTTTCGTTTGATACTACGAAAAATTTTACTTTAAAATTGACCTTGACGGATGATTACGATAAAAATATTAAAAGCTCAATTAATATCCTGAAATTTATCATTTCATGGAATATCTAAAAGGACGGTCTTATGACAAAGAAAAAATATAATATGATGATTATTTTGATTACCGGAGCTCTAATTATTTATTTAGGATTCTTTCTAAAGTTAAGAACAGGCGGTAATTGGGGAAGAGTTGTGGCAATTGTTAACGGTGAAGAAATTCCTTATTCGAGATATTTGGAAATTATTCAAGACGCACCCAAAGATATGTCGGAAAACGAAAAAAAAATGGCGTTAGATTTTTTGGTAAATCAAAAAGTGATTGAGATATATGCTAAAAAAAGCGGTTTGGTTGAGAAAGAATTAAGAGGAAGATTTGACGGTGAAGAAAAAAATGCTAAAGATAACTTATTGGTACAAACATATTTAAAGAAAAATATCGAAGATAAAGCCAAAGTGTCATCCAAAGAAATAAAAAAATATTTTGATAACCATACTATCCTAAATTTATATGCGATTGCTATTTCCAAATCGGAAGAAAATGCTTTGCAAAAAATTGAAGTGGCTAATATGGCTTTAGATAAAGGAAAGGATTTCTTTGTGATTCAGTCTCAATTTAACGATCCGTCTTTAAGTACTTCAAAAGGATTTTTAGGATATGTTGAAAAAGACAATCCAAAAGATTTACCCGAACCTTTTTTAACTTATAGTAAAAGTTTGAATAAACCCGGCGATCACTCACATTTTTTTGATGCGGTAAAATCATATATGATTCTTTATCGTGGAGAAAATCCTTCTTATAAAAAGATTAAGGATAATATTAAAAATAAATTATTGGCTCAAAAAAAGAAAGCTCTTTGGGATAAAACAATTAAAAAATTGTCCAAAAATATCAACATTGATAAAGATTTTCTCGCTCGCTTGCCTTATATGTCTAAAGGCGAAATCAGTGCCTCAAAGTATTCTTATAAAAAAATTATAACTTTTAAAAATAACATTAAACCCATATTTTTCAGTACCTTTAAAGAAAAATATTCTGACGCAATCGGTAATCTCGATTTCTCAATTACAACCTTTCAAAAACTTACGGATTTTGCCAATAAAGTTGCTCTTAATAAAATTTTTCTTAATGAAGCAAAAAGACAAAAAATTGAGAAAACACGTTTGTTTAAAGATAATTGGAAACATCAATTAAATAAAATCAAAGCGGAAGAAAATAACCAAATTGTCTCTTATGTACTTAATAATTTGAATATTGAAGTGTCGGATCAAGAAATGTTAGATTATTATAATAAACATAAAAATGATTTGCGAAAACCTAATTTTTATAAATTGCAAAAAATAGTTTTTAGCAGTAAAGATAAGGCTGACGAAGTCTATGAACTTTTGAAATCAAAATCTAATTATGAAAGAATGGTAAAAAAATATTCTCAAGAAAAAAATGTGAAATATACAAAAGGAATAACTCAATACCTTTCACGAGAAGATTTAAAAGATGCTTACATTCCGATCTCTAAAATGGCAATAAATGAAATTAGTCGCCCGATTAAATTTCAGGGGAATTATGTGATCTTTAAAACTCTTGATATTCAAGAAGGTGCCGAACAATCATTTCCAATGGTTAAAGAAAGAATTAAACGTATTATTACGGTTAAAAAAACAAGTGCTTGGTTGAAAGGAATTGTAAGTAAATACGGAATTACGATAGAAAAAAAATATGAGAATTTATAGATAACTTGGAAAGAAATATTATTCAAAAAAAGGCATAATTTTTTTGGGAATTTGTGCTATTTTGAAGATAGTTTAGTTTCAGAAAAAAACATCCGAAGTTTCTAAAAATAATTCAAATTTAGACTTGACATCATATGGTTATAAAATCATTTAAAGAAAAATAAATTAAATTTTAAATTAAGTTGGAGATAATATGTTTTTAGATAAATTTTTAAGCTTTTTTAGTAATGATATTTCGATAGATTTAGGTACAGCCAATACTCTTGTTTACCAAAAAGGTGTTGGAATTGTAATTAACGAACCTTCAGTTGTGGCAATCAGCCAAGATAATAAAGAAATAATTGCTATTGGAACTCCCGCCAAATTAATGCTGGGTAAAAATCCGGATGAAGTGAAAGTAATTAAACCCCTGAAAGATGGAGTAATTGCCGATTTTCAAGTTACTGAATTAATGCTCCGAGATTTAATAATGCGAGCAATGAAAAAAAGATTTTTAGTTAAACCACGTATTATCGTTTCCGTTCCGTCCGGAATTACGGAAGTGGAAAAAAGAGCTGTTAGAGATAGTGCTTTACACGCCGGAGCAAGAGAAGTACATCTTGTCTCAGAACCTGTTGCCGCTGCAATTGGAGCTGATTTGCCAATCAATGAACCGCAAGGAAATATGGTAATGGATATCGGTGGAGGAACAACCGAGATTGCTGTTATTTCGTTATTCCATATCGTGGTGCATAATTCTATCCGATTAGGTGGAGATAAAATCGATGCCGCAATTGTAGATTATTTACGAAAGAAAAACAATATTCATATTGGACTTCAAACTGCCGAAAAAATCAAAAAAGAAATTGGTTCTGCTGTTCCGTTAGAGAAAGAACTAACCATGGAAATACGTGGCAGAGATACAATTTCCGGATATCCGATTACCTTAAAGATTACTTCCGAAGCGATTAGAGATGCTATCGCCGATGAAGTGAACAATATGATTGATGCTGTAAAACATTTATTTGAACGAACTGTTCCTGAACTTGCAGCCGATATTGCTGAACGCGGAATAATTCTAACCGGTGGCGGAGCAAAATTGTTGGGATTAGATAAAAAAATAAGTGATGTTGTTGATTTGCCTGTACATGTTGTTCCTGATCCATTGCTTTGCGTGGTAAAAGGCAGTGGCAGTATTTTGGATAATATTGATTATTATAAAGAAGTGTTAATTCAAAAAATTAATGACTAAATCCTGTGAACAAGCAGAATCTAATAATTATTTTCAGCATTTTTATTACTATTTTTCTTTTTTTCGGAACAGAATCAGATAGAATAAATAAAGGGATTTTTCTCAGCAAGAATGTTTATTTTCCATTAATATCTTCTATTGAGAGGATTAGAAGTTTTAATGCCTTAAAAAAAGAAAATAAGAAATTATTGGAAAGGAATATTGATTATGAACTCGAAATTGCTAAATATCAAAGATTGTTGCTAATAAATACAAATAAGAAAAAAATTTATCACAAAATAAAAAACAGATTTAAAATTGCCGAAATTATCGGAATCACCGGTGTTTATACTCAACGAAATCTAATCCTTAATGTCGGGAAAATGGATGGAATCTCTCCCGGAATGCCGATTATAAGTATAAACGGGATTGTTGGAAAAGTAATATCCGTTAGTCAAAATTCAGCGATTGCTTTACCTTTTAATAATAAGGATTTTAAATTGGCAATAATGGATAAATCAACAGGTACCCAAGGTTTATTGGAAGCACAAATTACCGGAAGTAACTTTATGAATTATATAAAAATCGGGTCTCAAGTTAGTATTGGGGATACGGTGGTTACTTCAAATTTGTCTCAAGTTTTTCCAAAAAATTTACCGGTTGGGAAAATAAAGCAAATTATAAATATAAATAGTGGAATGTATTATAAAGCGGAAATAGAACCATTCGTTAATGTGGAAAATTTAGGAATGGTAGCGATATTAGCCGGAGGGAAAAATGAAGAAATCCGAAATTAAAAAATATAAAAATGAATCGTTTAAACGAATTCCTATTAAAACAAAGATAATTCTTAAAGAAGATAATATCTTGGATTTGGTAGAAAAATTTGTAAAGCCGAAGCTTCAAAAAGGAGATATTCTGACAATTAGCGAATCACCTTTGGCAATAACTCAAGGACGAGCTGTTTTAGTATCAGAATTAAAAATAGGACTTTTGGCGAAAATCTTATGGAGATTTGTGAAAAAAACAAAACATGGCGTTGGTTTGCGTTCTCCTTCAAGTATGCAGTGTGCAATTGATGAAGCCGGCGGATTAAGAATTCTATTTGCCGCAATTATTGGCGGATTGGGAAAGATTTTTGGGCGAAGTGGCGATTTTTATAGAATTGCCGGAAAACAAGCTGCTTTGGTTGATGCCGCTTTCACTTCTCCTGTTCCTCCATTTGACAAATGTGTTGTGAAAGGTCCGATTCATCCTGAAATGGAAGCTCAGAAAATTTGCGATAAATTTGGCTGTGAAACAGCGGTTATGGATATTAATGATATTGGCGGTTGCTGGATGATTGGCGGAAGTTCAAAAATAGATAAAGATTTTCTCGAAGAAATAATGAATGACAATCCCCAGGGACAGGGAGATGAATTAACACCTTTTTGTATTATTAGAAAAATAGATTAGCGATGAATATTCTTGTTGGAAATATTATATTCGGAACATTTATTTTTTACCTTCAGATTCTTTTTATGCCGAAGTTAAGTTTGTTCGGGATTATTCCTGATGTTTATATTCCTTTTGTAATTATTCTCGGTCAAAAAAACAGGCTAATAGAATCAATACCAATTGTTTTATTTTTTGGAATTGCCGGGGATTTGTTTTATCCGGAGCGATTGGGGATCCATACTTTCGGACTTTTAATTACAACTATTTTGGTCAGTAAATTCCATCATAGTATAAATAAAGAAAAATTAATCAGTGTTTTCTCAAGTATTTCCATAATTATTATTTTTATGATGACGATAAATTTTGTGAGCCTTTTTGGGAGTTTTACGGAAAGCTATTTTTTATTCATCAGGTATTTCTTATATAATTCAATATTTTCCGTTTTTTCTGTTTATCTTTATACTTTGCTTTCCAAGGTGAGATTTTATATTGATGTTTAGAAAGATTTCCACTTTTTATTATTTACTTATTGGTATCGTCTCGGTGTTTTTATATTTAATTTTAGGATTAATTAATCTTCAAATATTAAATAAAGATAAATATAAGCTAATTGCAGAAAATAATTTTGTGAGAATAAAAAAGATTAAACCGACGAGAGGTGAAATTCTTGATGTGAATTATAAACCAATTGTTACAAATATTCCTTCTTATAATTTATATTTTGTTGGGAATAAGATAAATGATAAAAATAAATTTATTAATTTTGTTTCAGAAAATACCGCACTTTCCGGAGATGAAGTTAAAGAGATTTTGTATAAAAATAGATATCATAAATACAATAAAAGACTTTTGGTAGAAAATATTCCATTTGAGAAAATGTTGGGGATTTCTGAAAAATTAGATGGCTATAAATCGCTTTTTATTGAAGCCGAATCTACAAGGAAATATGCCTATCCAAATCATTTTACCGGCTATACTTCAAAAATTACCGATGATCTCTACAAGAAGTTAAAATCAAAAGGATATGGTTTAAATGATAAAATAGGAATTTCCGGATTAGAAAAATATTATGAAAAAATTCTCAAAGGAAAAGTCGGATACGAAATAAAACAGGTTGATGCCAAAGGTAAAAATCTTCACTTCTTTAAATATCATTTGGAGAAAAAAGCGTTAAACGGTGATAATCTGATACTTACAATTGATAATGACGTGCAAAATATTGTCCGAGAAAAATTCCCTAAAAATATGAAGGGTGCGGTCATTATTATGGATATGGAAACCGGCGGATTAATTTCTTATGTCAGTTATCCTGAAATTGATCCCAATATTTTTATGTCGCCAATATCAACGGAAACCTGGAATTCCATAATTCTTAATCCTCAGAAACCGATGTTCGATCGAGTTCTCAAAGGTAGATTCCCTCCCGCCTCGACATTTAAATCACTCGTTGGATTATATGGACTTGAAAATGGAATTATAGAAAGAAATACAAAATTAGCCGAATGTACCGGCGGATTGCAAGTAGGTAATCGATTTTTTAAATGCTGGTTTTCCGGCGGACATGGAAGATTGAATATTATTGATGCACTTTCCGTATCTTGTGATGTTTTCTTTTATGATTTGTCTTTAAGGATTGCTTTGGATGATATTTCTCAATTTACAAAAAGTTGCTATTTAATTGATAAAACCGGTATTGATTTGCCAAAAGAAGTGAAAGGATTTATTCCTAACACGAAATGGTATAAAGATCATTATGGAAAATATACTTCGATTTTAGGTCAAAAAGTAAATCTTGTAATTGGGCAAGGTGAAGTTTTAGTAACCCCGCTTTCGCTTTGTGCTTTTTATG
>Ga0256842_1002587_pt1 | contig 12799 bp, 10 predicted proteins | sample 4559240metaG_FD_185973 | JGI IMG/M metagenome (GOLD analysis project Ga0256842, IMG submission 185973) | Hydrothermal vent microbial communities from Guaymas Basin, Mexico - 4559-240 | ecosystem: Environmental > Aquatic > Marine > Hydrothermal vents | place: Mexico: Guaymas Basin | collected...
ATAAAAATTTTATTGACAAATTTACAGAAATATGACCTGTTTATTTAAAATAAAAAAAGGAGGAGCTTTATGAGTGAACAAGAACATGTTGTAAAAGCATTAATAGCAGTGGATCCTTCTGAACATTCTAAAAAAGCGGTTATACTGAGTTCTAAGTTTGCAAAAAAGACAGGTGTGAAACTTACTCTGCTGCACGTGATAGAAGATGTAGTGAGCTATAAAGAGATACCTGACACATGGATTCATCAGCAAAAGGCCAAAAAAGCACAAGCTCTGCTGGACGAACTAAAAAAACTTGCAGAGGAATATGGCGCTCCAGAAGTAGATACAAAAATAGCAGTAGGACCGGTGGCAGAAGAAATAGTAAGAATAGGAGAAGAAGGAAACTATGACTATATAGTAGTCGGAACAAGGGGAATGAGTGGATTCAAGAGAATGCTCATAGGAAGCGTAGCTGAAAAAGTGGTTCTTCATGCCCATTGTCCTGTTGTAGTTGTAAGATAAAAAAATTAAGGGGGGCTCTAAATGGCCAATAAATTGGAAGATCTCTTAAAATTAGAAGGGGTTGTGGGTTGCGCTGCATGGAAACCAATGGGAAAGGGAAAGAAACCCCAAATAATAGATGCTAAAGGAGAAATGATGGAACATGCAGTTGATATGGCATCTGCATGGTGTGAGTTTGATCTTTTTACTGCAACCCAGCAATGTGCAATATATGAAAGATATATAAAACAGGAAAAGTTTTATCCTGCAGATGCTATATTTATAAGAGGGAGTGAATATTCGGTTATAGCGGTCTACTCTAAAAATGGAGATCACATGGTCTCGGTATTTGTGGCCAACTTTGCAAAACCAGATTTCTGGAAGCTTACAGAAGAAATGATGGAAGTAGATGCTAACTGAGAAGTATATGAAATTCTAACCTTATTTCCTTTAATGAAGTGGGAATATAATTAAGTTCATAGAAATGCGCAACCCTTTCTTCTATCAAAAGAATAGATGAAGAGCGAGTGCCATAATCTGGACTTTCAATGAAGATAGGAGCTAACATCCGCTCTTTTTCATATCCTACTCCAGTATCTGGAAGCTCATGATCAGAGGGTATGCTTTTATCTTTTAAAACAGAAAAGATTTTTTCTATATTTATCTCTTTCTCTTCTATTATCTTTTTAATTTGCTGCTTTGCCTTTCTTACCTTTGGCCACAGAGTATCCAAAAGATGGTTACTCAGCCCATAAAGCCCGGGATCAAGCCTTTTGATATCTGCTCTGTTTGAATAATACCAGAGTTCTCTATCATCTCCCACAATAAGATTGAAGGGATTATATTTTGAAGATTCTTTCTTTACCGACTTAAGATACTCCTCTGCAGTTACATCTGACTCCAAAAACCTTCTCACCAAAAGCCCTCTTGAAGGTCTCCCTTCTTTTACTGCCTTGGGATCTCTATAGTTTGTAACCGCAGAAAACCTACCCTTTCTGGTTATACCAAGCCACGTGCCCATAGACTTAAGGTCTTTTCCAGCAATGATATCAGGATTTTCATTCCAGAAATTAAGAAAACAAGTTGGTCTAGAATAATATTCGTCTCTGTTTGCTGCAACAATAAGCTTATATTTAGGATGTATGTTATAAGCTATAATAATAAGGCACATACAGACTTTACTATTTTTTTTATTTATTATAGTTTAAATTCTAAAATTTTAGAACCACTACTTCATCAAGGCTCAAAGTTAAGTTTAGAGTCTTCCATCGAGAAGAGCTTCTCAAGGGAGAAAAAGTTGGGTTAAGGTTGCAAGAATAAAAACTTTCAGAGATGAGAGAGCACTACATCTTTTCGAGGCTGTTCAAAATATATATTATACCATTTGCTTATGAAAGAGACATATTGCATCATACAAACATTGCAGATTTTACTTTCTTTTATAATATGGCTTTGTTGTAAGCAATTGGTATTATACCTATAGTTATCCGCAATTATGCAGATAACTATAGTTTTTGAACAGCCTCATCTTGGAGGGAGATATAATGAAAGGTACAATCTCAGAAAAAATACTCAGAGAACATCTTATAGAAGGAAGGCTTGAAAAAGGGAAAGAGATTGGCATAAAGATTGACCAAACCCTTACTCAAGATGCCACAGGAACTCTTGTATATCTGGAATTTATGGCTCTTGGGATTGAACATGTAAGGACAGAGATTTCTGTCTCATATGTAGACCACAATATGCTTCAGACAGGCCCAGAAAATGCAAATGATCATATATTCCTGAAGGATTGTGCCAGCAGCTTTGGATTATATTTTTCAAGGCCTGGAAATGGCATATGCCATCAGGTACATCTTGAAAGATTTGCAGTTCCAGGAAAGACCTTGCTTGGATCAGACAGCCATACCCCAACTGCTGGAGGAATAGGAATGTTTGCCATGGGAGCAGGAGGGTTGGATGTAGCACTTACCATGTCAGGAGCTCCTTTTTATATGACTGTTCCTTCCGTGATCCTTGTTCAGCTTACGGGAAAACTCCCTCAATGGGTAAGCGCAAAGGATATAATCCTGTATCTTTTAGGAAAGTTAACTGTTAAAGGAGGACTTGGAAAGATAATAGAATATGGTGGAGAAGGAATAAAAGGACTAACTGTTCCTGAAAGAGCAACAATAACAAACATGGGAGCAGAACTTGGGGCATGGACTTCTATCTTCCCTTCTGATGAGATAACAAAAAGCTTTATGAAAGCCCAAAAAAGAGAAAAGGACTGGATAGAACTTGCTCCTGAAAAGGAAGCAGAATATGATGAGATAATAGAGCTTAACCTTAACCTGTTAGAGCCATATCTTGCGTGCCCATTCAGTCCAGATAACGTAAAACCAGTAAGCCAGCTTGCTGGAAAGAAGGTGGATCAGGTGGCAATTGGAAGTTGCACAAATTCCTCATATAAGGACATTAAACTTGTAGCTGAGCTTCTAAAAGGGAAAAAGATTCATCCAGATGTGAGCTTGGTTATATCTGTTGGGTCAAGACAGGTTTTTCAGATGCTTGCAAAAGACGGATCCCTTTCCAGCTTAATAGAAGCTGGAGCCAGAATACTCGAACTTTCATGTGGACCATGTATTGGTATGGGACAGGCTCCTCCTTCCAAAGGAGTTAGCTTAAGAACATTTAATAGAAACTTTAAAGGCAGATGCGGTACCTCTGATGCAGAAGTTTATCTTTGCAGTCCTCAGGTGGCGGTGGCAGCAGCAATAGAAGGTAAAATTGTGCATCCTCAAATCTTGGGAAAAGAGCCAAAGGTAGAAATGCCGGCTTCTTTTGAAATAGATGACAGCGCAATACTCCCACCTAAAAGAAAGAAAATCCGGATAAGAATGGGGCCAAACATAAAGCCTCTGCCTGAATTTGATCCACTTCCAGATGAGATTGAATTGGAAGTGATATTGAAGCTTGGAGACAATATTACCACAGATGATATCCTTCCAGGAGGGGCAAAGGTGCTTCCATTGAGATCAAATCTGCCTGCTATATCTGATTTCACTTTCTCACTAATAAAGCCTGACTTTGCAAACATAGCCAAGCAGAAAGCTCCTGTTGCAATTGTTGGAGGAGAAAACTATGGCCAGGGATCAAGCAGGGAGCACGCAGCACTTGCTCCAAGGTATCTTGGGGTAAGAGTGGTATTTGCTAAATCATTTGCCAGACTGCACAGATCAAATCTCATAAACTTTGGAATTGTTCCAATTCTTATAGATGAGCAAGTATATGATATTCTTGCTCAAGGTGTGCATGTTAAGATAAAAGAGCTAAGGAAGGCTATTTCTGAAAAGGAAAATGTACCTATAGATGTAATAGAAAAAGGTATTAAAGTAAAAGGAGAACTTCTTTTTTCAGAAAGGGAGAGAAAAATCCTCCTTTCTGGAGGAAGTATAAATTACTATAAAGAGATACTGAAATAAGATTTTTGTCAGATAAAGGCGGAATACTATTATTCTCAGCCAAGAAGTTGGTGGCGTGGGTGATAGCTTCCCACTCAAAAATTTATAAGGCGAATGTATAATCGGTATTGGTATAAGTCTACTTTTAATGTTCTTGTGGATGCGTTTTCTGCTTATTTTAAAAGAAAAAGCTTGATCTTGAATGGTTAACAAAGGTGACAGCGTATAATACCCTATGATCGATTATTCTATACCAAGTGCCTATATAGTTTTGTTGTGAGCAATGGGTATCTTTTTTAATTTTTTTTTCAATATCCATCTATTTCTCTTTTTAGATAAAGGATTAAGGGGTGCTTTTAATCTGGTTTCCTGCAAATTTGGCATATATATAAGATCTAGCAAATGTAAAACCGGTTTCTTCACAAATGCAAAGGTAAATTTGCAATCAGCACAATAAGTTATATAATCATAAAGGCTTTCTTCAGCCCTTATTTTCATGGTTTCAACAGCAAGAGACCTGTTTCCATGAAATGCTATATCACCTGCTCCACAGCATTTTGTAATGCTTCTGGAGTATTCCAGCTCTTCCACCTGATAACCAAGAGCTTTTATTATTTCTCTCACGCTTTCCTGAAGATCTTCTTCATATCTTGTTACACAAGAGTCATGGATAGAAAATACCATATCTTCTTTTGAAGCAGGTTCTGGCACTCCTTTTTCTGCCATTATATGATATACTGTTGTCAGTTTAAGCTCTGGAGCAAAATCTTTAAATGTACGATAACAATTAGGGCAAGCTAATATTACCTCATCTGTACCTAGATCAAAAAACATTTTCTTTGTTTGTTCTTGTATGTTTTTAAAACCATCCATATCACCCAACAAATGGGTGGGAGCACCACAACAGTTCAAAACAATTCCTGTGTCGGGCAAAACCTTCCGCAGGTATTCGTATACCCTAATTACTATCTCTGGAGAATATCCTGGAAGAGCACAACCTGGGAAAAATACCCTTTTGCATTTGCCTGTTTCTATGTCTGGAAGAGCTACAGTAAAGTATTTGGATGTCCCCCATTTTTGATTTGATAATACCGATTTATGTTCTGGAAGTGGTGCAAGACCAAGATTAACGAGCTTTTCTCTATATTCCATACAGAGTTTGCCTATATTAAGACCTTGTGGGCATAGTGCTTCGCACAGGCTACATATGTGACAGGAATAGGGAATATTGAGCTCTTCCTTTTTTAGATACTGAAATTTCAAGACCAGATCTTGTGGAGTAAAACAGTAATTTTCTAAAAAAGGACAAGTTCTTACACACCTACGGCATTCACACTGAAGACATCTTTCCGCCTCTGCTAAGGCCTCATTTTCATCAAAATTATAATGAACCTCATGAAAATCCTGAACTCGTATCTCCGGTGCTATTCCAGAGATTCTACGTCTCTCGCTACGTTTTACATTGGATACATCCACCACAAGATTTGTTTCCCAAGGACGTAATTCATAAGGAATAGGTTGTGCTTCTCCATACTGAAGATATGTGTCTATTGCATATGCTACCTGACGTCCATTTGACAAAGCATTCACTATTATATCAGGTCCATTTACTACATCTCCACCTGCAAATACTCCTTTTATGCTAGTCTCTAAGGTCTCAGGATTTACTTCTATGGTATTATATTTGGTGGTTTTGATCCCCTCTTCTACCAGACCATTTAGGTCTGCAGTTAGTCCAATAGCCACAATCACTTGATCTACTGGAAGCTCAAATTCTGAACCATCTACTGGTATAGGACGTCTTCTGCCTGTTTTGTCAGGTGAACCGAGTTCTGTTTTTATACACTTTATTGATTCTACCTTTTCTTTTCCTATTATTTCTATAGGTGCGGTCAGGACCTCAAGTTTTACCCCTTCCTCTTCTGCATCTTTTACTTCTATCTCATGAGCTGGCATCTCCTGTTTTGTTCTTCTATATAAAATTTTTATATCTTTTGCTCCTAAGCGAAGTGCTGTTCTTGCGGCATCTATTGCTAGATTTCCTCCACCAATTACTGCTACCCTTTCATCAATTTTTACTTCCTGTCCTGTATTTGCTTTTCTCAAAAGATCTATTGAATAAATAACTCCATCCAGACTTTCTCCTCTTATTCCTAACTTGAGGCTTTTTTGAGTACCAAGCGCAAGGAATACCGCATCATAATTTTTTCTCAATTCCTTGAGAGATATATCTTTACCAAGTGCTGTATTCAGTTTAATCTCTATTCCCATTTCTGGAATAAAATCCAACTCTTCATCTACTATTTTTCGAGGTAATCTATATGAAGGAATAAAAAGCCTTAATGCTCCTCCAATAAAGGGCTCTGCTTCAAATATGGTTACTTTATAGCCTTTTTTTCGCAGGCAATAGGCAGCCATGAGACCTGCTGGGCCAGATCCCACAATAGCTACTTTTTTATCCTTTTCTTCTTCAATACTTATATCCACAGGTGTTGGACTAATTTTATCAGCTATAAATCTCTTTAAGTGACAGATACTTACTGCTTCATCCAGTTCTCCTCTTTTACATGCCTTTTCGCACGGTCTTACACACACCCTCCCAAGTATTTTGGGAAATGGTAGTTTTTTCAGTACTACTTTTAATGCCTCATGATATTTTCTTTCTCTTATAAGAGAAATCATCTTGCGATTGTCTATGTGAAGTGGACAGGCTGCCTGACAATAAGGAGGTTCTTCACCTATGCATTTCTCTATTATATTGAGAGAATATCCCAGATACTTGTTAAGATCTTTTTTTCCCATTTCTATTGTTCTTCTACTACGTCTTTATAACGCTTTTTAATTATGCTGGGGACAAGAGAGACAAGCACAAAGAAAACGCCTGCAATGGCAAGATATATAATAGTCTTTTTGATATCTCCTTTTCCACTTATCAACGCGCCACCTGCAAATACATATGCAATAGTGCCTGGAAGCATACATATCCATGAAATAAATATATAAGTCCCAAGACTTATGTTAGTTATTCCATAGACATAATTTTGCACATTAAAGGGGAATATAGGCACAAGACGTGTAATCATGAGCATCCGCCATCCATGTTTTCTTACGCCCTCATCTATTTTTCTAAGCCTTTCATTCTTTTGGATCCATCCTTCAACCATAGAACGTGCGGTATATCTGGCAATAAGAAAAGATGCAGTAGCTCCTAAGGTAGAACCAAGGGATACTAAAATCGTTCCTTTAACAGCTCCAAACGCAACTGCTCCCAGTATAGTAATAGGAATACCAGGCAGAAAGAAAACACAAGAGAGTATATATATAACAATATAAATCACAGGACCTAAGGGACCAAAGCTGTTAATCCATTCATTTAATTTCTGTATGTTTTCAATACTGATATATTTGGTGATCCCCAAAACTCGCATTAAAACAATAATACCCACCAGGACAGCTAAAATTACACAGAGTTTTACCCACTTCTTTTTTTCTTCAGCCATATTCACCCCTCTTTAAAATTTTTTGAATATATAACACATATAAGATGGTGTTATGTCAATAAAAAATAAGCATGTTCGAAAAATCCTTTCCATCAAGTCCAAAATTTCCTATAAAAAAGGAGCTAAATATAATGGTTAATATATCTCCTCTAGAGCTCTGTCAAGTTTTATTTTTTAAAACAGGATATAAACATTTGAGTTTTATTCGAGCATTTTGTGTTGTGAATCTCCAATCAACTTTTATGAGATTTTTATATCAATACTAACTTAAAAATCATCCTAAAAAAGCTTATTTGAGAGTGTTTACATTTAGATAGATATATGATATATTTCTTTGTAAAAATTCCGAATGTAAAAAGAAATTATTTAAGTATAAACATTGTGAATCAATGTAAGATAGTTAAAAATGGTTTTGTTCACAAAAAGCAACGTTATCTTTGTAAAAGTTGCTCTCGAAATTTTGTTATAGGGGATGCTAGAAGAAGAGAATCTGTAGTAATTGGGTAAGCCAAGGGCATTGATTGGACAGTAGAAGGGATTTTTGTTAGTGATAGTGTTATGCTGTTTATAAAAAGTGGGTTAATTCTAGGCAGACGTGTTTGAGTCATCTTATAATACCAATACTGGTTTAAAATACCCCTTTAAGAAATTTTCATATAATTTTATCATCAACAAACAAATGGCTGACTGATAGTTCCTGATGGAAATTTATTTATAAAGTGAACGCCTAATTGGTATTGATATTATTTCAAAGTATGAAAGCGAGAGAAATAAGGGAAATATTGCGAATATCAAAAATAGAAGAAAACTCCCTAAGACTGATTGAAAATTTAAAATTCTTTTACAAAGTATCTCCTGAGTCCCTATTAAAAGGGATAAGCAAAATTGTATATTTGTGAGGTAAAAGGATGATTGAGTTTAACTCCATAGATCAGGTTATTTCTGAACTCCATAGGGTAGGTTACATTGCTGACAGGGCATTAGCGACAGTTATATATTTGGCATATCATCTGGAAAAGCCTATCTTTTTAGAAGGAGAGCCTGGAGTAGGAAAAACAGAAGTAGCAATAGTTATGTCTCGTTTGTTTGATACAAAACTTATAAGGCTACAGTGTTATGAAGGACTTGATGCATCTACTGCTTTATATGAGTGGAATTATCCTAAACAGCTACTCTATATAAGACTTAAAGAACAAAAAGGATTATCCGACCAAGATATAGAAAAGATCATTTATAGTGAGCAGTTTCTTATAAAAAGGCCCTTATTGGAGGCAATTCTCTATTCAAAAGAAAAAGCACCTGTATTGCTTATAGACGAGATAGACAGAGCAGATGAAGAGTTCGAGGCATTTCTTTTAGAGGTCCTTTCTGATTTTCAGATCACAATTCCAGAGATGGACACTATAAAAGCAGAAAGAAGACCTATAGTAATTATCACATCCAACAGAACAAGAGATGTACATGATGCCTTAAAGAGAAGGTGTCTTTATCACTGGATAGACTATCCCTCCTTTGATAAAGAATACAAAATTATAATGGCAAAAATACCATCCATAGAAGAGGATTTTGCCAAACAGATCACTAAGTTCATGCAGAATATAAGAAAACCGGACTTTCTAAAAAAGCCCGGGATTTCAGAAACCTTAGATTGGGCAAAGGCACTTATAACAATGCATAAACATTACTTGGATGAAGAGGTAATCTTTGAAACCATAGGATGTATCCTTAAGTATCAGGAAGACATAAAAAAGTTCAAGGAAGAGATATGGTCAGATCATGAAAAAAGAGCAGAATTCATTTAGCCCTGGACTGGCCGGGGTTATAACTGAATTTGCCAATTTCTTAAAAGCAAATGGTTTTAAAATATTTCAGAGTAGTATCAATGACGCTCTTATAAGTCTTAAGTATGTAAATCTATTTAACAAACAAGATGTTTTCTATGTTCTAAGGTCAAATCTTGTAAAGACAGATATGGAATGGTCTCATTTTTACTATCTGTTTAATAAGTTCTGGAATACATATCTGACAAAAGAGAAAAAAGCGGTTAATAAACAAAAACAACTTCCATTTATTGAAGATAATTCAACAGATAGTGAGGCAAAAGAACAATCGCAAAAGGCAAAAAGCACTATTGATACCTCTTTTGATGAACAAAGAAGCAGGTTGGAAGGAATAGGTTATAGCCCTATTTCTACTATAGAAAAAAAAGAAATAAATCTCTTAGACGACTCAGATGTAAGTGTGGCAAGGCTTGTATTAAAACAGATAGCCTCACCTTTCAAGATTCAGAAAACAAGAAGATCAAAGAGAGGACTTCGTTCAGGAGAACGAATAGATTTCCCCAAGATGATGAAAAAAAGTCTTAAGTATGAAGGATACCCGGCTGAGCTATTTTTTAAAGAAAAAAAGAAACGACTCAAGAAATTGATTATACTTGCAGATGTAAGCGGTTCAATGCAAAGATATGCATCTTTTATTATCCCTTTTATTCTGAGCATAAAAGGGATAAGCTCAAAAGCAGAAGTGTTTGTTTTTTCCACTTCTCTCACAAGGGTTACCTATATTGTAAAACACCTTGATATAGAAGATGCCTTAAGAAAAATAGGAGAGGAAGTTCCAAACTGGGCAGGAGGGACAAGAATAGGATTTTCTCTTAAGCAGTTCAATTGCTTCAACGATGGGCTTCTTATCAATAAGAGGGCTGTTGTGGTTATATTAAGTGATGGTTGGGATCTGGGTTCAAAAGAGCTTTTAAGAAGGGAAATGGAATCTCTCAGGAATAGGGTTTATAGTATCATATGGCTTAATCCTATTTTAAATGATCCTGCTCTTTGTAAGATGTGTAAAGGCATGCAGGTGGCAATGCCATACATAGATTACATCTTGCCAGCTAATAACCTGCAAGAGCTAAAAAGAGTAGGAAAGTTATTGACTCGCCTTATGATTCATTAGCAAGGAGACAGCAACAAAAAAGAATGCCAAATAGACACCTATATCTCCATATTTAGTGTATATAGTCAAAGGCTTATTCACGAGCTTTAATCTTGCGAGCAAGACCTCTCTTTTAAAAAGTGAGCTTCTTTTTATCACCCTTCCCAAAGGATCTATAAATCCACTTATCCCTGTATTTGTAGCTCTTATAAGATAACTTCTATTCTCCACTGCCCTAAATACAGACATGGCAAAGTGCTGATAAGGAGCAGATGTTTTTCCAAACCAAGCGTCATTGCTTATATTAACCAATATGTTTGCTTCTTTTTTTACATGAATTCTTGCTATTTCTGGGAAAATAGCCTCATAGCATATCATCAATCCTGCAGACAAATCCCCGCATCTGAGAGGATATATTCCCTTGCCAGGAGAAAAATCCCCGGTAGAAGAGACGATCCTATTCACAAAAAATAGGATCTTTTTCAAAGGCACATATTCACCAAACGGGACCAAATGAACCTTGTCATAATAGGATACAATTTTTCCCTTAGAGAGAAGATATGCTCTATTAAAATAACAAATTCTGTCTTTTTTTCTTTTATAAGCAGGACTACCAAATATTATCTTGCAGTTTTCAGATATTTTATAAATTAGTTTAGCAAGTGAGCGATCTTCCTGAAAGTAAAATGGAACAGCGGTCTCTGGCCAGACAACAAGATAAGGCTTGTATTTAAAAGCATATCTTGTGAGCTCTAAATATGTAGCCATTGTTCGCGTTTGATAAGACGGATTCCATTTTAAAGACTGGTCTATATTTCCCTGAACAATAGCTACTTTTATGTCCTTTCCTTTAATGGTATCGTGCAGTCTGTATATACCATAAGTATAAGCAAGAGAAAAAAAGGCAAAGACTACAAGACCCTTAATGAAATTAAGCCTTCTGGTTAACAAAAGATAAAAAGCAGTATTTACCAAAACAATTAAAAATGACACCCCATATACTCCTGCTATATCAGCTATCTGGATAATATGAAGATTTTTATATTGTGTATAACCCATAAGGCACCACGGAAAACCAGTAAGTAATTTGCTTCTAAAAAATTCTAAAACTACCCAGCAACATGGATAAAAAAGAAGTGTTAGTTTGCTCTGGAGCCTGCACAGGTAACAGAATATTCCAAAAAAAGAAGCTAAATACATTACTAAAAGCAGATAAGGAAAAACACTTAGGTATAACGAAAGGCCCCCATATCTGGAAATGGGATACGGGATCCAGTAGAGAAGTGTAAAAAAATGAGCTAAACCAAAAATATAACCTATTTTAAATGCTTCTCTTGGAGTGACCTTTTCAATAGCTAAGAAGAGAGGAATAAGTGCAAAAAATGAGAGAAAAGAAATAGAAAATGGAGGAAAAGATAGAGTAAGGGCAAGAGCAGCTATTATAAGCAATATCATTCATCTTTCTGGATTTGATCTGTTTTTTTTCTTATCATCACCTTGTGTATTCTTCTGGGATCTGCCTCTTTTATAATGATCTCCAGATCATTAAAGACAATGGTCTCATTTTCTTTTGGTATTCTTCCTAACAGATAAATTATAAAACCCCCAACGGATTCATAATCTCCATCTGGTAGTTCCACACCAAAATATTCCTCCAGCTTTTCAACCTCTAATCTGGCATCAATATAAGCGGCGTTTTTCCCCATAGGGATAAGAAGTGGCTCCTCACTATCATGTTCATCCATTATCTCACCCACGATCTCTTCTATTATGTCCTCTAAGGTAACAATACCAGATGTGCCTCCATATTCGTCTGTAACTATGGCAATATGAGTCTTCATCTTTTTCAACTCTTTTAACAAATCACCTATTTTTTTATTTTCAGGGACAAAGTAAGGATGTCTCAGTATCTCTTTGGGAATCTTACTGGATAGCTCCCTTCCCCACAGCTTCAGCAGGTCTTTGGCATGAAGTATTCCTACTATATCATCTATATTGGAGCCGCTTATAGGAATCCTGGTATGTCCACACTTATTTATAAGTTCAATAACTTCCCCCAACGTGGAATTGATATTTGCAAAAGAAACATCTGTTCTGGGCACCATTATAGACGCAGCCGTTGTCTCTTTTAACTCTAAAACTCCGTATACCATGTGGGATTCTTCATCACTTATAAGCCCTTTTTCCTGGCCTTCATGCATAATCTCATGGATTTCTTCCTCCAGATCATTTGCGTCTTCTATATGTCTTTTCTTAAAAAGAGATTTTAGAAGATATAAAAAACCTTGTTTAGAGTTGTCTTCCAAGGACGGAATTCACCTCATTTAATAGGTTTATTATTAATAATTTTGTTACAAAGCTTTGATAGCTTGTCAAGTATATTTTATGCCTCATCTGGAATCACAACTAAGCCCTCTATTAACCAAAAACAGCTTCACAGCA